>Ga0079225_10001194_pt1 | contig 14471 bp, 13 predicted proteins | sample Poulit2012_FD_76344 | JGI IMG/M metagenome (GOLD analysis project Ga0079225, IMG submission 76344) | Agricultural soil microbial communities from Georgia to study Nitrogen management - Poultry litter 2012 | ecosystem: Environmental > Terrestrial > Soil > Agricultural land | place: USA: Georgia...
GAACTCGAAGCGGCGGCCCGGGCTGACGAGCCTGCGGCGGTGGAGACGCTGGCCGCGGCCATTCGCCAGGGTGATCACGACGAGTCGGCGGAACTTCACCGGCTCCTCTGCCAGGATGCGCGCAGCCGGACGGCACTGGCAAATCCCGCGGCCCTCGAACAGCACCCCAAAGGTCGCTGACAGGGCGTTGCAAAGCGGTCCCAGCGCTTTGCGACGCTTTAGGCCTGGATGGTGGATAGTGGTTTCATAACAAAGAGTTGGGTTGCTTCCGGAACTGTCGGGCCGCTGCCACATTTGCAACCCGAGTTCATTTTGTTGCGTTGCGCGCTATCTCTATAAATGGGTAGAGGGAGCGTTTGCGCCGATTCGCCGCACCAAGAGGCAGCAGCGAAGGATGCTCGGACGGCTCCCCGGAGTTTCGCCTCCTTTCGCCTGGTGGGTCGCTCCCGCGAATGGAAGCGGCAGCCAAACGGAGTCAATCGCATGCAACTAACGACGACCAGCAACGACAACCTGCCGCTGCGGGTCGCTGCTTTCGATACGCTTGCCGAGGGGCTCGACTACGCCGCCCGAGGCGCGACCGGATGCAACTTTTTCTCCGAGCGGGGCAGGCCGACGCACTCCCTGACCTACAGGGAGGTTCGCGAGCAGGCGCTGGACCTGGCCTTGCGCCTGTCGGCATCGGGAATTGCCCGCGGATCTCATGTGGCGCTCATCGCCGAAACGCGGCCCGAGTTCCTGGTCACCTTCTATGCCTGTCAGTACGCTGGCCTCATCCCGGTGCCGCTGCCGCTCAGCGTGAACCTGGGGGGGCGCGAGGCCTATGTGGCGCGTCTGGCGGCCATGATGCGCCGCGCCCAGGTCGCCGTCGCCATCACCTCCGACGAGCTCCTGCCGGTACTGGAAGAGGCTGCATCGGAGGTTGGAGCCTGCCGGGTCGGCAGCTATGACGACTTCGCCGGGCTGCCCTATGCAGGCGGCGAGATCCGGCCCCTGAACAAGGATGAGCCTGCCTACGTCCAGTTTTCCTCCGGCAGCACCTCGCTGCCCCGGGGAGTGCTGGTGACGCAGCGCTCGATCATGGCGAATACCCGCGCCATCGGCCAGCATGGGCTGCAGCTTCGCCCCGGCGACCGGGCGACCTCCTGGCTGCCGCTCTATCACGACATGGGGCTGGTCGGCTTCTGTCTTACCCCCGCCATGGCCCAGAGTTCGGTGGATTTCCTGGCCACGACGACCTTCGCTCGGCGCCCGCTCCTCTGGCTGCAGACGCTGTCGGATCAGGGAGGTACCGTGTCCTTCGCGCCGACTTTCGGCTACGACCTCTGTCTGCGCCGGGCGGCCCGGGTGGAGCCGGGGCAGTTCGATCTCTCCCGTTGGCGGGTGGCCGGCATCGGCGGCGAGATGGTGCGCGCCTCGGTGCTCGCGGCCTTCGCCGAACGCTTCGCCGACTGCGGCTTCGACGCCAAGGCGTTCCTGCCGAGCTACGGGCTGGCGGAGTCGACGCTGGCCATCAGCTTCAGCGCGCTGGGTGAAGGGGTCAAGAGCGATCTCGTGGACCGGGAGGCGGCAGCGCGGCGCAATCTGGCACTGCCGGCCGATCCCAAGTTTGCACGGAGCTTCGTACGCTGCGGCAAGGCTTTGCCGGGGCACCATATCGAGATCCGTGATGCCCAGGGGCAGCTGCTGGGGGAGCGGCAGATCGGCCGCGTCTTCGTCAGCGGTCCGAGCCTGATGGAAGGCTATTTCCGCGATCCGGAAGCAACCGCCAGCGCCATGCCGGAAGCGGGCTGGCTCGACACGGGAGATCTCGGCTACCTGGCCGAGGAGGAACTGGTGATCACCGGTCGCAGCAAGGACCTGATCATCATCGGCGGCCGCAACATCTGGCCTCAGGACCTCGAGTGGGCAGTGGAAAAGCTGGAGCAGGTGCGGGCCGGTGATGTCGCGGCCTTCGCCGTGGCCGAGCCGGAGGAGGGCGAGCGGGTCGTGCTGGTGGCGGAATGCCGCCTCGCCGACGCCGGGGAGCGCGCCGCCCTGCGCCGCGAGATCGCCGCCGTCGTGCAGCGCAGCGCCGGTGTTGCGGCAGAGGTCGTGCTGGCACGTCCCAATTCCCTGACCTTCACCTCCTCCGGCAAGCTCAGCCGTGCGGCGGCCAGGGCCGATTACCTGGGCGGGCGCATCCTCGACCTCGATGCGGAGACCGAGGGCCCTGTATATGCCCTTGCCGTCGGCGCGGAATGAGCTTCTGGCCAAGCGATAGCGAGGATCCCTCCCCAGGTGCAGAAGGGCGCCTCGCGCGCGGTTTCTGAAAGGCTGTGTCGAGCTCGGAGTCCAGTCGCCATCCTATCGCCGTGACCGGAGCCACCGGCTTCGTCGGCCGTGTGGCGGTGGCGCGCATGGCCGCCGCCGGCCTGCGGCCGCGTCTTCTCCTGCGCCGGCGGGAGCCGGAGCTGGAAGCCCTGGCCTCCGAAGTGGTGCGCGGTGATCTGCGTGACCGGGAGGCGCTGGCAAGGTTGGTGGAAGGCGCAGGATCGGTGGTTCATATCGGTGGTATCGTTGCGGCTGTACGGCCCGGCGACTTTCAGGCCGTCAATGCCGAGACTACGGCCGCCCTGGCCCGTGCCGCGGTGCAAGCCGGTGCTCGGCGTTTCCTGCTGATCTCTTCCCTGGCGGCGCGCCAGCCGGAGCTTTCGCCCTATGCCGCCAGCAAGCGAGCCGCTGAAGAGGCCGTGTTGGCGTTGAGCCAGGAGTTCTCCTGCTGTCTTCTCCGGCCGCCGGGCGTCTATGGTCCGGGCGATCGGGCGACCCTGCCGATCTTTCGGCAGCTCAGGTCCGGGCTGGTGGTCGTACCGGCGCGCCGGGATGCCCGCTTTTCGCTGATCCATGTCGAGGATCTGGGGCGGGCGATCGTCGCTCTGCTGCAGCAGCCGGCCGCTTCGGCCTGGGATGGCGTGCCGCTGCCCCTGGACGATGGCCGCAAGGACGGCTACCGCTGGTCCGAGCTGGCGGCGCTGGCAGCCGAACGCCTGGCTCGGCCGATCCGGGTGCTGCATCTTCCACCGTCGCTGCTGACGCCCTTTACCGGGGCGGGTGCCGGCTGGGCACGCCTGTCCGGGCGCCCGGTGATGCTCAGCCCAGGCAAGCTCCGCGAGCTTTCCTGGCCCGACTGGGTCGCCCGGGCCGAGCCTGAGCGCCTGCCCCCTGACGGCCGGCCACAGCTTGATTTCAGCCGGGGCTTTACCTCCACTCTGGAATGGTATGAAAAGCGAGGGTGGCTGAAACCACGGCGCTCCGCTGCAAAAGAGGCACAACCATGAGTGACAGTGAGCAGAGGGTCTATGATGAAGTTCTTGCGCTGCTGCAGCGCTACAACCGTGAAGGCAGGGAGCTGCAACCGGAGACCGATCTCAATGCGGAACTCAACATCGATTCCGTTGCCGCGATGGACCTGATCATGGAGCTCGAGGACAAGTTCGACATCGACATTCCGATCAACCTCGTCACCGATCTGCGCACGGTGCAGGATCTCGTTGCCACGGTCCGCAAACAGCAGGGCGCCACCTGATGGATATTCTCGCAAAGTACGATGAGCTCGCCGAACGGCGGGAGGTGATGCTGCAGGCGGGGGAGAACCCCTTTGGTCTGCGGATGGAGCGCGTGCTCTCCCCCACCGAGGCACTGGTCAACGGCCAGCGCACGCTGCTCGTCGGCACCAACAACTATCTGGGCCTCACCTTCGATCCGGACTGTATTGCCGCCGGTATCAAGGCGCTGCAGGAGCAGGGCACAGGTACCACCGGTTCGCGCATCGCCAACGGCAGCTATGCCCTGCACGAGGAGCTTGAAGAGGCGCTCTCGCGCTACCTGAAGCGCGATCATACGATCGTCTGGCCTACGGGCTACCAAGCGAATCTGGGGGTAATCGCCGGGCTGGCGGGGCCCGGTGACACCATCTTCCTGGACGCCGACTCCCACTCTTCGATCTATGATGGCTGCCGTCTGTCGGGCGCCACTCTGGTGCGCTTCCGCCACAATGATCCGGAGGACCTGGACAGGCGGCTGGCGCGCCATCGCCGCCAGAACCCGCAGGGGCAGGGCGCTCGTCTCGTCATCGTCGAGGGGATCTACTCCATGCTGGGCGACATCGCCCCCCTGGAGCCCTTCGTCGAGGTCAAGAACCGCCACGGCGCCTTCCTGCTGGTCGATGAGGCTCATTCCCTGGGGGTGATGGGGGAGTGCGGGCGCGGCGTTGCCGAAGCGCAGGGGGTCGAGGAGGGGGTCGATTTCGTCGCCGGCACCTTTTCCAAGTCCCTGGGGGCCATCGGCGGCTTCGGCGCTTCCAGCCATCCGCACTTCGAACGGCTGCGCTACTGCAGCCGGCCCTACATGTTCACCGCCTCTTCCTCGCCGGCCAGCATCGCGACCGTGATCGCGGCCATCAGGCGGATCGAGGAGGAGCCGGGCCTGATCCGCAAGCTCTGGCAGAACGCCGAAGCCCTGCATCGGGGGTTGAGCGAACAGGGCTTCGAGATCGCCTCCGAAATCAGTCCCGTCGTGGCCGTCAAGCTGCCCGACATGGCCGCCGCCGTCGCCTTCTGGAACGCACTGCTGCAGGCGGGGATCTATGTGAACCTGGCGATACCGCCCGGCACCCCCAACAACATCTGCCTGATGCGCTGCTCCGTCTCCGCCGCCCACACGCTCGAGCAGATCGAAGGGGTGATCCGGACCTTCGTGCAGGTGCGCGAGGGGCTGGTTGGCATGATGGAGGCGCGCTGAGCCGCTTACCAGCTTCGCGGCGACGGACCGGGAGGGGCACGGCCCTGCCGCGGACCCTCTACCGAAAGCCCCCCTTGCGATAGACGCGCCAGGCGAGGAAGGGGGCGGAGAGGAGGGGGTGGCGGGCTTCCCAGGGCCGAGGTTCCACGCGCACGCCCGAGTGGCGCTCGATCTTCCACAGGAGGTAGCTCTGGCCGCCGGCGAAGGTGAAGGCGGCCTTGGTCAGGCGCGCGACCGACAGGAACTTGCCGAGCAGTCGGCGTGCGCGCCAGCGGCGGCGGGCTCGCGCCTGCTCCTGTGGAGTGGGGGTCGGGAGCTTGGCCAGCAGGAGAGCGCCCAGGCGCAGATAGCGCGCCTCGTAGTGCGCGACCAGTTCTGCGGCCCGGCGCGGCCCTTCGGCGCGCAGTTCGCTTCGATAGGTTTCCGTCAGAGCGCAGACGAAGAGTTCCCGTGGCTCGGCGTCCGGCCCCAGCAGGGGGCGGGTCTCCCGCGCCAGGGTCTCGAGCGCGCGCGTGAGCAGCCCCTCCACCCGCGCGCTCACTGCCTCCTCCTGCGACCAGAGCAGCCCTGTGGGCTGCCCGAAGCGGGCCCAGAAGTAGGGGTGGAAGGTCTTGGGAGAAACGAGCCTTTCAAGCTCGCGCAGCGTCACGACGGCGTACTTGGCGCGTACCCGGCGTCCGGCGAACGGAGTCTCGATGTAGTAGACGTTCGGGGGCAGCAGGCGGTTGCCGAGGGCGGCAAGCGGATTGCGGTGGGCGCGGCGGTAGCTTTCGACCAGCAGGTAGAGATCGACCAGCCCGCCTTCGTCGCTGCCGCTCCGCAGGCAACTTCCATAGAAGAGCACGGCGAGGGTGCCCGGATGGCGTTTTCTGGCGGCGGCGGCGATGGCGTGCACGGCATCCGAGGCCGGTGCCGCTATCTCCTTGCCGATGATGTCCGTCAGATCCGCTGCCATCACGGGCTGCTCAGAAGCGCAGAAAGGTCAGGCTGTTCTCTGCGGTGATCCGCAGAGGTCGCGCCGGGTCGGGCTGGTAGAATTGGCCATCCAGGGTGAAGGGTCCCTCCAGGTGCAGCTCGAGGCTGTGGGCTCCCCGACTGCGATAGCCGGGCGGCAGTTTGCGCGCGCGCGGGCCGTAGAGCACCTTGCGGGCGTTCAGCAGCAGCCGTTCCGGCGGATGGGCGATGGCGCTGTAGCGTAGCGGTCCCTGTCCCTGGTTCCAGAAGGGGCGGGAGCCGACGACGAGCCGATCGAGGGTGGTGACGAGAACCAGCAGCTCCCGGCGCAATCCTTCGTCGCGGCCATCCAGGGCGGTGCCGATCATCTCGCCCGGAAAGGAATCCCGCTCGCTGCCGATGGCCCAGCCCAGCAGCAGGCCGCCGATCGTGAAGGCCGCCGCCCAGTCGGCCTCGAAGCCCAGGGCGTGGACCCTTTCGCGGCAGATTTCGATCGCCTGGTGGATGGCTGCAGCACCGAAGAACATGCCCCGTTGCGGGCTGGCGTCCGCCATGCCCTCCAGGCGCAGGATCGGCCGCCGCCGCAGGTAACGGCTGAGGTCGTCGCGCTTCGAGAGCTTGTAGAGCCGCCGCAGAACCCGTGCCGGCTGGCCGCGCAGACCCACGTCCGCGGCCGTCATGTTGGTCATCCCCCGGGGCAGCAGAGCGAGCAGCGGCTGCCTCGTGCCGTAGGGCCGCTCTTCGAGAAGATGGGTCATGGCTGCCTGGGTGGTGCCGTCACCGCCGGCCACGGCCAGGATGTCCACCTCCTGCCGGGCGAAGTCCCGCAGCACCTCCGACATTTCACCGACGTCATCGAGGCGGTGGTGCAGCAGGTCCGGGATTTCCGCTGCGGCTGCCTGCAGTCGGGGCATGCCGCGCTTGTTCTGCTGGCTGCGCGGATTGCTGATCAGGCCGATCTTGTACACGGCTGCCGGGTCAACTCCTGCGCATGAGGCTCGGGGAGATGGGCGCTGTGGCTTCCGGCTTGAGCAGGAGATGGGCGACCAGGCTGGCGAGCAGAAGCGGCGGGGCCCAGGCGGCCAGAACGGGCGGCAGGAAGCCGACCTCGCCAAGCGCGACCGAGGTGCCATTGATGATGAAGAAGGCAAAGCCAAGGGTGAGGCCGCCGAGTGTCAGGCGGGTGAGTTCGCCGGTTCGCCGCCAGGCCTGGCCGAGGGCGAAGGCCAGGCAGAGGATGAGCGGAGCGATGAAGAACTGGGCGATCCGCGCGTGCACCCAGGTGGCATAGAGCTCGGCGGGTCGCTGCCCATAGCCTTCGCTTTGCTGCAGATCCAGGAGGTCGGCAAAGGCCAGTTCCCGGGGCGGGCGCGCGATCAGGTGCAGCTGCTCGACCTCGACCTCGCCGCTCCACAGCAGGCTTGCGGCGTGGCTCTGCCGATAGGGGGTGGTTTCGTGGCGGACGACGTCCTGCAAGAGCCAGCCATCCTCAACCCGCTGTGCGCTAGGCGCGTCGAGCCTCTCGGTCAGCTCCCCCTCCGCGTCGCGGCGGAAGATCGTGACGTCGTCCAGCCGATCCTCCTGCAGGCCCTGGGCCGAAAGGCGCAGAATGTCGCCGCCGCTGCGCAGCCAGATGTAGCCGTCGTCGCTGTTCAGGATACCGGAACTGCGGAACTCGCCGATGCCCCATTGCCGCAGCTGGTCCGTCGTCCGCGGCACCACCTGGTCGCTGAGGAGAAGGTGGAAGAGGCCGAGCAGCAGCAGCAGGGGGAAGAGGCCCGTGAGCAGGCGGAATTGCGAGAGGCCGGCCGCCCAGGCGGCGACGAGCTCACGCTGACGCAGCAGCTCGCCCACCGTGAGCAGGGCGGCGATCAGGGTCGCGATCGGCAGCAGCTGCGCCATCAGGGATGGCAGCCTGAGCAGGGCATAGCGGCTGATGGTTTCGAAGGTCCAGTCGTCAGTCCCAAGGGCCTCCGTCAGCTCGAAGGCGACGACGGCCACCGACACTCCCATCAGCACCAGCAGGAAGCGCACGAAGAAGAGGCGGGCCACATAGCGGTGCAGAGTCGTCATGCGGCGCCTGCTCCCGGCAGCGTGAGCGAGTGCCGGCGCTTGCGGAACAGGCTGCTGCCGGGTACCCGGAAGGCGGTTCGCAGGAACAGGCAGATCGACAGCAGGCTGAAGCCGATCACCGGCAGCCAGATGCCGAGCAGGGGCTCGATATGCCCCCGTCTTACCTCGCGCAGTCCGGACTGCAGCAGCTCGTTGAAGAGGAGGAGCAGAATGATGCCGGCGAGCAGGCCGTAGTTGCGGCTGCTGCGGCGGCGGCCCATCGCCAGAGGGATCGCGAGGAAGGGCAGCAGGGGGATCGAGAGGATGCGTGCGAGCCGCATGTTGAACTCGCCGATCAGCCGCTCGCGATCGATGCCGATGTCCGGATGGTCGCGGCGTTGCCAGAGTTCAGCCAGGGTGAGTTCGCGCTCGTCCATGCCCCGGGCGCGAAAGGCGGTAAAGGCGCCGTCGCCGATGGTGGTGCGCAGTTCGTCGAAGCGCAGGACGCCTTCGCTGGCCTCCGGTGCCGTCTGATCGATCGCCGGTTTCAGCCGGGTGACCAGTTGCAGGCCGTTGAAGAGGCGCACCACGGGGGGCTGGTCCGCCCCCATCTCGACCAGGACGCCGTCGTGCGAGGTGATGGCAAGAGCCTGGTCATCGTCGGTTTCCTGGTAGACGAAGACTCGCTCGTAGCGCTCCTTGTCCCGTGATGCTCCCTCGACCATGAAGGTGAAGCCGTCGGTACTCACGAAGACGCCTGGCTGCAGCAGCGCCTGGAGCGAGACGTTGGTGACGGCATAGGCAACGGCACGATAGGCGTAGCGGCTGTGGGGCTGCAGCGAGTTGAAGATCACGAAGGCGACCAGGGTCAGGAACAGCGTGATCAGCATAACCGGCCGCAGAAGCTGGTGCAGCCCGCTGCCGGTCGCAAGGATGACGTCCAGTTCGCTGTCCCGGGAAAGCCTGCGAAAGGTGAAAAAGATTGCCAGAAAGAGCGCCATGGGGAGCGCAAGCCCGAGATAGTGCGGGACCAGGTAGGCGAGCAGCTCCGCTACCACCCGCACCGGTCCCTGGGCGCCCAGCACGAAGTCGAGGATGCGCAGCATCCGCTCGACCAGCAGCACCAGCAGGGCGATCAGGAGGGTCAGCCCCAGCGGCGGCAGCAGCAGCTTGATCAGATAGCGGTTGAAGGTAGGCATGCTGTCCGATGTTCCGCTGGCAAGGTCCGGCCCCCGTCGTCGCCAGTCCTAAACCGGATCGCGCCTGATCCGAAACAGGAAATTTGCGGGAAGAGGCCGCCCCTGTCCCCTGGTGCGGACGGCCTCCTGCGTCCGGCCGAAAAGGAAGACCTTCGGCCAGGCTCGACCTGATCTAGCGCAGGCGGCCGGGCAAGGCCAGGACACGACTGTCGCGCCTGAGGAAGCGCTTTTGCTCGGGGTTGTAGTGACGCAGTTCGAGTTCGACCGCCTTGGTTTCGCTGAAGCGAAGCAGGTGATAGTGGGCTGTCGGGAGGTTGGCCCAGGCCAGGGAGGTGGCGGAGGCGACTCCCAGTACCGGAATGTTGCCAGCCGGCCCCGGGATCGACGCCTCGATGAAGCGATGGTTATGCCCATGCAGGACGAGAGAGGCTCCGTACTTCCCGAGCAGGTGGCGCAGCTCGTGGGCATCGGACAGCTGCTTGCGTGCACGCTTGCCGCGCGGAGCAGGGCTGTGGTGGATCAGGACGACGACTGTGGCTTCCTCCTCTGCTAGCTGACGCAGCAGCGGTTCGAGGCGCCGCAGCTGCGCTTCGCCGAGGCGGCCGCTGGCGAAGGTCGGCGGAGTCGGGACGGCCGAGGAGAGGCCCAGGATTACCAGCGGCCCACGTCGCTGTACGTAGGGAAAGGCCTCCTCGAAGTCCTGGGGCGGGCGCTCCGCATGATCGTCCAGCAGGTAAGCTTGCCAGGTGCCCCAGCTTTCCTCCCACTTCAGCTGTACCAGATAGTCATGGTTCCCTGGCACGAGAGAGAGCTTTTCCGGGGGCGCGATCTTCGGCAGCAGCTTGGCGGCTGCGCGGAATTCCGCCGGCAGGGAAAGGTTGACCACATCTCCCGTCAGGGCGATGTGATTGGGTGCCTGTGCTGCCAGGTCCTCGAGCAGCGCCTCCAGCACTTCCGGCTTGTGGAGGTCCTTGCGCTTGCTGTGCCAGGAGAGCCAGCTCAGGAAGCGTTTGCCGACCAGTTCGTCCGGTCGCGCACGCGGGAGTGGCGCCAGATGCAGATCGGAAATGTGGGCCAGGACGTAACTCACGAAGGATGCCTTCCAAAACAATTGAAACCGGATCGGTGCGAATCCTGGTACCCCAAAGCTCCAGCTTCAGTCACCTTCAATCGGAGCCACCCGTGATCCGGATCGGAGGGGATCTGTTCTAGGCTTCGGGGTAAGGCGCTAAATCTCTTCCAGCCGGCGTCTCGATGGGTCCGCCGTCTCTCTGCGCCGCGATTCGCTCTCGATATGATTTTATGCACTTTATCTGGTGCTCCCGGCGCGTTCAGCAAGTATTTGTTCGGCCAGTTCCAGATCGGCGGCCTTGTCCACGTCCACCGCCGCCCAGGCTTCGGTGAGGATGATGGCGCCGCCGCGGGCGCCGGCGACCTGCGAGACCCGTGCCAGGGCGGCCTCGAGTGAAAGGCGACGCAGCAGATAGCGGAGCAGCGTTGCCGGACCGATGCGGCGGGCGATGCGCCAGGGACGCTTGCGGTCCTGCTCCACTCCTTGCCAGAAGCAGATGGCCTTCGCGGCCTCGGGTGACGCCAGGAAAAAGAGGTTTGCGCCGCTGTAGGCCTCGCCCCGGAAGCACAGATAGGTGCGTCGAGCCTCGGGAAAGGCCGCGCGTATTTGGCTCGCCGGCACGAGGGCCGCATGGATGTCGGCATCGCCGGCCGCCGCCTCCCGGCAGAAGCGCTCCACCAGTTCTGCGGTCAGGAGCGCATGGTCGGCGGTCGTCACCAGGGTGGGGCAGGGCTGCCCCAGGCGCTTCCAGGCCGCCGCCGTGCTGGCCGCCGGCCCGGCCTCGGTCGGCATTATCAGGATCCGGCCTCGTGCCAGCGGGGCCTGCAGCGAGGGGATCGCCGCCAGCAGGTCGGAAACCGGCGCCGACACCGCGATCTGGCCGATCGAGGGACTGGAAAGCAATGCCAGCAGTACCCGCTCGATCATCGCCTGGCCGGCAACCGGCACCAGGGACTTCCAGGTCATGGCCTGACTCTCCGCCAGGGGGTCGCCTTCCGCTCGCTGGCCCGCCAGGACGATCGCGGTGATGGGTCCCGCCGCTGCCGTCATGGGTCACACGAGGTCCTTCTGATAGACCCGATAGGTCTTGTAGTGCTCGGCCGTGAGCTGCTCGATGAGGCGCCGCGTGGCGCGGTTCTCCTCCAGCACCCAGGAAAGCTCGGCGCCGGTGACGTTCCCGCGATTGCGGTGGTAGCGATAGAGGCGGTCGATGGCGCCCAGAGCCAGGGCCGCCCCCAGCACCCCGCGCTGGTAGGCCTTGCGCACGCCCATCAGGGGCATGCGGCCGGTTCGTGTCCCTGACACTTTCAGGCGCCAGAGGAACTTGAAGATGCCGAAGGGAAAGAGACGGCCATCGAGGTCGGCCGCCGCCTCATTGAGGTTCGGCAGGGTCACCGCAAAGGCGGCCGGCTCGCCGGCGACCTCGCCGATGCAGACCCACTGCGCCTTGACCAGGGGGCGCAGGCTTTTGGCCAGGTGGCGGATTTCCGCTTCGGTGAAGGGCACGAAGCCCCAGTTGTCGCGCCAGGCGTCGTTGAAGATGTCGACGATCAGCCGCAGTTCCTCGTCATAGCGGGAAAAGTCCAGGGGCCGGAAGTTGACCTTGTGATTGCCGATACCCGCATCGATCACCCGCTTCAGGGAATCCGGGAAGGGCGGATTGGGATCGACCCAATAGGCGATCAGGTCGCGGATCTTGCGATAGCCCTGCTCCTCCAGGCGTGGCCCGTACCAGGGGCGGGCGTGCCCCATCATCATCGAGGGGGGATGCTCGAACCCCTCGATCAGCAGGCCGCTCTCGTCGTTGATGGAGAGGCTGAAGGGCCCGATGACCCGGCGCATCCCCTTTTTCCGCAGCCAGGCCTCCGCCCGTTCCACCAGCGCAGCAAAGACCGCCGGATCGTCCACCGCGTCGAGGAAGCCGAAGTTGCCGGCCTGGTCCTGATGATGCTGGAGGCGCAGGTGGTCGAGTTGCGCGCTGATGCGGCCCACCGGCTTGCCGCCGCGACGAGCGACCCAAAGGCGGGCCTCCCCGTGCTCAAACCAGGGATTGTGCCGCGGGCTGAGGTGCCGCCGCCGCTCCAGCAGCAAGGGGGGAATCCAGTGGGGATCATCGGCGAAGATCGGCCAGGGGACCCGGAGAAAGGCCTCCAGGTCCCCTTTTCCTTCGACTGCTTCGACGGTGAGGCGATCCGAGGCCATCGAGCGCCGGGAAGAGAATCAGCGGCTGCGGGCGGGACGCAGCGCGCCGGTCTGCTGATGTGCTTCGTCTGAAAGCGCCTCGACCCAGGGATAGCGAGCAGCCTGCTCCGCCGTATAGCCCAGATTGAACACCGTCTCGCTGCGCGGTACCGCTCGCGGATGCTGATAGTAGGTGTTCAGCACCCGGTCCCAGACGAAGTTGGTGATGCCGAAGTTGCCCTTTTCGCTATGGAAGTGATGCGCAAGATGCAGCTTCTTCATCCTCTTCAGCCATTCCCAGCGCGGCTGGAAGGGCAGGTGCTGGATGCAGTGGCAGAACTCGTAGAAGCAGGTGATCAGGATGCCCGAGGCCATCGCCGCCGCGGCCCCGGCGGGACCGGCGATGGCCCAGCCCAGAGGGACCGTGGCGATCGCGATGGTCGGCAGGGTCGTATAGAGCGCGCCGAAGAGCACCGAAAGGTCATGGGGGTCCTGATGATGGTCATAGTGGATCCTTTTCCAGACCCGCGCCGTCCAGGGCAGGCGGTAGAGCCACTGGCCATGAAGCACCCAGCGGTGCAGAGCGTACCAGACGATCGGATAGAGGGGCACGACGACAGCCGCGGCAAGCGACACCGCAAGCCAGCTCTCCGCGAGGGTCACCGCCAGTCCGATGGCGACCGCTGCCAGCAGCAGATAGACAAGAATGCCATAGTACGTGAAGTAGGCGACCACCAGATCACGCAGTGTCATCTTGTCCAGGAAGTATTTGCGTCCTGACCAGGGACCGATTGCTGGCCTCACGGAGCTACCTCGTCTTACCTAAAAGCCCAGCCAGGGGCACATTTGCCGGCGAGCATTCGCAAAAAGAGTGCAATTGCTCCGGCAGTCTGCAACCTAGTGAGCACACCCTTGGCCGGCAAGGCGAGGAGATCCGCCAAAAGCTGCGGTTCGTTACAGGCCCTTGCTGCCCTCCGGCCTGTCCCACGGGTTCCGCGGCTTTGCGGTGCAGCACATTGTAACAAGGATTGACGAGGAGTGAGCGGCTAACCGTGGCGGGTGAGGTTTTCGGCAAGGATGTGCAGCGGCTGGCGCGGCGATTCGTGCCCTTGCGGCTGCTGCTGCAGGGCATCGAAGCCCTGCTACTGCTGCTGTTTCTTGGGGTCGCGGCAGTGCTGCCCCCCGCCTCCGCCTCACGCCTCGGCGCAACACTTTTCGGTTGTATTGGGCCGCGTCTGGGGAAGAGCCGGCACGTCCGCAACAATCTTCGCGTGGTGCTGGACTCGATCTCTTCTGATCCGGGCGCTTGCGATCCGGGCCCGCTCCCCGGTTCGGATCAGCAGCGAAAATCTGAGGGAGTGAGGCAATCTCAAGAGACCCTCGGGGAAAGCAGGGAGCGGCAGCTGGCGAGGCTTGAGCGAGGTTGCTGGGCGACGCTGGGGGCGGTGTTGGCAGAGATGCCCCATCTGCACCGGATTGGTGATCTCGCCCGGCAACCGCCCGCGGTCGAGCTCGCTCTCGCGCCGGGTGCCGAGGATCTGCTCGAGCGCCTGAAGGGGGGCGAGGCCTTCATCTTCGTCACCGCGCATCTGGCGAACTGGGAGCTGCTGCCGCGGCTGCTGGTGCAGGCCGGTGGCCGCGTGGCCGTGATCTTTACCGCCCAGGGCAACTCCTTCACCGATGGCCTGCTGCAGTGGCTGCGGCGCAGCGAAGGCGTGTCCTATGTCGGCAAGCGCGGCGGCATTCGCGAGCTCCTGCGTGCGGCGCGCGCCGGACAGAGCCTTGGCCTGCTGGTGGACCTGCGCAGCGACGAGGGCGAGCCCATCTCCTTCTTCGGCCGCCCGGCAATGACCACCACCGCGCCAGCGCGCCTTTCCTTGATGGGCGAGATTCCCATGATCCCGGTCCGTACGGAACGCCTGGGTCCGGCACGTTTCCGCGTTACGGTGGAAGCCCCGATCCGCCCGCGCCAGCCGAAGGCCTCGGCCCAGGCGCGCGCCCGCGACATGACGGAACAACTCAACGATCGCTTCGCCGAGTGGATCCGGGCGCGGCCGCAGGACTGGCTCTGCACCAAGCGCCGTTTTCCCAAGGAAAGGCCCCCGTCCGGCCATGGGAAAGCTTGACCCTGCCGCGTCGCAAGGCTACATGGGGCGCCAGTGAGCGTGCTCGCTTTTCCTGCGGTGGCTGTAGCTCAGTTGGTTAGAGCGCCAGGTTGTGGTCCTGGAGGC
>Ga0079225_10001195_pt1 | contig 14460 bp, 13 predicted proteins | sample Poulit2012_FD_76344 | JGI IMG/M metagenome (GOLD analysis project Ga0079225, IMG submission 76344) | Agricultural soil microbial communities from Georgia to study Nitrogen management - Poultry litter 2012 | ecosystem: Environmental > Terrestrial > Soil > Agricultural land | place: USA: Georgia...
AGTAAGTCTGTACAAAAAAGCATTCCTACCTACACAGTAGCGACCTCTAGCAAGTAAGTCTGTACAAAAAAGCATTCCTACCTACACAGTAGCGACCTCTAGCGAGTAAGTCTGTACAAAAAAGCATTCCTACCTACACAGTAGCGACCTCTAGCGGGTAAGTCTGTACAAAAAAGCATTCCTACCTACACAGTAGCGACCTCTAGCGAGTAAGTCTGTACAAAAAAATATTTCATCATACACAATGGAAGGTCCCAGCAGGTAACTTTTCTTGAAGAAGTTCTTACACTTACATAGTAGACGAGTCTAAAGGGTAAGTGTAAGCAAATTGCTGATCTAACTTACACAGTGAACACCTCTAGCGGGTAACTCTAGAACAAATCGGCACGCAATTTTCTCAGCAAACACCTTCACCAGGTAAGTCAAAAGCAAAATGATGCTAAACTTTCTCAGTAGTACGCTCCGTTATGTAAGTTTTTTTACAGAAAGGAAGAAAACTTATCTAACAAAAGAGTGCACTTATAAATGACGAGATTAGAATGCTCACTTTCGATTATTTAAAAATATACAGTTTTGATTATCGAGCTTCAGCAACTTTATCTAAAGTAGCGGACATGATCGGCTATTTAGCTAGGCCAGACCTTGATTTGCCTGGCTTCCTAACACATTCGTCATGTCCGTAGAAACTCCAAGTAAAGTTAACATATTTATTGATAAATATTAAAAATTCATTTCTGTATATCGTTATACAATCAAAACGGTACATTCCTATTTAGGCATTTATAGTTTTGTCCTATCCTAGTCGCATATTTTATTTTATAAAAAACAACACACATACGACGGTGAAAGTTCGTCTGTGTGTCTAATCAGATCTTACATGTTCTTTACGCATTTTTTCTTGGCGAATTCGTTCCATATAAACTTGGCCTTCTCGTTCTATATATTGTTGTTCTAAGATTTTCTCCGCCCGCATCGCACGAAAGGACATATAACCACTAAATATAATAAACACGATAACGAGGTATACCCACCAAGGAATGTTAAATAACATCGTATAAACCTCCTTGTCCTTTATACCCCATTATATGCATGTACTAATTCACGTATGACTAAAAAGGTGGTCGGTAAAACGAACGATTGTCAAGGGCAAAAAGTCGCTCAGTAAATTCGCCAGGCTTCGTTCGTTCTAAAGCTCGTGTTAGCATATTTACTCTCGCATCGATTAAGTCGATTAAATGTAAAATTTCCGCCTCCATCACTTGAGGGCGCTTCGGACTTCCCCATTCCGGAACTCCATGATGAGATAAAACTAAATGTTGTAAAACGACTACTTCATCGCTATCGATTTGTAATTCATCCGCAACTTCTTTAATTTCATTAACCATTAAAGATATGTGCCCTAGCAATGTCCCTTCAAGTGTATAAGACGTCGCAACTGGACCGGAAAGTTCGTGAACTTTTCCAAGGTCGTGTAAAATAATCCCAGCATAAAGTAAATCCTTATTTAATTGCGGATAAATCGTACATAATGAATGCGCAATTTCTAACATCGTTACAATATGATGAGCTAACCCTGATACATAGGCGTGATGATTTTTCGATGCTGCAGGGTACGTAAAAAGTTGTTCATCGTATTTTTTAATTAACGCTCGAACGATTCGTTGAATATTCGGATTTTCCATTTCAAAAAGGCGCTGCGTTAAAGCTTCACGTAAAGTCTCAAGGTTAACTGGTGCTCTTTCTAAAAAGTCAGCCACCTTCACTCCCTCGGTCGGTTGGGCTGGACGAATCGACTGAATTCGTAATTGTGGTTGACCACGGAATTCTTGAACATCGCCGACTATTCGTACGATTGTCTCACCGGTAAAGGTCTCTTCATCTTCTTTTTTAGCATCCCAAAGTTTCGCCTCGATTTCACCCGTTGCATCGACGAAGAATAACGTTAAAAAAGGCTTGCCATTACTCGCGGTACCCTTCCTCACTTCCTTGATTAATAAATAACCGTCGAAGGTTTCACCAATTACATAATCTCTAATTCCTTGTTTCATTACAATTCCCCCTACTCTTTTTTACAATTCAATGATTCGATGGGTTACATTTCTTTCAGCTAGCATCGTTTTAATCGAACGACGACACGTAAGTAAAAGAATCTGTTGTTCCTTTGCTATTTGTTCAACTAATTGAAGAGCTCGAAAGGTCCGTTCTTCATCGAAGTGGACAAATGCATCATCAATAAGTAACGGAACAACAAATCGCTCGCTCATCACTTTGCTAATTGCAAAACGTAAGGCAACATAAAGTTGGTCAATCGTACCTTTTGACAATTCTTCTACAGTATAACGTATCTTATTTTGCGCTTCTACTTGAAAGGAAGTCGTCTCCGTCGGCGGAAATACTTTTGTATAATTTTCTTCCGTTAAAAATTGAAAGTATTTTGAAGTAAAATCCATTACTTTCATTAAGTATTTTCGTTGGAAAGAAACTTTCGCCTCTTGCAATAACGTAGCTGCTACTTTTAGCGTCGCCCATTTCTCTGCCTGCCTTTCTAATTCATCTTTGGCGACATTGTAACGATGGACGATTTGAGAAAATTGATCAGAAGACTCTAAAGCATCGATTTCCGACTGAACCGTTGCGATTTGTTCATGGAGTTCTACTGCTTCTTCTTCTTTTTCTACTAATAAGTGTTTTAATCGATTAATTTCCTCCTCTAACTGAACTTCATCGAGTGTTAGATTATATAACTTATCAACCTTTTCGTTCGGGAAAATAGTATGTAATTGGGTTTGTAAATCTGTATAAGTAAGTTCAAGTTGATGCTTTTGTTCGAGGAGTCGGGCCTTTTCATAAAACTGTTCCTCCGTTTCTACTTTTGCATAGGAGAACAATTTATCTCTTTCGCTCTCTAAAAGAGCTATACTCTCTTCTACGGTTTGAAGTCGTGCTATCGTTTCTTTACGAATACGTTCATATTCTTTCATTTGTTCATGTAAGGTCAATTGTTCATTTTTTAATTCGTGTAAGCTAGTCGACTTTATTTGGCCTTTATTTTTCCTTAATTCAGTAAAAAAATCGGCCTTATTTTGTTTGAATGCAGTAATTTCCACTTCTAGCTGTTCTTTTGCTTCATTAATCCGACTTATAGATTGATCTAACTTTTGCACCTTTTCAAGCTCGTAAAATAATTCAACCCAATAAAGTACATCAATTTGCTTGAGAAACGGATATAAGTCACGTTCTTGGGCAACTTTCTGCTCCCAATTTTGTTCTTTTAATTGTAAATGTTCTATTTTCTCCTCTAGTTGTAATCGCTCGATTTGCACTTCCTTTAATGATTGTTCGATTGCTAATAGTTCGTCGAAACGTTCCTTATGCAATCTAAGTTCATTCTGTAATTGTTCTAGGTTTATGTTGTACTTAGCGTTATCTTCAATTTGTTTCGATAAGGAGGCGATTTTTTTCTTTACTTTTTTATTTTCCAATAATTGAGTGAAAAACAATATGAAAAAAAGACTACTAGCTAAATAATAAGCAAACGTCTTTTCTACAATACTAAGTCCGAGAAAAACAATAATTAAAATAAAGGAAAATATGCTCCATCGTTCTGTCCTCTGCTTACGACCTTGCTCCCAAGTTAAAATTGTTTCATACGAAGAAGCCTTCTCCAAACGTCGCTCCCTTTCTTGTACATTTTTTTCGATTTGTTCAATTTTTTCTTTAGGGAGCGTATTCTTTCGTTTCTGTTCGTACTTTTTTTCTAAGTTAGATAATTTACGAGAAATGACTAACTGTTCTTCTTGTAACCGGGCCCGCTCATTTTCTAATTGTCCCCTTTCGTCAATCAATTGTTGCCACGTCGTTTTTGCATGAAAAGGGACTTGTAAGGACGATGCTTCAAAATCATCTAAAGATAGTTTCGCTAAAAGTGTCTCGAGTTGCGATTGTAATTGAAGTTTTTCCTCATCGAGTTCTTTTAGTTTCGTCGCTTTTTGTTCACTTGCTTCTAATTGATGAAGCAATTGCTTGAATTGCTCCTCTTCCTCTCTCAGTAGCTGGCGGTCTTTTCGCTCTTTAAGTAATCTATCGTATTCGTTCACCCGCTCTAGTAAGCTTTTCTTTTCTGCCTGAATTGGGACGAGTTGTTGTTTTATTTGCTCAAAACGTTCAACCCCCTTTTCCGGAAAAGTTAAATCTTTTTCCAATAATTGTGTACGTTCGGTTTCCTTTTTATAAAAGCTACGTATTTGTGGAGTAAACTGTAACAACTTTTCATGAAACGTTAATTTTTCTTTTGTCGATATAATTGCTTTTTGTGTTTCTTCTAACTGGGTCGTTAATTGTTCTTTTTGCTCAACTTTATCACGATAAGAGCTTTGTTCCTGTTGAAGTTTGTGTAATTTTTGTTCAAGTTGAGAAACTTCTTTCAGCTTCTTATTCAGTAATGGTTTACGTCCGGTTCGTTTAAATAAGCGATCTAATTGGCGTTCGATTTTTCGTTCGGTATTGTATACTGCCGACGAGCCGGTGACACTTACACTAAACAATAAATCACTCAATTGCTCCCGCTTAATTTGATGTAATTCGAATAAATCGAGAGAAGAAAAAGCATAAATTGCCATAAAAGAATCTTGCGGTAATTCCTTTAATAATCTTGCAAGTTCTACTTCGTCTTCAGTAATTTTTCCATCAGGAAAATAAAGACAAAAATCCCCATCGATTCGCTCGATTGTCACTTCGCCTACCTCGGGAAACTGTACGGTCAATGTACCTCCGATTTTATTACTTTGCTTCGGTTTATAACGATTTCGTTCCCGAGGTGGCATTCCGAACAACATATATAGAAAAAACTGCTGTAGCGTCGATTTTCCCGCCTCATTTTTTCCATAAAGGCATATAAAAGGATGAGAATTGAAGCGAATCGTTTCATCGATCCATTTTCCAAAACCAAAAATTTGTGCCCGAATAAATTCCAATGTAAATCACCTCTTTTCATCGTATAGTTCTTTTTGAATTAAGTTAAGGGCTTCGGTAATTAATTTAGTTTTCGATACATTTTTATTTAAACTTTTTGCCAGTGGATGAGTGTATAAATCTTTAAGCACTTCTTCGACAGAAAGAGCTGTAGACACATGTTTCAATTCTTTTAATAACAAGGAATCAACTTGAAACTGTTCTTCCGCTTCAATCGTACAATGATAACGATAAATATATTGCCATGGAGCTTCCGCTATAAACCGTGTATTTAACACTTCTATTAATTGTCCTAAACGTTTCGTTAAATCGAGACTTTCATATTGTTTTTGAGTACATTCAAATTCGATAAATAGTAATTGTTTCGTTCCTTTTAGTTCACTTACTTTTTCGTCAATAACTGTTTCTATATCTGTAATCGACTCACAGTTTCGAAGGTCGATTTTTAACTCGATAAACATTACTTCCTGTAATGGTAAAAATTGATAAGTCGTTTGTGCTGGACTTATCGTTACGTAATAACAACCTTTATCTCCCGTTTCTTTCCGATGTCTACCTTGAATATTGCCAGGATAAATAATCGGAGGAGTAGTGGAAATTTCCTGACGTTTGTGAATATGACCGAGAGCCCAATAATCGAAAGACTCCTTTAGCAAGTCTTCTAACTGAAAAGGCGCATACGGATCATGTCCTTGACTTCCATGTAATGTACCGTGCAAAGTTGCAATATGAAAAGGCACCGTTCGATCAGAGATTTTAAACTGTTTTGCCTTGTTTTCTTTCACTTGCCTTTCGACATAACTAAAACCATAAATATGTGAAATTATTTCGCCATTCCTCTTATAGGGAAAATACGTCACTTCCTCATCGGGAAATATATGTACATTTTCTGGATACGTAATCGGATACTTATTACCTTTAATATAGTCGTGATTACCATAAGATAAAAACACATCGATACCGTGGCTCTGTAATTTTTTGAACTGATCTCGGATGTGAAGTTGCGCCTTTAAACTTTGATTATCTTCATCAAATAGATCTCCGACAAGCAATACAAAATCTACTTCCTTTTCAATCGCATAATGAATTAACCTATTGAACGCCTGAAAGGTGCTTTCACGTACCGTTTGGAAAAGGGAATCAGGAATAGATGAAATACCTTTAAAAGGACTGTCAAGATGAAGGTCAGCCGCATGGATAAATGAGATGGATTGAGTCATTGAAGTATAAGCTCCCTTACGAAAAACTAAGTAATCTACCGTGTTAAATTATAACACGTTTCTTAAAAACCGACCATATGTTTGTATTTATGAAGAAGTAGAAAGTAGCTTAATTACTAAATTAAGAGAGGAGTAGATTTAGATATAGTTTTAATTTATGATTTTAAGTCCTTATATTTAAGGTAGTAGTTCGTTGTTAAACCTAGGTCATTGTTTTAATTGTATATTAATTTAAATGAATTTTTTCTCTAGTCGATGTAGTTGATTTATGGAACAACTGCTTTAACTTTTGCGGAGTCTTGCTTAATCGATTAATTTTTAAATAATGCTTTTATTTACTATTGGAGATTTTTTGCAACTATCTACATACGCTAAAATGCGATAACTTATATAGTGGAGAGATCAGCGTGCAAGTTTATGCCCAAATTGCACTTAACTTACATAAAGGAGTATTCCATCGTGTTAGTTTACAAAAAAATGCTGTACAACTTACACAGTGGATAACTCTAACAAGTAGCTTGACATAATTTTAATCACTAAGTTACATAGTGGAGGGCCCCAGCGAGTAAGTCTAAGCAAAAATGACCTCTAACTTACACAGTGCGAGCTTCCAGCGAGTAGGTTTACCTAGAAAAGCCATCTAACTTACACAGTGGAGCATGCCAGCGTGTATGTCTACACACAAATACCCGCCAACTTACATAATGGAGAGCTCCAGCGAGTAAGTCTAAGCAAAAATGACCTCTAACTTACACAGTGCGAGCTTCCAGCGAGTACGTTTACCTAGAAAAGCCATCTAACTTACATAGTGGAGAGACTCAACAGATCAGTATACGTTCAAAAACCTTATAACTTACATCATGCGGGGAGTTTAGACAAATTTTCAACGTGAAGAAACTTTGTTAAAGCTACAAGTGAATAAGGATGGAGTGTGTTAATTACTAAACAAAAAGATATTACCATGATAACTAAAAAACTTCCGAATAAAATAGACCAAGATCGACTACCAGTTCCCGTTACCAATCCGTCGGAAGGAAAACTTCCGAAAAAAATAGACCGAGATAAACTTTCATTCTATCCCTTTATTTAGGGCTAGTTTATCTCGATCACTTTACTCTGTTTATTCCTTTTTCGATAAGTTAAATGCTCTACGAAAATCTTTTAATGTTTGTGACGGTCCATACATTAGCACGCCTCCACGATAAATTCGAGCTGCCAATATAGAGAATAAAATTATAGTTACAATTAATAAAACGATTGAAACAGCAATTTCCCAGGTTGGTATCTCTAACATACCGATTCGTAAAAACATAATCATCGGTGTGAAAAACGGGATAAAAGACGTGATCGTAATGAATTTAGCATCTGGCATAGCTAGACCAAACATTGAAATAAAAAAGGCAACCATAACAATTAAAACTAAGGGAAGCGTTAATTGTTGTACATCTTCTACTCGGCTAACAAGCGACCCAAGCATAGCAGCAATTGTCGCATAAAGTAAATATCCGAGTATAAAGAAAATAAATGCATAGACATAAACCGAAACATTATCTAACGTAAAACCGAATTCTTGTAGTATTTGAACTGAAATTTCAGTTTGTTTTGAACGAAAGATTGAAACACTATATAAAAATACGACTGCCATTTGTGTCATACCTAGCAAAGCAATGCCGAAAATTTTTGCAAACATATGCGTTATTGGAGAAGCGCTCGATATTAATATTTCCATTACCCGGGAAGATTTTTCTACCGCCACATCCGCAGCAATCATTTGACCATATATAATTACTGCCATATACAATACAAATAACATTACATATACAATTCCGCGAGCTGCATCGAGTTCTTCATCGGTCTTGGCCGCTTCATCGAGGGATACCTTTTCAAAATGAATCGGCTCATAAATAGCTGCTAACGTTTCTTCATCAACACCTGCTTGTTCAGTTGCGATTGCCTCTTTTAATTGTTGTAATTGTTGCTCGATTAATTGCTCATTGTGAGAGGATACGGCTCGATTTTCATAATAGGTCCCTTTTGGAAACTGTGCATCATCATACTGTAAAATAAGTAATCCATCGTACGCTTCTTCACGCACTGCTTCCTTTCCTTCTTCTTCGGATTGCCCATATAATTCAAACGTAATATCCTCATCTAGTTGCTTCACGTTTTCCTTAAGGAGTGCTAGCAAATGATTTGTTTCATCGATCACAATAATTGTCTCTTTTTCATCATCACTTGAAAAAAATTCAATGATTGACTCTAAGTTTGCAAATATAGTAACAAACAATAAAATAATGACAGTTGAAATAATAAAGGACTTCGACTTGACACGACTTACATACGTATGACTTAAAACGGTAAAAAATTTATTCATAACGCTCCCCCACCTTCTCGATAAATATGTCGTTCAACGTCGGTTCCTCAATTTCAAAACGACGAATTAGTCCTTTACCTACTAATGCTGCATAAATGTATTCTGCTACGTTTTCTCCTTCAACTTGTAAATGACAACCACCGACGATCGCTTGATAACGAACGACACCTGGAAACGACTCTAAAAAGGTGAAGTCGACATCTCCATAAATATTTACATTTTTCTTACCATAGGAACGCTTTATCTCTGCTAAATTACCTTGTACGACAGCCTTTCCTTCCCGTAAAATACAAATATGCTCACACATCTGCTCAACATGTTCCATTTGATGGGATGAAAATACAATTGAAGTCCCTGCTTTTCTTAAATCGTTCACCGCTTCTTTTAACATTTCCACATTAATCGGATCGAGCCCCGAAAACGGCTCATCTAAAATTAACAATTCTGGTCGGTGTATAACAGCAGAAATAAATTGGATTTTTTGCTGGTTACCTTTCGATAGCTCCTCAACCCGCTTATTCATATAATGCGGAATTTCAAATCGCTCAAGCCAAGTCTCCAGTTCCTTTAAAATCATAGCTCGATTCATTCCTCGTAACCTGCCTAAATAGATGAGCTGCTCTTTCACTTTTAACTTCGGATAAAGACCACGCTCCTCTGGCAAATAACCAATTAAATGGCTTTCATCATACGTAATTGGTTTACCCTTCCACGTGATCTTGCCTTCCGTCGGATCAATTAGTCCTAAAACCATCCGAAAAGTCGTCGTTTTACCTGCACCATTTCCCCCTAAAAATCCAAACAAACCATGCTCAGGTATTTCTAAATTTAACTGATCGACAGCTACATGACTACCGAACTTTTTCGTCACACCATTGATATGTAATACCAATACAATCCCCCCCTAACAATACATACATATACCACAAAGACTATATGTAAAACATTAATTTAATTAATATATAATATTGTGATACATAAGAATGCAGTCCCTAATACAATAAAAAGTAGTAAAGATGCAATCTGTAATTGTCGTTCTCCTTTTGTTTCCGCATAAATTCGTAACGATTTATAACTCATAACGGAAGCAAAGCTAAACAGTTGAACGATAAAAATAATCGTAATAACTTTTAAAGCTGATAACGATACACCTAACAACACAATTACTAAGATAATAAAAACTGTTGCAAGCGTGATATACCAAGAAAGAAGAAAGGCTTGATGTTGAATAGATTTATACACTTCATCGTATAAACGTTTCTTTTTTGCCATTCTTTTATAAAAAAACCAATAACCAACACCACTTAAAGTCCCTAATAAGAGACCGATTAATCCACCTATGTTCATTACGAATCCTCCTCATACAAAAAAATATCTTCAATTTTACAATTAAAAACGTGGGCTAATTTAAAGGCTAATTCTAACGACGGATTGTATCTCCCATTTTCAATAGCTACAATCGACTGCCGAGACACTCCGACGCGTTTGGATAACTGTTCTTGGGTTAAACCGTGTGTTTTACGTAATTCTTCTAATCTATTCTTCATCGAACATCCTCTTTTTCCTCACTATTTTCATTAAAATGTAAAGGTCACTTTACATATAACAAAAGTTATTCTATATGTCAAGGTAACTTTACATTTTATTTAATTAGTATCTTTTTTTATAAAAATATGGCATAATAAATTACAAATATGTAAGCGTATTATAATTGTCATAATAATGAGGTGAAAATAATGGCTACCTACGTATTAACTGTGTTTGAGAAGAACGGGAAGTTACTTCTAGATGAATCGTTCGAAGCAAAAGATGACACAGAAGCGAAAGAGCTCGGTATGCAACGTCTTTATGAGGAAGGATACACGGAACATACATACCGTTGTGTAGCGCCGAATGCCCGTTTAGTATTGTTCCAATCTTAATATGTTTCTGAAAGCTACGAGGAATGAAGTTTCATTTTCGTAGCTTTTTTATATTAATAAATTTAAGAAAGTAGGGATTTTATTGAATCAATTTATGTATATCGACGGAAAATTTACCGGCGAAACTTTAAATAAAATTGAAGTAATAAATCCTGCCACTGGACAACTTGTCGGAACTGTACCTTATGGTGGAGAAGAAGAAGCAAGTCAAGCAATCGATGCTGCCATGCGTGCCTTTACTTCCTGGAGTAAACAAAGTGCCTATGAACGTGCCTCCCTTTTACAAAAGCTTCATACTTTAATACTCAAGGAAGAGATGGAATTAGCTAAACTAATGACACAAGAAATGGGTAAACCAATTACTGAAGCAAAAGGTGAAGTTCATTACGCGGCTTCTTTTGTCGAATGGTTCGCTGAAGAAGCAAAACGAATTTACGGCGAGACGATTCCAGCCCATACACCGGATAAACGAATGCAAGTTTGGAAAAAGCCAGTCGGGGTCGTCGGGGCAATTACTCCGTGGAATTTCCCTCTTGCGATGATCACGCGAAAGATTGCACCAGCTCTTGCGGCGGGTTGTACTGTTGTGATCAAACCATCGCGAGAAAGCCCACTCACAGCAATTAAACTGATGGAATTAATCGAAAAAGTAGGCTTTCCGGCTGGAGTTGTCAACCTTGTCACCGGTTCCTCTTCCGAAATTGTCGGTCGCATGATGAGAGATTCCCGGGTTAGAAAAGTAACCTTTACCGGCTCAACAGAAGTAGGGAAAAGGCTAATCGAACAAAGTGCTGAAAATGTAACAAAACTTTCTTTAGAACTCGGCGGACATGCACCTTTTATCGTGCTCGATGATACTAATATCGATAAGGCCGTCGAGGGCGTAATCGCATCGAAATTCCGTAATGCCGGTCAAACCTGTGTCTGTGCCAACCGCATTTATGTACAACGACCAGTCTATGACTTATTCGTCGAACGTTTTGCAGAAAAAGTTAGCCAAATGAAAGTAGGCGATGGCCTCGATGAAACGACGGAAATTGGACCTTTAATTAACGAAGATGGTGTGCAAAAGGTTGAAAAACAAGTGAAAGATGCCAAAGCAAAAGGTGCTAAAATCGTCACCGGCGGTAAACGAAAAGGAGATTCTAGTCTATTTTTTGAACCGACCGTCCTTCGAGATGTCAATACCACGATGGAGATTATGCAAGAAGAAACTTTCGGTCCGATTGCACCTGTTCAACCTTTCGATAAAGATGAAGAAGCAGTTGAACTTGCTAACAGTACACCGTTTGGCCTTGCAGCTTATGTCTTTACCGAAAATATCGCCCGCGGTATGCAAGTAATCGAGGGGCTCGACTTTGGCATTGTCGGATGGAATGACGGCTTACCTTCTGCTGCACAAGCACCTTTTGGCGGAATGAAAGAAAGTGGATACGGACGAGAAGGTGGAAAAGAAGGTATTGAAGCCTTTTTAGAAACTCAATACGTTTCCATCGGATTGACGTAATATTTCTTTTGGTCAAATTTTTACTAAATTTATGATACACTACTAGTACTATGCTTTGATTGAAAGGAAGATTTGTCGTTGATTACGAGAAAAAGTATGCGTGAAATCGAACAAATGCACGAAGCAGGTAAACTGCTCGTGAAAGCTCATAAAGAAATTGCAAAAATGATTAAACCAGGAATTACTACGATGGAAATCGATGAATTCGTCGAACAATTTTTACATGAACATGGAGCAACAGCTGAACAAAAGGGATTCCAAGGATATCCGTATGCAACCTGCGCTTCCATTAACGATGAAATTTGTCATGGATTTCCTCGAAATGAAAGGTTAGAAGATGGCGATATCGTTACGATTGATATGGTCGTCAACTTTAAAGGTGGCCTCGCCGATTCGGCTTGGACCTATGCCGTCGGTAATGTCGATGAAGCGGGTAAACGTTTAATGGAAGTAACGAAAAAAGCATTGTACATCGGAATTGAACAAGCCCAAGTCGGCAATCGGGTCGGCGATATCGGACACGCAATTCAAACCTATGCTGAGGGGGAAGGCTTTTCTGTCGTCCGTGAATTTACTGGGCATGGAATCGGGCCGACGATTCATGAACCACCGCACATTCCTCACTTTGGAGAACCAGGAAAAGGACCGCGTCTACGAGAGGGTATGGTTATTACAATTGAACCAATGTTAAATGAAGGTCATTGGCGCAGTAAAATGGACGATAACAACTGGACTGCTCGAACGATTGACCAAAGTCGTTCCGCCCAATATGAACATACAATTGCAATTTTAAAAGACGGTCCACTTATTTTAACAGACCAAGATCAAGATTTAGACTAACAAAAAGGGCGTCGGTAATATAAAAAATTACCGACGCCTACCTACTATTATAAACTAATTGTAAGTACAAAGCTTATTACAGTAACAAAGGTCGATCGTCTAGCATTAGCATATAATCGATAGTTATAATGATACGATTTATTACGGTAATAAAGGGGCTCGTGCAGATATGGGACAACTACAAAGCAAAAGTGCAATGATTAGACAAGGTTTTCAAGCAAGTTTACCAATTGCTCTCGGCTATATTCCTGTCGCGATAACATTTGGTGTCTTAGCGATGCAAGCAGGAATGTCCTTAGTGGAAGTGACATTAATGAGTGTACTTGTCTATGCCGGGGCGAGTCAATTTATGGGAGCGAATATGATCGCAGCTCAAGCAAGTGCGATTGAAATTATCGTCGCTACCTTCGTTCTTAACTTTCGTCATTTTATTATGAGCTTTTCCTTTGCTAATACAATTCGTGAAACCGTTCCCTTACGAGGACGTTTTTTACTTTCCCTAGGATTAACCGATGAAACTTTTGCGGTCGCTACGTTCGAAAAGGAAAAAGCTTCGGAAAAAAATAGCACTTATTTTTATGGGACAGTTTTTCTTATTGCTTATTCATCCTGGGTAATTGGCTCTTTTCTCGGTGGGTTAGTCGGAGAAATTATCCCAGAGCAATTAAGTCAAAGTATGGGAATTGCGCTATATGCGATGTTTATCGGTTTACTTATTCCCGCAGTAAAAGTAAATGTTCGGCTTGCCTTCATCGCCATTATTGCTATGCTCATCAATTTAATCTTTAGTCAATTTGTGTCTTCCGGATGGGCGATAGTATTCGGTACAGTAATTGGTGGAGCGACGGGAATTTACTTTTTAAAGGAGAAGGAAGTATGATTATTTTATACATTATTATCGGAATGGCAATCGTTACCGCAGTTCCTCGATTTATACCGGCAATCCTTGTCGATCGATTCGTCTTTCGCGATTGGATGAATCGCTGGCTTCAAGCAATTCCTTACGCTGCCCTCGGAGCGCTTATTTTTCCTGGCATTTTATCAGTAAAAGAAGACGCCCCCCATATCGGAATAATCGGTGGAATTGTCGCCACCCTTTTAGCGTATATCGGTTTAAACATTATATTTGTCGTAATCGGTGCAATTATGACAGTATATATTTTAATGATGTTTTAAAGTGGCTGGGATAGCACTCGCATAATAAGCGAATGGACTGAAGTTCTCTTTTATATAGAGACTCAGTCCACTTTATTTTGTTCGAAAACTTTTTCTATTTACTATACATTTTGTCGATAAATTATTTTAAGTCGAGCGCCATAATCGCAAATCTAGTTTCATTTATAAAAGTTTTAATAAAAACTACTTAACATCTCTTCGGGTTAGTTTTATTGAAAACCTATCTCATAGATCCACGAACCGGATTAGTTTTAAAAGTTTTGTTTATTGACTTACCTAACGGGGGACCTTGCTGGGTAAGTTGGAATCTTTTTGTACGTGTACTTACTCGGTGGAGCTCTCCACTATGTAAGCTGAAACGATTTTGTTCGGACACTTACTCAATAGAGCTCTCCACTGGGTAAGTTGAAAGCCATTTGTACGTATACTTACTCGGTGGAGCTCTCCACT
>Ga0079225_10001197_pt1 | contig 14450 bp, 9 predicted proteins | sample Poulit2012_FD_76344 | JGI IMG/M metagenome (GOLD analysis project Ga0079225, IMG submission 76344) | Agricultural soil microbial communities from Georgia to study Nitrogen management - Poultry litter 2012 | ecosystem: Environmental > Terrestrial > Soil > Agricultural land | place: USA: Georgia...
AAAAAGGTAGAAAAGGGATAGTTTGGGAAAATAATTGTTAGCGGAACTATTAAAGAGGCAATAAAAGCTCCAAATATTAATCGTCTGAGTTGACTTTCCCTTTTTACAAACAAACTTGTTAAAATCAAAAGAATGAAATCAAATAAAAAGTTTAAGGCCCATATAAAGTCTAAATAAATGGTCACCTTATTCCCTCTTTCAAAAAATATCTTTTTCATGGCCCATTCATTAATAAAGAGTATATCGAAATCAACAAGCAATGTCTGTCATATTTTCTGTTTAAGCTAATACTAATTTAGACTAATAAGCAAAACAAATGTCGAAAATCCTTACAAGCAAAAAAAAAGACTAGGACGAAACTCCCTAACCCTAAAAATCAAAATATAAATTGACAATTATACATACTTGTTGAATAATCCTATAGGAAAATATATATATATATATGCGAGAGAAGTTCCCTGTCGAAGAAATAGATGAAGGTTATTCTAAGTAATACTGATATGTCCGTCTGAGAAAATCAAAGGTATATTGAAGTAGAGTTTGTGTTCATGGAATGAGCAGAAATAAAAGCGGTCATGTCTATTACTCGAAAATAAACATGACCACTTTTTATAATTAGAAACTAGTTATGTCTTAGTCTCTTCTATAAATTATTAATTATGAAGTTTAACGATCCCTATTTCGATTTCTTAAAAATGTAGGAATATCTAGTGTATCTTCATCATGTTTAGGTACATTACCTGTAATAGGCTGTTGTTGTTGTTGTGCACCTTGTTCAACCCTTACTTGTGTTGGTCTTGATTGTGGAGTATCTTGGTGTTGCATTGCTTCATCAAAACCAGTTGCAATAACTGTAACGATGATTTCCTCATCCAAATCATCATTAATAACGGCACCAAAAATCACATTAACATCATTATCGGCTGCTGCTGTTACTAAATCCGCAGCCTCTTGTACTTCATATAAGCTTAAATTTACTCCACCAGTGATATTCATTAAAATTCCATTTGCACCATTGACGGAGGTCTCTAATAAGGGGGAGGAAATTGCCTTTTTAGCAGCCTCTGTTGCCCTGTTTTCTCCAGAAGCTAATCCAATTCCCATTAAGGCCGAACCTTTGTCATACATAATTGTTTTAACATCAGCAAAGTCAACGTTAATAAGACCTGGTTTTGCAATTAAATCTGAAATACCTTGGACACCTTGCCTTAGAACGTTGTCCGCTTCCCTGAAGGCTTCCAACATCGGGGTATTCTTATCTACTATTTCTAACAGGCGATCATTTGGTATAACAATTAAAGTGTCAACATTCGATTTTAAAGCATCAATTCCAGAATGAGCCTGATTAGATCTTCTTCTTCCTTCAAAAGAGAAAGGTCGTGTCACTACACCAACGGTAAGAGCACCGAGTTCCTTGGCTATTTGTGCAATTACTGGGGCAGCTCCTGTACCTGTCCCTCCGCCCATTCCAGCGGTAACAAAAATCATATCAGCACCTTGTAATGCCTCTTCGATTTGCTCCTTACTTTCTTCGGCCGCCTTCTTTCCTATTTCAGGATTGGCGCCAGCCCCTAAACCACGGGTTAACTTGCCTCCTATTTGCAACTTAACTTCAGCCTTAGACATATTTAACGCCTGTGCGTCCGTGTTGGCCGCGATAAACTCAACACCTTCTACCCCATGCTCAATCATACGATTTACTGCGTTATTTCCACCCCCACCTACTCCGATAACTTTAATGGTGGCGAGATCATCTAAATTTTCAAATTCTAACATAATTTGTGCCTCCTAATATGCAAAATTACGAGCGTTTGTTACGCTAATTACGGCTATTCTTCAAAGAAATATTTAAATAAATTAGCAATTTTTGATTCTTTTTTCTTTGGTTTTGTAAGTTCTCTCTGCTCTGATTTTCTAGGTCGTTTTATAGTTTGATCTGTTTGGGAGTGAATTGTAACTGAGGGTGATAATTCTTTCCCTTGTATTCTAGCATTATGATAAGCAAATTTTAAAATCCCTACAGCTGCTGTATACTGGGGTTCCCTCACTCCAATATAATCTGGGATAGCCATTCGGACATTTTCATGTAAAACTTCTTGCGCTAATTCCAATGAGCCAGGCAATTTCATGCTTCCACCAGTGAGAACAAATCCTCCCGGTAAATCGTAAAAGCCCATTCGTTGCACTTCACGGCGAACAAACATAAAAATTTCTTCTAATCTTGCCTCAATAATATCAGAGATTTCTAGTTGATTAAATGTTTTTTTAGTCTCACTGCCAATTATTGAAACTTTAAAGGTTTCTGATTCATTAGCCTCCGGGTAGTAAGCATAACCATGATTTTGTTTTACATTTTCGGATTCATCAATTGATGTCCTTAGTCCTATTGATAAATCTTTAGTAATGTTGTCTCCTCCAAGAGGAAGTACACTTGTTGCAGCTAAATGATTGTTCTCATACACGGAAACCGTTGTATTACCTGCTCCGATGTCCACTAGGGCGATTCCTAGATTTTTCTCGTCATCGGATAAAGCAATTGTTCCTGTTGCTAATGGTTGCAAGCAGATATCAGCGACAACCAATCCTGCTTGTTCAACGCATTTTAAAATATTATGTAACATTGTTTTGGAGCAAGTGATAATTGTCCCTTCCATTTCGAGACGAACTCCTATCATTCCTCTAGGATCATGAATTCCAGCTTGTCCATCTACAATAAATTGCCGGGGTATTACATCTACTATTTCTCGCTCTGGAGGTATTGATATTACTTGAGCTCCTTCGATTACTCTTGTCACATCTTCATCTGTAATTTCCCTGTTTTCACTTTGAACTGCTACTACTCCATGACACGGTTGTAGTTGAACGTGACTTCCATTAATCCCAACAACAACACTATGTATATCCATTCCTACCATTCTTTCGGCTTGATCGACAGCTCCTTTAATAGATTGAACTGTTCTTTCTATGTCGACAATGGCACCTTTTTTCATGCCCTTTGATTTAGCAGTTCCCACTCCAATAATATTTAATGAATCTGTCAAAACTTCGCCAATTACAATTTTTACAGTGTCAGTTCCAATATCTAAACTTACTAATATTTCTCCACTATTCACATAGGCACCTCCATTCAAACAAAATCTATTATCATTAAGTTTATGAAGTTTATATCGTATTCTTTTATTTTATAATATATCGGCTTCATTTACCATGATATCTATGTTTTTTTTCATTTTTTTAGAGAATTTCCATAAGAATAACATTATTTATACGATTATTTAGAGAAACTTTCAAAATATGCCCCAATATTTAGGTGGATAATCCCCTTTTCCTTTGGATCTAATTGGGCGACTATCGAGGGATAAACTTCCATTTTTTCCGATAGATTTCTAATAGAGCCCTTTACTAAAAATCCGTCATTCATGAACAATTGAACCTTATATTCATTTTCAGCCTCTGGGGTCCAATAAATCTCAGATATTAACCGTAAAATATTTTCTGGCAAATCCTTTAATTGTTCAGATATAGATGATAAAATTTCTTCATCTGTAAAATTAATTAATAAAGGAGCATCCCCTTGCATATATCGATTTTCAAAAGATATTTGCTCACCATTATCTAAAAGGGGTTGAAAGGTCTCGCCTTTTTTAATGTAGCCGATAACTTGAAACTCTTCAATATCGATAGATATGGTGGATGGAAAGTGACGTGTAATTTGTGCAGATTTGATAAAAGGATTGTTAGTCATTTTTGTAGCAAGATCCTTCGTTTTAACTTTCCAAATGTTAGTTTCCCCATCTAACCCACTTAGACCTATGACTTCAGTCTCTTCGACTAATTTATTTCCTGATACCTTTATGTTTTTAATATGACTTAAAGGAGACTGTAAATAAATAATAAAACCTATTAATAAAAAGAATAAAGAAAGATAAAAAACTAGTCGACGATTTGCCTTTTGCCTACGTTGTTTTTTTAGTTTAGGTATTCGGTCCTCAATGGAGATAATTTTATCTTCTTTCATAATGTATCTTCCTCTATGTTTATGCTAAATTACAGTTATCTAAAATTATAGCATATCTTTACGTTATATTTCATATCAAAGGACAACTATTAATCTTGGTAAAAGATGTATAATTATATATTCGAATATCGGCTAATGTTTAACAGTATTCCAACAGATGCTAATGTCAAGGTTAAGGATGAACCACCATAGCTTAGAAATGGGAGAGTAATCCCTGTTACAGGAATCAAACCGATGACAACGCTTAAATTAATCATCGCCTGTATAGTAAACATCGAAACAATTCCAAAGGAGACATATCTGGAAAACAAACAAGGTGCCGTTAAAGCTACTTTAGTCCCGCGCCATAGTAGTAGTATAAATAGAAGCATCACAAAAGTTCCACCAATAAAACCTAGTTCTTCTCCAATAATTGCAAAAATAAAGTCTGTTTGAGGTTCTGGTAGGTAAAAGTGTTTTTGCAAGCTCTTCCCTAAACCTACTCCTAGTAATCCGCCAGGTCCTAAGGCATATAGTGATTGAATAATTTGAAACCCATCCCCTAGGGGATCCTCCCATGGATTTAAAAAAGCGGTAATTCTTCTAATACGATAGGGAGCTGAAAGGATTAATAAAGTAAAGCCGATTATTCCGACAAATCCTAGACTGACAAAATAGCTAATTTTTGCTCCTGCAATAAATAGTACCATCATACAGGTAAGTACAAGGACAACACCTGTACCTAAATCAGGTTGCAGCATGATGAGGGCAAAGGCCACAAAGATCAATAAAAGTAAGGGTAAAAAGCCTTTAAACAGAGACCTTATATATTTGCCATAAATGGAAAGTCTTTCTGCTAAAAAAAGGATTAATCCTAATTTTATAAATTCTGAAGGTTGAATACTAAAAGCACCGATTCCAATCCAACTCTGGGCTCCCCCTCTAACAATTCCTATACCTGGAATTAATACAATGATTAATAGACCAAAGCATATTAGAAGAATGATTTTAGCATGTTTTTTCCAAAAGGTATAAGGAATGTAAGAAACAATCATCATAATAAACAGACCAATTCCAACGAATAAACTTTGACGCTTTAAGAAAAATAGTTTGTCTCCATAGGAAAAATCGGCCCATATATAGGATGAGCTGTAGACACCGATTAATCCTATTATTAACAATGATAAAACAGTACCGAGCATTAACTTGTCAACTGAATTATTGGTAGGAGTAGTATTGTTCAAATTTGGCACCCCGCATATAATAAATTAGGGGGCTATTTTTACCCCCTAATAAAGTTTATGCACGGTGTTAATAAACATGTCCCCACGCTCCTCAAAGGATCTATATTGATCCCAACTAGCACTTGCTGGAGACAATAAAATAGTATCACCCTCTACTGATTTTTCATATGCAACTATTGCCGCTTCCTCAACATCCCTTACCCTTTGTACCGATAGAGAGCATTTTTTAGCAATTTTAATTAGCTTCTCAGCATTCTCACCAAAAACAATCATACTTTTAACATTAGTTAAAAAAGGAATTAACGACTTAAAGTCATCGCCTCGATCCAAACCACCTGCTAACAATATGATAGGACTATCAAAGGCTTGTAGAGCTTTTATTGTTGCTAACATATTCGTTGCTTTAGAATCATTATAAAAACGCCGTTTCTTTATTTCATCAACAAATTGCAACCGATGCTTTACACCTCGAAAGCTTGTTAAAGTTTTCTCTATTGCTTCCTTTGAAACACCATTAATTTTTGCAACTGCTATAGCTGCTAATATATTTTCTAAGTGATGATCGCCCGCCAAAACTATCTTATCTTGGTGGATAATCTCTTCCTTCATGAAATATATCTTTCGATTCTTTACCCATACGCCCTCTTCTAAACACTCAATCTGTGAAAAGGGAACTAGTATTGATTCAGCCTGTTTTACCGCTTCTCTAACTGTATCATCATCTAAGTTGTATACGAGATAATCTGAGTTGTTTTGATTTTTAAAAATGTTAAATTTTGCTTGTTCATAATTTTCTCTTGTTTTGTGATAATCCAAGTGGGCATCGTATATATTTAGTAATACACTGATATGGGGTTTAAAGGTTTCGATCCCTAAGAGTTGAAAAGATGATAATTCTAAAACTAATTTTCTATTTTCAGGAATAGTTGGTGCAACTTCACTGACTGGTATTCCGATATTTCCCGCAACAGTACATTTAATATCATCTGCTTTGAACATCTCCTCGACAAGTCGTGTAGTAGTCGTCTTGCCATTAGAGCCGGTAATACCTATAATAGGACCCGAAAATACGTATTGAATTAATTCTATATCTGTAATAATGGGCAAATCCATATTCAATGCTAGTTTAATTAGCTGATGATCGTAGGAAATACCCGGACTTTTTATAATTAATTGAATCCCATCCAAGATCGATGCTGGATGGGAACCTAAAATAACCTCTGCGCCATTGCGAATAAGATTTTTAATTTGTTCAGTTTTATCCTCATTTCGATCATTAACCGTCACTTCAATCCCACTAGTTAAAAGCAAGTTCGCTACAGCCATCCCACTTCTAGCTAGACCCAGGACAAGTACCTTCGAATAAGGAAAATTCATTAACTTTCTCACATTAGCCACACTCCGATATACAAGCCGATTATTCCTAATAATAAACCTACAAACCAAAAACTGGTCACAACCCGCCATTCTGACCAACCAATAAGTTCAAAATGATGATGTATAGGGCTCATTTTAAAAATTCGCTTTCCAGTTAACTTAAAGGAAATAACTTGGATGATTACTGATAAGGTTTCAATAACAAATATTCCACCGATAACAATTAATAATAGCTCTGTTTTAGTCATAATCGCTATTGCTGCAATTGATCCGCCTAGGGCCAAGGAACCAGTATCTCCCATAAACACTTTTGCAGGATAAGCATTGAAAACGAGAAATCCTAATAAACCACCGACTACAGTTAATGCAAAAACTGTGACCTCTATTTGTTGAAAACTATACCAAGCAATAATTGCATATGTACCGAAAGCAATCGCAGCAGTTCCAGATAGTAAACCGTCTAAACCGTCAGTTAAATTCGTCGCATTTGATGATCCTACTAACATAAAAATAACTAATAAAGCATAACCCCAACCAAGATCCCAAACTAAATCCGTACCTGGAACAGAGATTGTCGTCTCAAATTGATTAGACTTTAAAATGATAAAGAAAACGACCGCGATTAATATTTGACCAATTAACTTTTGTAAAGATGTTAAGCCCAAATTTCTTTTATAGGCTATTTTAATAAAGTCATCTAAAAACCCAATTAATGCATAACCGACTAGGACGAATAATAAAAGTAATAATTCATATCCGATCGCCGGTAATTGTAATTTGAAAAGCATTATTAATGAAGTAATGACGATACTAATAATAATGACTATTCCACCCATCGTCGGTGTTCCCGCCTTTTCTTGATGGGATTCGGGACCTTCCTCCCTAATACTTTGTCCAAAGCGTAAACGTCTTAAAAAGGGTATGAAAATTGGTAGTAATAGGATGGTAATTAAAAATGCAATTATTATTGTCATCATGATTACGTAAATATCCACTATATATCCTCCTCGTATAGCAACCAAGTTGAATTAGGTTGATTATGTTTCATCTGTTAATTGAGTAATAAACTGTTCAAACTCCATCCCTCGAGAAGCTTTAAATAAAATAATTGATTCCTGATTTAAATATGGTTTTAATTTAGTAAGTAATTCTTCTTCGGTATCGGTATGTTCTACAATAATCTTTTCTTCCTTTTTAGCTATACTTGAAATTTCCTTTGCCAAATCTCCATAGGTAAAAAGGGCAGTAATCGGTTCCTTTACATGTTTTCCTATTTGTTTATGGAATTCCACCCCATAGGAACCGAGCTCAAAAATATCCCCTAAAACGAGAATTTTATTATTAAAGTTAGCTAGGGATCGTATGGTATTTATTGCTCCAATCATCGATGTCGGCGAAGCATTATAAGCGTCATTAACAATTGTCACACCATTTTTTCCCTTTAAAAATTCAAAGCGCATTCCACTGAGCTTGAGTTTTTGTAAACTTTTCTTAATCTCTTCATCGTTAATATTCAATAATTTCCCTACAGTAATTGCGTAGGATGCGTTTTTCGCATGGTGATCACCAATTAATGGAATTTCAAATTTCCGATTGCCATCTAATGTAAAACGAGTCATTTCTAAATTATTTTCTATATTATTTATTTTAACATCATTTGTCAGATTAAAACCACAGGTAATAACGTTTTCTTCCTCACTTAACCTTGATAAATATTCTTCATCACCGTCAATTATTAAAATACCTTCCTTTGGCATTCCATTTCTAATCTCAAGCTTCGCCTTTGTAATACCTGCCCTACTACCTAAAAATTCAATATGGGACTCGCCGATATTCGTAATAATGGATATATCCGGTTGAGCAATTTTAGACAACAAATCAATTTCACCAAAGGCATTCATGCCCATTTCTAAAACAAGCACTTCAGTTTCTTTGGCCATCGATAAAATTGTCAAAGGAAGACCTATGTGGTTGTTGAAATTACCATCGGTAAAATGTGTTTTATAAGAAGAGGAAACGACGGCTGCAACTAAATCCTTTGTCGTAGTCTTACCGTTCGACCCAGTAATTCCAATAACCCTAGGATTAACATCTCTTTTATACTCATGGGATAAATATTGTAAGGCTTTTGTTGTATCTTCTACGAAAAAGACCGTCACATCCTTTGGAAAATCCTTAGGTAGAGCTTTAGTTTGCTCCCAAAAAACTGCTACTGCACCATTTTTAATTGCCTGTAAAACAAAATCATGGCCGTCAAAGCGTTCTCCAACGATAGGGATAAAAAGGCCATTGCTAACCTTTTCCCTGCTATCAATAAATACTTTATCTATAGTTCTTCCGCTAGAAATAATTTTATTGTTTTTAAAAAACCTACTAAGCCACTTCTCAGTAAATAACATTGTTTAGTTCTCCTTTTTATGAATTGCTTCAGCGGCAACTAGACGGTCATCAAAATCATATTTAACGCCTTTGATTTCTTGATATGTCTCATGACCTTTACCTGCTATTAAAATAATATCGTTATTATTTGCTAGTCTTATCGCTAAATAAATTGCTTTTTTTCGATCTAATTCGACCGTGTAATTTTGTGCCTTTAAAGGATCAATCATCTGGTGGACTATTTTATTTGGGTCCTCAAATCGTGGATTATCTGATGTAAATATAGCATAGCTAGCATTATCTACGGCGGCTTTTGCCATCGGAAAGCGCTTGGATTGATCACGATTTCCACCGCATCCTACAACGACGAATACCTTTCCCTTGGCAAAAGTTTTTATCGTCTTTAAAACCTTCTCTAACGCTTCTGGTGTATGTGCATAATCGACAATGACCGTATAATTACTTTCAGAGGATACAATCTCAAATCTCCCAGGGATTCCCACAGTAGTCTTAAAGGCTTTTTGGATAATTTCGAGCGGAACTCCCTGCACAATCGCAGCCCCAGCACTTGCTAACATATTTGACACATTAAAACTGCCGAGTAATGGAGATATAATTTGAATTTCTCCTAGTGGTGTAACCATTGTGAATTGAGAACCTTTATTCGTTAAATGAATATCCTTTGCCCATAGATCTGCTTTACTACTATTACCATAAGTTAAAACATGTTGGGCCGTACTATTTATAAAAAAGTTTGCTAATTTATCATCCTTATTTATAATGACATACTTTTTATTTCCTCCATGATAACTGCTTCCTAACTGGGAAAACAGTAAACTTTTACTGTAGGCATAATTTTCCATCGTTTTATGGAAATCTAGATGATCCTGACTAAGATTTGTAAAAATTGCAACATCAAACTCGCAACCATGCACTCGACCTAGAGCTAAGGCATGGGAAGATACTTCAATAAAAACTAATTGAACTTTTTCCTGCACCATTTGATACAATGTTCTTTGTAATGTTATTACATCTGGGGTCGTATGTTTATTTTTAAAGGTTTGATTGTGAATTTTTGTCTCAATTGTTCCAATGACTCCTGTCCCTTGATCCTGTAGTGTAAATATTGTATTTAATAAATAGGATACCGTTGTTTTTCCATTCGTACCAGTTATGCCAAATAACTTGAGTTTTTTTGACGGATGCTTAAAGAATACTGCTGCAATTTTTGCTAATGCATCCTTTGTGCTTGATAAAACTACAACAGGAATAGACACATCGACATACTTTTCGCTAAAAATTATGACAGCACCCCGTCGCTCTGCTTTCTTGGCAAATTGATGTCCATCAAAAGTGTTTCCCTTTATACAAATGAATAAATCTCCATTATTCACTTCTTTATGATTACTTTTTATATCTTTAATTAATAAATCTTCCTGAAAATTCTTTGGGACTTCCTTTATATAAAAGGAAATTTCGGCTAATAAATTAGATAATTTCATTTAAGCCTCCTACAAAAGAAGTGTTTATCAATTCATTATCTAATATATTAAAGGAGAAAGATTTATTCTCATTTAGTATATCAGATTTTTAATTTATTCACGATTTTTTTTCGATAAATATAATCGAATAGTTGAACCTTGTTCGACAGAAGTTCCCGGCCTTGGGGACTGATCAACCACATAATCGCCTTCTCCGTAAGTTTCTATGGATAAATTAACCATATACTCCATTAATTCACCCTTTTTTAACCCGATTAAATCCGGAACTTTAATCTTTGGTTGTTCAGGCCACATATATTCCTTTTCCATTCCGTCTGTTCTTCTTTCAATATTAAGGGCGCTTAAACTATCTTCTATAATTGTCCCAACAATAGGTGCTGCAACTACTCCTCCAAACTGTATCGTATTTTTCGGATTATCGATTGCTAGGAATACAACGATTTCCGGATCATCCGCTGGGGCGAAACGGATAAAGGATAAAATATAGTTGTTTTGCATATATCTACCATCTTTACCTACCTTTTGTGCGGTTCCTGTTTTACCTCCTACTCGATAACCGTCTACATAGGCGGGGCGACCCGTACCCTTTGCTACGACACTCTCTAGGGCGAAACGAATTTCCTTTGAAGTTTCTTCAGAAATTACTTGCCCCTTTAATTTCGGTTCCCTTTTTTCAACAATTTGATCTGTAGTTGGATCAATCCAAGCCTCTGCAATATATGGTTCATATAAATATCCACCATTTACTGCCGCTGCTACCGCTGCAACTTGTTGAATTGGCGTAACGGATACACCCTGCCCGAAGGAGGTAGTACCTAACTCAACAGGGCCAACATTTTCCCGCTTGAAAATAATTCCACTTCCCTCGCCCTCAAGGTCTATTCCTGTTTTCTTGCCAAATCCAAATTTTTCAATATAAGAAAATAATGTATCCACTCCTAAATTCATACCCAGATTCACAAAGCCTGGGTTACAGGAGTTTTCTACGACTTCCAAATAAGTTTGACTACCGTGTCCTCCGCTTCTCCAACATCTTAAATTTGCTCCACCAACTTTAATACTTCCCTTATCGAAAAACCTATCTCTCTCTAGGTCAATCAATTCTTCTTCTAAAGCTGCCGCCAGAGTAATGATTTTAAAGGTAGACCCAGGCTCAAACGTACTCCATATAGGTAAGTTCCGATCAAAAATTCTTGCATCAAAATCTTGATAGCTTTCCGGTTCAAAATTGGGGCGAGAGGACATTCCTAAAATGGCTCCTGTTTTTGGGTTTAAGGCAATCGCCATTGAACCATCTGGATTATACTTTACTTCCGCTATGTCAAGTTCTCGTTCAATAATCGTTTGAACATTTAAATCTATTGTTGTTTGCAAATGAAGGCCATTTTCAGGTGGATAATATAAATCAGCTAGCCGATTAATCCGATGCCCTTTTGCATCAGAAAAATACGAAATACTTCCACTTTTCCCCTTCAGTTTTTCTTCATGGGATAATTCAAGGCCCATTAAACCTTGATTATCAATTCCAGTAAAGCCTAGTACATGAGCTAAATAGCTATTATAGGGGTAATGCCTTTTTGAATCTTTAACTAAATATAGTCCGCTTATATTCAGTGATCGAAGAGATTTTTCCTGTTCTTCTGAAATCTTCCTACCCTCTGGATGTAATCTGACGATTGATTCATTTTTAGTCAAATATTCATAAGCTTTTTTCTCATCCATTTTTAATATGTGTGCTAATTGATTGGCTACTTTTTCCGGGTTTTTTATTTGCCTTGGAATGACTAACACCGTCGGCGCGGAGACATTTTCCGTTAAGGGTTCTCTATTCCGATCTAAAATGAGTCCCCTGTCCGCTTCAAAGAGTAAATCTCTACTCCAAAGATCGATTGCTTCCTCCGTTAATTGTTTCCCTAACACGAATTGAACGTATCCTAATCTAAACATTATTATTAAAAATAGAAGAACACAAAAGAAAAACACAGTGATTATTCTCTTCTTTCCTGTAGTCGTTGAAATGGGCTTCATAACATTCTCCTTTCTTATGAAAAGGACTTTGACTCATTTCAACTATATGAACTAGAAAGATTGAATAGACCACTGCTTAATTTAAGAAACTTAATTATTTGTATTTTCACTTTCACCTTTAGGTATTTTTGGTAATTTTAGTTCTACACCTAAGTAATCTCCAGACTTTATCGGGGTGCCCTTCTTAATACTCTGGATATGAACATAACCTTCACCGATTACCTCTGTCTTAAGATCTAAGAGATGACCAAATTGCAGCACTTCCCTTAATGACCACCCTTTGATATTGGGCATTTTTGGTTTATCTGTCACCAGTAGAATATGATCATTGGAAAATACTTCCTCATCTACGTTCACATTGGAGGATTCTACTAGGGTACCATCGCCGACTACTGTTACCCTTAATCCTTTGGCTTTCAATTCCTCTGTAATTGTTTTTACGTTTTGTCCGATTAATTCGGGTATTTTAATAACGTCGTACAATTGTTCCATTTCCACATCTGGGGCTATATTTAAATAACGCAAACCATTTTGCATAACATTTGTAAAGATGTGGGCGACAGGATAATAGCCATGTTCATTGGCCGCTAATTTCGGTTTTGACACAGATACATACATAATTAGTTCTGGGTCTTCAGCTGGGGCAATTCCTAAAAAGGAATATATATTATGCTCTTTACCTCTTAAATATCCCGGTCCATCGGGATTGGGTGTTTCGGCTGTGCCTGTTTTTCCGGCGACTGTATAATCATCTAATTGATACAATTTACCTGTTCCATTTTCTGAATTAACGACATCCTGCATTAATTGTAAAACTTTATTGGCCGCTTCTTCTGAAATCGGTTTGCCAACAATCTCTCTGTTATTACTTTCGATTACTTCTCCTGTTTTAGAATCAATGATTTTTTTAATTACATAAGGTTTAAGCATCTCGCCGCCATTCGTTAAAGCTGTTGCAGCCTTTACCTGCTGAATTGGTGTTAATGTACTTCCTTGCCCAAAGGATGTCGTTAATTTTTCAATAGGCCAATTGTACAATATATGTCCACTGACTTCATTTGGTAAATCAATACCTGATGCCTTATCAAAATCAAACCCTTTTAAATACTCTAAATACTCATCGGGACCAAGTTTTTCCCAAACTAGCTTTGATGCAGCGACGTTGGAGGAACGAATAAATCCTTCATCAAAAGAGATGTTTCCCCAACCCTTCCCATTGTTATGATCATGAACTGGATCTACAATTGGGTTTATTTGATATCTTCCAGACTTAAAGGTTTCATCAGCATTATAAACTCCGGCATCTATTGCAGCAGCCCAAGTAAAGGGTTTAACAGTAGAACCAGGTTCAAAAGGAGTAGATATAACGTCGTTGTACCAGTTTTTTACGTCTACTGGATTATTCAAGTCAAAGCTTGGTCGACTACTCATTGCGACTACTTCACCATTTTTTGCATTTAAAATGACAGCGGTTATTCGCTCGGGCTCATAATCCTCCTCCACCTGAGTAAGCATGTCTTCGTGTAATGTTTGCACTTTTTGGTCTAGGGTTAAATATATTTTAACACCATTTTTAGGCTGAGTAACCGTTTCATTTGGATATAATAATTTGTTTAAATATCCATCCCGTTCATAGGAAATAAATCCATCCTCACCTTGTAATAGCTCATCCATTTCCTTTTCAATTCCAGTTACTCCGGTAATTCGGGCATCTTCTTCAGCATCATCTAAATCCTTACGAGCAAAACCGATAATGTGAGATGCAAAGGTTCCATTAGGATAATACCGAATTGACTCTTGCTCAAAGTTAATTCCTGGAAGATCTAGCTTTTCGATCTCTTCCTTGGTTTTTTGGGATAAGTTTTTTCCTATATTTCCAAATTCAACTTGAAATCGTTTATTTTCTATACCTTTTAACAATAT
>Ga0079225_10001199_pt1 | contig 14446 bp, 11 predicted proteins | sample Poulit2012_FD_76344 | JGI IMG/M metagenome (GOLD analysis project Ga0079225, IMG submission 76344) | Agricultural soil microbial communities from Georgia to study Nitrogen management - Poultry litter 2012 | ecosystem: Environmental > Terrestrial > Soil > Agricultural land | place: USA: Georgia...
CAACCTCAAACTCGTCTGCCGCAAACATCACCTGCTGAAAACGTTCTGGACCGCCTGGCACGACGAGCAGCACCCCGACGGCACCGTCATCTGGACCGCCCCCACCGGGCAGCGCTACACCACCCGACCGGGCAGCACCATCCTGTTTCCCGCGCTGTGCCGGCCCACGGCGCCGGTACCGCCACGTCCCCACCAGCGCGAAGGCCTACCGGTGCCGGGACGCTCCCTGATGATGCCGACCCGCCGCTGCACTCGCGCCACCGACCGGTCCCGCCGCATCCAGGCCGAACGCGCCCTCAACGCTGAACATGTCGCCGAACGCAATCGGCCGCCCCCGTTTTGACGGCGGCTACGCCGCCCCCCGGTTTTGCAGCACCGCCAGCGCCTTGTCGGCGTGGCTGTCCATGTTGAACTCGCTGGCGATCACCTCGAGCACCCGCTGATCGGTGTCGATGACGAACGTGGTGCGTTTGACCGGCAGCAGTTTGCCCAACAGCCCGCGTTTCACCCCGAACTCGGCGGCGACGGCGCCGTCGGCGTCGGAGAGCAGCGGGTAGTCGAAGGTGTGCTTCTCGGCGAACTGGGCCTGCTTGGTCACCGGGTCGGCGCTGATCCCGACCCGCTGGGCGCCGACCGCGGCGAATTCGGCGGTCAGGTTGCGGAAATGGCAGGCCTCCTTGGTGCACCCGGGGGTCATCGCGGCGGGATAGAAGAACAACACCACCGGCCCGTCGGCCAGCAGCGCGCTGAGCCGGCGGGGCGTGCCGGTCTGGTCGGGCAGTTCGAAGTCGGCCACCGTGTCACCAGGTTTCATGCTCGCCACGCTACGCCGGGCCACATCGGGTCGTCTGGGAGGATGAACCGCGTGCAGACCGACACCGTCGATTCGCAGGCCACGCTGTCTCGCGAGGACTTCCGCGCTCTGGCCGCCGACCACCGGGTGGTGGCGGTGACCCGCAAGGTGCTCGCCGACGCCGAGACCCCGCTGTCGGCCTACCGCAAACTCGGTGCCGGGCGTCCGGGCACCTTCCTGCTGGAGTCCGCGGAGAACGGCCGGTCCTGGTCCCGGTGGTCGTTCATCGGCGCCGGCGCCCCGACCGCGTTGACCGTGCGTGACGGCGCCGCCACCTGGCTCGGCGCCACCCCGCAGGGGGCACCCACCGGCGGGGATCCGCTGCAGGTGCTGGCCGCCACCTTGGAGTTGCTGGCCACCGAGACCCTGCAGGAGCTGCCGCCGCTCTCGGGCGGGATGGTCGGGTTTTTCACCTACGACCTGGTGCGCCGCCTGGAGCGCCTGCCGGAACTGACCGTCGACGACCTCGGCCTGCCGGACATGCTGTTGTTGTTGGCGACCGACATGGCCGCGGTCGACCATCATGAGGGCACGATCACGCTCATCGCCAACGCGGTGAACTGGGACGGCACCGCCGACCGGGTCGATGAGGCCTACGACGACGCCGTGGACCGCCTCGACGTGATGACCGCCGCGCTGGGCCAGCCGCTGCCGTCGACGGTGGCCACATTCCACCGACCGCAGCCGCAGTACCGGGCGCAGCGCACCGAGGACGACTACAGCCGGATCGTCGACCGGTTGGTCGGCGAGATCGAGGCCGGTGAGGCGTTTCAGGTGGTGCCCTCGCAGCGCTTCGAGATCGACACCGCCGTCGACCCGATCGACGTCTACCGGATGCTGCGGGTCTCCAACCCCAGCCCGTACATGTACCTGCTGCACGTGCCCGACGACCACGGCGAGTTGGCCTTCTCGATCGTCGGGTCCAGTCCGGAGGCCCTGGTCACCGTCGCCGACGGGCGCGCGACCACCCATCCGATCGCCGGCACCCGCTGGCGCGGGCAGACCGACGAGGAAGACCAGCTCCTCGGCAAGGAGTTGCTGGCCGACCAGAAGGAGCGCGCCGAGCACCTGATGCTGGTCGACCTGGGCCGCAACGACCTGGGGCGGGTGTGTGTGCCGGGTAGCGTCCGGGTGGAGGATTACAGCCACATCGAACGCTACAGCCACGTCATGCACCTGGTGTCGACGGTGACCGGGCTGCTGGCCGAGGGCCGCACCGCGCTGGATGCGGTGACCGCCTGCTTCCCGGCCGGCACCCTGTCGGGGGCGCCGAAGGTGCGCGCGATGGAGCTGATCGAACAGGTCGAGAAGACCCGCCGGGGCCTGTACGGCGGGGTGGTCGGCTATCTCGACTTCGCCGGCAACGCCGACTTCGCGATCGCCATCCGCACCGCGTTGATGCGCGACGGCACCGCGTACGTCCAGGCCGGCGGCGGGGTGGTGGCCGACTCCAACGGCCCCTACGAGTACACCGAGGCCACCAACAAGGCCCGCGCGGTACTCGGCGCCGTCGCCGCGGCGGAGACACTCACCCGGCCTTCCGGAGGGCGCGGTGGCTGAGCCGCCGGCCCGACGCCACACCCAGGTGCCGCTGCGAGTCGCCCAGCTGTTGCTGCTCGCCGCCGCCGGAGGACTGTGGGCGGCCTCGCGGCTGCCGTGGGTGACGATCCGCTCCGCCGATGGACTCGGCCAGCCGACCCGCACCACCGTCGACGGAGCCACCTGGTCGACGGGCCTAGTGGCGTTGGCGGTGGTGCTGGTGGCCGCGGCGGTCGCCGCCGTGGCGGTGCGGGGCTGGCCGCTGCGGATCCTGGCGTTGCTGGTCGCCGGGGCGAGCCTGGCCACCGGCTATCTGGCGGTGGGCCAGTGGGCGGCCGGCGACGTGGCGGCCCGGGCCGCCGAGCTGGCCGACGTTCCGGTGCAGTCGCTGACCAGCGGCACCGAGCGGCATCTCGTCGGTGCCGGTATCGCCTTGGCCGTGGCGGTGGTCACGCTGGTGGCGGCCACGCTGTTGATGCGGGCGGCGTCGTACCGGGAGGCGGCCGCGAAATACGCTGCTCCCGCAGCCCGCCGCTCGAGGGCGCAGGCCACCGGGCCGGCGACGGCGGGCACGGCGGAATTGTCGGAGCGGATGATCTGGGATGCCCTCGATGAGGGCCGCGACCCCACCGACGCCGAGGGCCTGAGCGAGGGCCGGTGAGCGTCGACACAGTACCGGCGGCTACCCTTCGGGGTGCACCATTCGGTATGTGGGGAAGGAACCGACGGTCATGAGCTCGGCTACTGTGCTCGACTCCATCATCGAGGGAGTCCGCGCCGACGTCGCTGCTCGGGAGGCCCGGATCCCGATGGCGGAGATCAAGGCCGCCGCCGAGTCGGTGCGGCCGCCGCACGACGTGATGGCCGCCCTGCGCGAACCCGGCATCGGGGTGATCGCCGAGGTGAAGCGGGCCAGTCCGTCGAAGGGGGAGCTGGCCTCGATCGGCGACCCGGCCGAGCTGGCGCGCGCCTACGAGGCCGGTGGCGCGCGGGTGGTCAGCGTGTTGACCGAGGAACGTCGGTTCGGCGGTTCGTTGGCCGATCTGGACGCGGTGCGCGCGGCGGTGTCGATCCCGGTCCTGCGCAAAGACTTTGTTGTACGTCCGTATCAGATCCATGAGGCGCGGGCGCACGGAGCGGACATGTTGTTGCTCATCGTCGCCGCGTTGGAGCAACCCGCCCTGGTGTCGCTGCTGGAGCGCACCGAATCGTTGGGCATGACCGCCCTGGTGGAGGTGCACACCGAAGAGGAGGCCGACCGCGCGCTGCAGGCCGAGGCGAAGGTGATCGGCGTCAACGCCCGCAACCTCAAGACTCTGCAGGTGGACCGGGACTGCTTCGCCCGCATCGCACCCGGTCTGCCCAGCAACGTCATCCGGGTCGCCGAGTCCGGGGTGCGCGGCCCCGCCGATCTGTTGGCCTACGCCGGTGCCGGCGCCGACGCCGTGCTCGTCGGCGAGGGGCTGGTCACCAGCGAGGATCCGCGCGTCGCGGTCGCGGACCTGGTCACCGCCGGAACTCACCCGTCCTGCCCGAAGCCGGCTCGTTGACCCGCTGATGGCACGTTCGTCGGGACCCGAGCTGCCCCGCCCCAGCGCCGCCGTCGCCGAACCGACCGGGCACGATCCGGACACCGGGGGCCATTTCGGTGTCTACGGAGGGCGTTTCGTCGCCGAAGCACTGATGGGGGTGATCGAAGAGACCACCGCCGCCTACGACAAGGTACGCACCGACGCGGAGTACCTCGACACCCTCGACCGGCTGCAGACGCACTACACGGGGCGCCCCTCCCCGTTGTACGAGGCCGAGCGGCTCAGCGATCACGCCGGCGGCGCACGCCTCTTCCTCAAACGAGAAGACTTGAACCACACCGGATCCCACAAGATCAACAATGTGCTCGGCCAGGCGTTACTGGCCAAACACATGGGCAAGAGCCGGGTGATCGCCGAGACCGGCGCCGGCCAGCACGGCGTGGCCACCGCCACCGCGTGCGCGCTGCTCGGCTTGCAGTGCCGGGTGTACATGGGTGCGGTCGACACCGAACGCCAGGCCCTCAACGTGGCGCGCATGCGGTTGCTCGGCGCCGAGGTCATCGCCGTCGACGCCGGTTCGAAGACCCTCAAAGATGCGATCAACGAAGCGTTTCGGGACTGGGTCACCAATGCCGACGAAACCTACTACTGTTTCGGCACCGCTGCCGGGCCGCACCCGTTCCCGGCGATGGTGCGTGACTTCCAGCGGATCATCGGCTTGGAGACCCGGGTGCAGATCCAGGACCAGGCCGGCCGACTGCCCGACGCGGTGACCGCCTGCGTGGGCGGCGGGTCCAACGCCATCGGTATGTTCCACGCGTTCATCGATGACCCGGGGGTGCGGCTCGTCGGCTACGAGGCCGCCGGCGACGGTGTGAACACCGGCCGGCACGCCGCGACGTTCGCTGGTGGCTCCCCCGGGGCGTTCCACGGCTCGTTTTCCTATCTTTTGCAAGACGAGGACGGGCAGACCATCGAGTCGCACTCGATCTCGGCGGGATTGGACTATCCCGGTGTCGGACCCGAACACGCTCAGCTGCGCGATCTCGGGCGCGCCGAGTACCGGCCGATCACCGACACCGAGGCGATGGACGCGTTCCGTCTGCTCTGCCGCACCGAGGGCATCATCCCGGCCATCGAATCGGCGCACGCGGTCGCCGGCGCACTGCAGCTGGGCACCGAGCTGGGTCGCGGCTCCATCATCGTGGTGAATCTCTCCGGCCGCGGTGACAAGGATGTGGAGACCGCGGCGACCTGGTTCGGGCTGCTCGACGAGGGCGCGGAGCAGGCATGACCGAAGGCAGGCTGGCCGGGCTGTTCGCAACCTGCCGCGCGGAGAACCGCTCGGCGTTGATCGGGTATCTACCCACCGGATTTCCCGACGTGGCGACCTCGATCACCGCGATGACCGCGCTGATCGAATCCGGATGCGACATCGTCGAAGTAGGCGTGCCCTATTCCGATCCGGGCATGGACGGTCCGACCATCGCCGCGGCCACCTCGGCTGCGCTGGCCGGCCGCGTGCGGGTGCGCGACACGCTCGCGGCGGTGGAGGCGATCAGCAACGCCGGCGGCCGGGTCGTGGTGATGACCTACTGGAATCCGGTGCTGCGCTACGGCGTCGACGCCTTCGCCCGTGATCTGGCCGCCGCCGGCGGTGACGGGTTGATCACCCCGGACCTCATCGTCGATGAGGCCGACGAGTGGCTGGCGGCCTCCGATGCACACGGGCTGGACCGGATCTTTCTGGTGGCACCGTCGTCGACGCCTCAGCGGTTGGCCACCACCGTGGAGGCCACGCGCGGTTTCGTCTACGCGGCGTCCACGATGGGGGTCACCGGTGCGCGGGACGCGGTCTCGCAGGCGGCACCGGAGCTGGTGCACCGTGTCCGTGAAGTCTCCGACATCCCGGTCGGTGTCGGGCTGGGGGTGCGGTCACGCCAACAGGCCACCGAGATTGGAGCGTACGCCGACGGGGTCATCGTCGGGTCGGCGCTGGTCTCGGCGCTCACCGACAGTGTGACGGCGTTGCGCGGGCTGACGGCCGAGTTGGCCGCCGGCGTGCGACAAAGGACGACAACACCATGATGACTGACCTGCTGACCTTCCTGCCGAGTCCATCACGCGGAGTGTGGTACGTCGGTCCCGTTCCCATTCGTGCTTACGCCCTCTGCATCGTGGTGGGCATCCTGGTGGCCCTCTGGCTGGGCGATCGACGGTGGGTGGCCCGCGGGGGCCAACGCGGCGTCATCTACGACATCGCCTTGTGGGCGGTGCCGTTCGGTCTGGTGGGCGGTCGGATCTATCACCTGATGACCGACTGGCGCAGCTACCTCGACCCGGGCGGCCCCGGCTGGGCCGGCATGTGGCGAATCTGGGACGGTGGTCTCGGAATCTGGGGTGCGGTGGCGCTCGGTGGGGTGGGCGCCTGGATCGCCTGCCGTCGACGCAACATCCCGTTGCCGGCGTTCGGGGACGCGATCGCCCCGGGGATCATTCTGGCGCAGGCGATCGGTCGGATCGGCAACTACTTCAACCAGGAGCTGTACGGCCGCGAGACCAATGTGCCGTGGGGTCTGGAGATCTTCAACCGCGGCCCCCACGGCTGCCTGGGGGCGCAACCGTTCGACGGGGTCTCCACCGGCGATGTCTGCGCTGTGGTGCATCCGACATTCCTCTACGAGTTGCTGTGGAATCTGGCGGTTTTCGCGATGTTGATCGTCGTCGACCGTCGTTTCCGGTTGGGCCACGGTCGCCTGTTCGCCCTGTACGTCGCCGGCTACTGTGTCGGCCGGTTCTGGGTCGAGCTGTTGCGTTCAGACCCGGCGTCGATGCCCATCGCCGACATCCGGGTCAACTCGTTCACTTCCGCCTTCGTGTTCATCGGCGCGGTCGTCTACATGATGCTGGCCACCAAGGGCCGCGAAGACCCGATGACCCTCGGCGGGGGACACGACGAGGAGCAGGACGACGGCACTGCCGCGGTGGCCGCCGCTGCTGCCGGGGCGAGCGCGGCCGGGGTCACAGACGACGAGACGACCGAAACGGAGGCCGAAGACACCGCCGACGACGGCGAGCCCGACGGCGCGGCAACCGACAAACCGGACTCCGAGAGCGACGACGAAGAAGCCTCACCGGAGGACGAAACCACCGCCGAGGAACCCACCGCCGAGGAAACCGACGAGGAACCAGGCGCCGACACCACAGACGAGACCCCCACCGACGGCGACACCGCTACCGACACTGAAACCGACGAGGCCGACGAGGCCGAAGACATCGACACCGAAGAACCAGACTCCGACACCACCGACGAGACGACAACCGACGAGTCGGACACCGACACCGAACCCGACGACGAAGACGACGAAAACGCCTCACCGGAAGACGAAACCACCGCCGAGGAAACCGACGAGGAACCAGGCGCCGAGACCACAGACGAGGCTTCCGCCGACCGCGACGCCGCTACCGACACGGACACCGACGCAGAAGCCGCCGACGAGGAGGCCGACGAGTCCACCCAGGCGGAGACCGAAGACACCACCGAAGACGCCGACGAAACACCCAGCGACGACAGTGAGTCCGAACTCACCGCCACCGAGGAAACCGACAGCGAAGCGTCCCCCGAGACCACAGACGAGACCCCCACCGACGGCGACGCTGCCACCGACACCGACACCGACGCCGAAACCGCCGAGGACGACGAGGCCGAAGACACCGACACCGAAGAACCAGACTCCGACACCACCGACGAGACGACAACCGACGAGTCGGAGACCGACACCGAACCCGACGACGAAAACGCCTCACCGGAAGACAAAACGACCACCGCGAAGACCGACGAGGAACCGGGTGCCGAGACCACAGACGAGACCCCCGCCGACGGTGGGGCCGCTACCCGCCCCCGACGCCGACGCCGAAATCGCCGAGGACGACGAGGCGGAGGACGAAAGCGGTGAGAGGCCGGTTCGGTGTGGCGCGCGCCCTCCCCGCACCCACGACTATGCTGGGGTCGTGACACGACGCGGAAAGATTGTCTGCACGCTCGGTCCAGCCACAAGCAGCGACGAGATGGTAAAAGCGCTGGTCGAGGCCGGAATGGATGTCGCGCGACTCAACTTCAGCCACGGTGAGCACGCCGATCACAGGACGGCCTACGAGCGGGTCCGGATCGCCTCGGACGCCACCGGCCGTGCTGTCGGGGTCCTGGCGGATCTGCAGGGCCCCAAGATCCGGCTGGGCAAGTTCACCGCGGGGTCGGTCTACTGGTCGGCAGGCGAGATCGTCCGGATCACCGTCGAGGAGTGCGCCGGCACCCACGACCGGGTCTCCACCACCTACGCCGATCTGGCCAACGACGCGGTCCCCGGTGACCGCGTCCTGGTCGACGACGGCAACGTCGGCCTGGTGGTCGAGGAGATCGACGGCAACGACGTCGTCTGCCGGGTCACCGACGGCGGGCCGGTCAGCGACCACAAGGGCATCTCGCTTCCCGGGGTGAACGTCTCCGCACCCGCACTGTCGGAGAAGGACGTCGAGGATCTTGAATTCGCCCTCAACCTGGGTGTCGACATGGTGGCGTTGTCGTTCGTCCGCTCGCCCTCCGACGTCGAACTGGTGCATGCGGTGATGGACCGCGTCGGGCGCAGGGTCCCGGTCATCGCCAAACTGGAGAAACCGGAGGCGATCGAGGATCTGGAGGCCGTCGTCCTGGCCTTCGACGCGGTGATGGTCGCCCGCGGTGACCTCGGTGTCGAGATGCCGCTCGAAGAGGTGCCGCTGGTTCAGAAACGGGCGATTCAGACGGCGCGGGAGAACGCGCGCCCGGTGATCGTCGCCACCCAGATGCTGGAATCGATGATCGAGAACGTGCGCCCCACCCGGGCCGAGGCCTCCGATGTGGCCAATGCGGTCCTGGACGGCACCGATGCGGTGATGCTCTCCGGGGAGACCGCGGTCGGCAAGCACGCACTGGCTGCGGTGCGCACTATGAGTTCCATTCTGCGTGCGGTGGAAGAGGATTCGACTGCAGTGCCACCGCTGGCGCATCTGCCGCGCACCAAACGCGGTGTCATCTGCTACGCGGCACGCGACATCGGGGAGCGTCTCAACGCCAAGGCGTTGGTCGCGTTCACCCAGTCCGGTGACACGGTGCGCCGGCTGGCACGGCTGCACTCACCGCTGCCGTTGCTGGCGTTCACCTCGCTGCCGGAGATCCGCAGCCAGCTGGCGATGACCTGGGGCACCGAGACGTTCATCGTGCCGGAACGCCGGTCGACCGACGACATGATCCGCGAGGTGGACAAGGCGATGCTGGAGCTGGGTCGCTACCAGCGCGGCGATCTGATCATCGTCGTGGCCGGCGCCCCACCGGGCACGGTCGGATCCACCAACATGATTCACGTGCACCGCATCGGTGAGGACGATGTCTAGTGCTCAGCAGTGACTTCGCGGAACTGCTGACCCTGCTCGACCTCTCCCGTATCGACACCGACCGGTTCATCGGCACCCACCCGAGCAAGAACCCGCCCCGCACCTTCGGCGGTCAGATGATGGCCCAGTCGTACGTGGCCAGCAGCCGCACCCTGGATCGCGCTCTGCCGCCCAGTGCCCTGTCGGTGTATTTCATCAACGGCGGCGACATCGACAAAGACATCGAGTTCCAGGTGGTGCGGCTACGCGACGAGCGACGCTTTGCCAACCGCCGTGTCGACGCCTACCAGGACGGCACACTGCTGGCGTCGACGCAGATCGGCTACCTGGCCGGCGGGGCGGGCCTCGAACATGGGATCGCCGTGCCCGAGGTGCCCGCCCCCGAGACGCTGCCGCCGGTGACCGACCTGCTCGCCGGCTATGAGAAAACGGTGCCGCTGTTCATCGAGGCGCTGCGGCCCATCGAATGGCGCTACACCAACGACCCGTCCTGGATCATGCGCGACAAGGGCGAGCGGCTCGAGCACAACCGCGTCTGGGTCAAGGCGGGCGGGCCGATGCCCGACGACCCGGTGCTGCACACCGCCGCACTGGTGTACTGCTCGGACACCACGGTGCTGGACTCGATCATCACCACCCACGGGCTGTCGTGGGGCTTCGACCGGATCTTCGCCGCCAGCGCCAACCACTCGTTGTGGTTTCACCGTCCGATCCGGTTCGATGACTGGCTGCTGTATTCGACTTCGTCACCGGTGGCCACCGATTTGCGGGGGTTGGGCACCGGCCACTTCTTCGACCGCTCCGGGCAGGTCGTGGCCACGGTCGTACAGGAGGGCGTGGTGCGCTACTTTCCCCGACGGGCCCGCTGACCGCGCCGGTTGCATCCGCCACTGCGGGACCGCGGCGGTGGCGGGCAGGTGATGGGTGGCGACCACCACCGTCTGTTCCGGGGCGAACACCCCGCCGTCCGGGGCGAGGATGTCGGTCAGCAACCGGTCGCTGTCGTCGGCGTCGAGGTTCTCGGTGGGCTCGTCGAGCAGGATCACCCCGGCGGGGGCCAGCATGGCGCGCGCCAACAGCAGCCGTCGACGCTGGCCGGCCGAGATCGCCTCGGCACCGCCGTCGAGTACGGTGTCCAGGCCGGCGGGCAACCCGGCCAGCCAGTCACCCAGGCCCACCCGGTCGAGCACCGCGCGTAACTCCGCATCGGTGCCGTCGCCGCGGACGACCAGCAGATTGTCGCGCAGGGTGGTGGCGAACAGGTGCGCATCCTCGGCGAAAAACAAGATACGGCATCGGAGTTCGCTCTCAGCGAGCTCATCGATGGGTGTGCCACCGATGCTCAGATGACCGCGATGCGGTGCCATCAACCCGGCCAGGGTCATCAGCAGGGTGGTCTTGCCGGCACCGCTGGGACCGGTCACCGCCAGCCGGGTCCCGGCCGGAAGATCGAGGGTCACCGGTTCGATCAGCCCGGTGCGGTGTCCGACGACGATCTGCTCGGCAGCCACGTCCACCGGTGGACACGGACCCGGGCGCCCGGCGGTGGGCGCCGGCCTCGGCGTCGCGGCCTCCGGCGCCACGGCGAACAGGTGGCGTGCGGCGATGCGGGAGCGGGTCAGTTGGATCGCCGCGGCCGGCAGCGCGGTCGTCGCCTCGAACGCCGAGAGCGGCAGCAGCATCAAGATCGCCAGGGTGGTGGGCGCCACGGTGGGAGCGATCGCGATGCCGGTCACCACCGCCGCCAGCACGCTGGCTGCGGTGGCCGCGGTCGGCATCGCCTCCGCCCAGGCCGCGGGGGCGGCCGCCGCATCGGTGGCAGCAGCCCAGTACCGTTGGCGGCGTTGGGATTCGGCGATGAACTCCGGCAGGCGTCCGCTGATCCGCAGCTCCGCGGCGTGCTCGAGGGCGGTCACCGCCGCGACATCGCGGTCAGCGTGGTGGCGGCGGGCGAGTTCTTCGGCCGAGCCGGCCGCCCGGCTCGCCAGCCAGGGTGCGATCACTCCGGCGGTGAGCAGACCGAGGGCCAGCACCCCCGCCGCCGGCAGCGAGATGACGGCGAGGACACCGACCGCGGCGATGGCCAGCACGAACCCCACCGCGATCGGCAGCACCGCGCGCACCAGCACCTCGGCCAGCGTGTCGACGTCGGCGCCGAGGCGGGCCACCAGCGCACCGCTGGGGACCCGGGTGGTGACCTCGGCGGGCCCGTAGGCGAGGCGGCGATAGATCTGCACCCGAGCCGAACCCGCGGCCCGCAGCGCGGTGTCGTGGCTGGCCAGCCGCTCGCAGTAGTGCAGCACGCCGCGGGCGATCGCACACGCCCGTACGGTCACGACCGCCACCGACAGGTCCAGGATCGGTGGCATCTGCCAGGCCCGGGTGATCAGCCACGCCGACACCCCGGCCAGGGCCAGCGCCGCCGTCAGCGACGCGGCCCCCAGCAGGGTCGCCAGCGCCAGCCGGGCCAGCCGCGGACGCAGTAACCCGAGTGCGCTGCGCAGCGGATCGGGCCGGCGGTCAGACCGTGCCATGATCGCTCGCCTTCACCTCGATGACCTGGTCGCCGATGGCCCGCAGCGGGTCGCGGTGCCCGGCGATCACCACGGTGGCGCCGGACCGGGCGCGGTCGACGATTGCGGCCAGCACGTGCTGTTCGGCCTGCGCGTCGAGGTGCGCGCTCGGCTCGTCGAGCAGCAGGACGGCGGCCGGCGAGCCGAGGGCGCGGGCCAACCCGAGCCGCTGACGTTGTCCCAGGGACAGCCCGACACCGCCGCGGCCGATCCGGGTGTGCAGCCCGTCGGGCAGATCCCGCAGCACCCGGTCGAATCCGCTCGCCGCGCAGGCGCCCGCGACGTCGGGCAGCTCGCCGAAAATGGCGAGGTTGGCCGCGACACTGCCGGGCACCAGCACCGGGCGTTGCGACAGCCAGGACACTCGGCGCCACCACGCCGGCAGATCCAAATCGGCCAGTGTGTCGGCGCCCACCCATACCCGGCCGCCGGTCGGCGCGGTGAGACCGGCGAGGACCTGCAGGGTGGTGGTTTTGCCGGCCCCGTTGGCCCCGGTCAGCACGGTGATCTCGCCGGGGCGCAGTGTGGCCGACACCCGGTGTGGTGCCGCTCGATCCCGACTCGCCACGCTGAGGTCCTGCAGGCGGATCACCGCCGGGTCGGACGGGACCCGGCGGCCGCCGACGGGCAGATCGGCGGGTTCGTCGATGAGCGCGAACGCACGCGCCGCCGCGGCCTTGCCGTCCTGGGCGGCATGGAATTCGACCCCGATGCGCCGCAACGGCCAGTACACGTCGGGCGCCAGCAGCAGCACCGTGAGGCCCGTGGTCAAGCTGAGCTCGCCGAACACCAGGCGCAGCCCGATGCTCACCGCGATCAACGCGACGCAGAGCGCGGCGAGCAACTCCAGCACCAGCGCCGAGAGAAACGCGATCCGCAGCGTGGCCATGGTGGAGTGCCGGTGGGCGCTCGACAGCTCGGCGATGCGGTCTTCGGGTCCGCTCGCGCGACCGAGCGCACGCAGGGTGGGGATCCCGGCGACCAGGTCGAGCAGTCGCGCCCGCAGCAGCGTCAGGGTGGTCAAGGCGGTGGCCGAGCGGTCGGCGGTGGCCACCCCGATCAGCACCATGAACAGCGGGATCAGCGGCAGGGTCAGCGCCACCAGCAGCGCCGACTGGCGATCGGCGCAGGCGATGACCACCACGGTGGCCGGGGTGAGCACCGCCGCCAGCAGCAGCGCCGGAAGGTAGCCGGTGAGATAGGGCCGCAGCCCGTCGAGGCCGTGGGTGACCACGGTGATCGCCTCGTCGCGCTCGACGGCGACCCGCCGTGGCGACCGGCCGGTGACCGCGACGAGGACCTGTCCGGCCAACTCGGCGATCACCGCGCTGGCCCCGCGTTGACCCAGCCGGGCCTGCAGCCACCGGGCGGCGGTGCGCACCGCCCACAGCCCGGCCAGTGCGGCCAGCAGCGGTGTCCACGCCGACAGCGTGCGTGTCGTCGGGTCGGTGATCACCCCGGCGGCGACGTGGGCCAGCACGACCGCCGCGCCGATCGCACAGCCGGCGATGAGCACACCGCAGCCCACGGTCGCGACCAGGTAGCGCCGCATCGCGGCCGACGACCGCCACAGCCGCGGATCCACCGGCGCACGGTCGACTCTCAGGATGGTCGCCTCGCCAGCCCGGTCGACGCGGGGATCCGCTCAGCGGAGATACGTTGGCGGAAAACCCAATACGTCCAGCCTTGGTACACCATGACCAGTGGGGCGAAGATCGCGGCGGCCCAGGTCATGATCTTCAGGGTGTACGGCGTCGACGACGCGTTGTAGATCGTCAAGCTCCACTCGGGGTTCGCGGTGGAGGGCACCAGGTTCGGGTACAGCGCACCGAACAGCAGGGTGACCACGGCGGCGACCACCACGGCGGTGGCGAAAAACGCCCACCCATCGGCGATGCGGCGCCACACCAGTGCCACCGCGGTGAGCAGCGCCACCACCGCCACCGCCAACGCCGCCCAGGTCCAGTTCTTGCCGTAGGCGATCTGGGTCCACACCCCGAACCCGGCGACCACCGCGATCACCGGCACCGCCAGTGCGGTGGCGAAGCGGTGGGCGTCGTCGCGGATGGCGCCGGCGGTCTTCAGCGCGACGAACACCGCCCCGTAGAACAGGAACAGCCCCGCGGTGGCCACACCGCCGAGCAGCGTGTAGGCGTTGAACACGTCGGCCAGGCTCAGATGCACCTGGTGTTCAGCGTCGACGTCCAGGCCTCGGAGCAGGATCGCGAACGCCACCCCCCACAGCACCGCCGGCAGCCAGGAACCGGCGGCGATCCCGACGTCGGCCCAGCACCGCCACCGCGGATCGTCGATCTTGCCGCGCCACTCGATGGCCACCACCCGCACGATCATGCCGACCAGGATCGCCAGCAGCGGCAGGTACAGCCCGGAGAACAGCGTGGCGTACCAGCCGGGAAACGCCGCGAACATGGCGCCACCGGCGGTGATCAGCCACACCTCGTTGCCGTCCCACACCGGTCCGATGGTGTTGAGCGCGGCACGCCGGTGCGCCTCGGCGG
>Ga0079225_10001200_pt1 | contig 14443 bp, 11 predicted proteins | sample Poulit2012_FD_76344 | JGI IMG/M metagenome (GOLD analysis project Ga0079225, IMG submission 76344) | Agricultural soil microbial communities from Georgia to study Nitrogen management - Poultry litter 2012 | ecosystem: Environmental > Terrestrial > Soil > Agricultural land | place: USA: Georgia...
CTCCAACTCGGCCGGTGCCACGGCGACGGCTTTGAGAAAACCCAGCACGTCGGTGAACCACAGCCGAACGAACCGGATGTCGCTCTCCTCGAGGCTGCGGATGACGCTCTCCTGCTGCTTGTCCACACGGCCAGTGTGCTACATCTTCCTGCCCGCTCACCGGTCGACCTCGTCGTGCCTCGTCGTGCCTCGTAGCGCCTCGTAGCGCCTTTGACAGCGAACGGGCTGCCCGCGATGCTCGGGCACACCGCTGGCGACCGGCCAGTGACACTGCGCCATGGAGGAGTGGTGATGACCAAGTGACCGGTTCGGTTGCTAGCGCCGCCGAGTTGATCGTGCGCTGCCTGGAGAACGAGGGCGTCGACGTGGTGTTCGGGATGCCCGGCGAGGAGAACATCCATCTGACCCAGGCCCTGGAACGATCTCGCATCCGCTACCTGTTGGTCCGGCACGAACAGGCCGCGTCGTTCATGGCGGAGATGTACGGCCGGGTGACGGGCCGCGCGGGCGTCATGTCGGCCACGCTCGGGCCCGGCGCCATCAACCTCATGCTGGGCGTCGCCGACGCCATGACCAACAGCACCCCGGTGGTGGCGTTGTCGGCGCAGGTCGGCCGGGACCGCAACTACAAGGAGTCGCACCAGTTCGTCGACCTGGTCAGTCTGTTCTCGCCCATCACCAAGTGGTCGGCCAGCGTGCCCGGCCCGAAGGCGATCCCGGAGACCGTCCGCCGCGCGTTCAAGACCGCCGAGACCGAACGCCCCGGTGCGGTGTACCTGGCAGTGCCCGACGACGTCGAGTCCGCCCACGCTCCGGCAGAGCTCGCGCCGCTGCCGCGCAACATCGTGCAGCCCGAGGCGCCGTCGCCGGTACAGGTTGCCCGCGCTGCCGAGCTCATCGCCCAAGCCCGGCGTCCGATCGTCCTGGCCGGCCACGGGGCCGCTCGGAACAACGCTGCGGACGCGTTGACCGACTTCGCCACCTCGCTCGGCATTCCGGTGGCGACCACCTTCCACGGCAAGGGCGTCTTTCCCGACGACGACCCGTACGCCGTGGGCACGATCGGGTTCATGACCCGTGACTACGCCAACTTCGGGTTCGAGGACGCCGATGTGATCATCGCGGTCGGCTACGAGCTGCAGGAGTTCGATCCGGCGCGTATCAATCCGCACGGGGACAAACACCTCGTCCACGTGCACCGCTTTCCCGCGGAGGTGGATGCCCGCTACTCCGTCGACGTCGGCATCGTCGCGGACATCTCTGCGTCACTGCGCGCACTCATCCACGAGCTCGGCGAGCACCGCTGTCCGATCGCCGAGCCCATCCGGTCCCGGGAACTATTGACCGAGGAGCTGGAACAGGGCCGCGAAGACCAACGCTACCCACTCTCCCCGGCGCGGGTCGTGGCCGACACGCGCACCGCGCTCGGCCGGCAGGATGTCGCCCTGGTCGACACCGGTGCGGTGAAGATGTGGATGGCTCGCCTCTACCCCACCTATGCGGCCAACACCTGTCTGATCTCCAACGGCCTGTCCGCGATGGGGTTCGCGCTGCCCGGCGCACTGGCTGTGGCGCTCGCGCAGCCGGAGCGCAAGACCTTGGCCGTCGTCGGTGACGGTGCCTGGCTGATGCACTCGCAGGAGATCGAGACCGCCCTGCGCGAGCAGCTTCCCCTGACCGTGCTGATCTGGGAAGACGACGGTTACGGACTGATCGAGTGGCAGATGCAGATGGAGCTCGGTGCGCACAGCAACACCGCGTTCACCAATCCCGACGTCCTCACCTACGCGCAAAGCTTCGGCGCATCCGGCTACCAGATCACCGACCCGGACGAGCTGCTGCCCACGCTGCAGGCCGCCTTGGACGAGGACGGTGTCTCCATCATCAACTGCCCAGTCGACTACACCAGGAACCTGGAGCTGACGGAGCGACTCGGTCAACTCGACAGCGCCCTGTGAACCGTCGCTGCTCAAGGGGAACCAGTAACACCGCCCAACCGACCCGTCCAACCCACACGGGGTGGGCCCATTACCCTCGGTGACGTGCCACAACTTCGAACTGCCCTGGCCCAGATCAACCCCACGGTCGGTGCCATCGAGCACAACGCCGATCTCGTCGTCACGATGACCCGCCACGCTGCCGACAGGTACGCGCACCTCGTGGTGTTTCCCGGGGCAGCCCTGACCGGGCACCCGCTCGACGATCTCTCGGAGCAACAGACCTTCGTCGACGCCGCGGAGCGGGCCGCCGGTTCGCTGGCCGCGCGACTCGACGCCGAAGGGCTGGGCTCGATCGCCGTTGTCGTCGGTCACCTCAGTCCGGACCCGAACAGTGCGGACCCGAACAGAGCAGACCCGAATAGAGCAGACCCGGACAGCACGGCCGCGAACCGGGCAGGCGCCGGACGACGATCGCTGGCGGTGCTCTACGGCGGCCGCGTCGTCGTCCAACAGATGGCACACCGGGCGCCTGCCGATCATTTCAGCATCGCCCGCCTGCACGGTGCCGATGTCGCCCTCGCCCTCGGCGAAGATGTCTGGCCGGACAGCAACTGCGCCGTCTCGGTCTATCGCGAGAGCGCACCCGGTGTGCTGGTGGTTCTCGACAGCCAGCCCTACCGTCGAGCACACACTGACCAGCCGTTGGAACGCGCTCAACATCGGGCCCGCCAGGCGGGGACCAGTCTGGTCGAGGTCAACCTCGTAGGTGGCCAGGACGCGGTGGTGCACGACGGTGCGTCCTTGGTCGTCGGTGCTGATGGCAGCCTGCTGGGGCGAGCCCCCCAGTTCAGCGACGGATGCCTGATCGTCGACCTGGACCTGCCGGTGGGAACGGCCTCGGTCCCCGAACGGTTCGCGCCGGCCGACGAAGAAGTCGGTACCCATATCGTGCGTCGGACTCTGTTGTCCGAACCGGCTCTGCCCAGTTACCCAGGCGAACCCGGGTCGGTCAGTCCGGCGCTGAACCCGACCGCTGCGACCTACACTGCACTGGTCACTGGGTTGCGTGACTATGCACGCAAGAACGGGTTCGAGTCGGTCGTCTTGGGGCTCTCCGGTGGACTGGACTCCGCTGTCGTGGCGGCAGTTGCGATCGACGCGCTGGGGGCCGACAAGGTTCACGGGATCTCCATGCCGAGCACCTACTCCAGCGAACACTCCCGCACCGACGCCGCTGCCATGGCAGAGGCCACGGGGCTGAATTACCGAGAGGTGCCCATCGCCGCGATGGTGGGCCCGTTCATCGAGTCTCTCGGGTTGACCGGTTTGGCCGAGGAGAACGTGCAGGCCCGAGTGCGCGGGATCGTCCTGATGGGGATCTCCAACCAGGAGGGCCATCTGGTGCTGGCAACCGGGAACAAGTCAGAGGTCGCGGTCGGCTACTCCACCATCTATGGCGACACGGTCGGTGGCTATGCCCCGCTCGTCGATGTGCCCAAGACACATGTGGCAGAGATCGCCCGATGGCGAAACGCCGCGGCGGTCGAGGGGGGTGACCGTCCTCCGATCCCCAGTTCGTCCATCGAGAAGGCACCGAGCGCGGAGTTGCGACCCGGTCAGCAGGACGCGGACTCCCTTCCCGACTATGCGTTGTTGGACGCCCTGCTGGAGGCGCGGCTCGAACGGGGGCTGTCCGGGGCGGAGCTCGTCGCTGAAGGATTCCCCGCTCCGACGGTTCAGGAGGTGCTGCGCATGATGCGTGTCGCGGAGTGGAAGCGGCAGCAGTACGCGATCGGCCCGCAGATCAGCGAGCACGGTTTCGTTCGGGATCGCCGGATGCCGGTCACCAATGGCTGGCGCGAGCGGATGTGAGCGTAGCCCGGCGCACGGGCTCCTCGAGCACGCCGGTCACGCCGGGGGGCGGCCCCAGTTGTTGTCGACGGCATCCTGTTCGTCCCACGCGGCGCTCCGCTCGCGGGCGCGGTCCAGTGCCTGCTGGGCCTCGTCATAGGTCTCGTAGGGGCCGAGCCGCTGCTCGTTCGCGCAGCCCTCGGACGGCTCCACTCGTTCGTGGCGCAAACACCAGTAGAACGGTCCGGACATGCGCACCTCCCGGGCTGGCGGTTGCGTCCTGTCTCGCCCACCGTAGACCACACTCGCCGGCCCGGAAGCTGTGCCCGTCTGTGCACGCCATGGCGTGCGCCACCGCGCACAGCTTGGCGATGCTGCGTTCTGCTAGTCTTCGCGTACGAGTAACGAGGCCAGCGCCAAGCCCTGACTTGCTGGTCGGCAACCCTCTTTCACGGCGGGGTGCCTCAGGTGAGTACTCGGCATATCGATTGCAAGCGTGAAGGAGCGATCCGGTGTCCAACGATCCGGCTGAAACCACAGCGGCATCCCCGTTATCGAGTTCCACAGGTGACATCACAGTTGACGAAGCCGTGGAGCAGATCCGCGATGGAGCAGTGCTGGTAGACGTACGTTCGGCTGCAGAATGGCAGCAGGTCGGCGTTCCGATCACAGACGGCATCGGCAATCCGGTCGTATTCGTCGAATGGGCTGACAGCCACGGAACACGAAATCCGGGCTTCCTCGAAGAGATTGCGCCACTGGAGGGCCAGGAGATCCTCTTCCTCTGCCGCTCCGGCCGTCGTTCCGCCGCGGCCGCCGAGTACGCAAGGGCAGCGGGCCACACCACGTACAACATCCTGCATGGCTTCGAGACAGCAGGAGGCTGGCAGGATCGCCGGCTGGCATGGAAGAGGACTGAGTGAGCGCGGAGCCGCCGTGGGAAGGACCAGCCGGAACAGAGCGCCTGGATGACTGGGACCTGCAGACCCAGGCTGTACGAGGCGGGATTGACCGCACGCAGTTCGACGAAACCTCAACGGCGCTGTTCCTGACCTCGGGGTATGTGTTCGACTCGGCGGAGGCAGCAGAGGCCTCCTTCAACGGCGAGGTGGAGCGCTTCGTCTACTCCCGCTACGGCAACCCGACAGTCGCGGCGTTCCAAGAGAGGCTGCGGCTCCTGGAAGGAGCCGAGGCCTGCTACGCCACGGCCAGTGGCATGTCAGCTGTCTTCACCGCCCTCGGCGCGCTCCTGGCAGCCGGGGACCGGGTTGTTGCGGCCAGGAGCCTGTTCGGTTCCTGTTTCGCCATTCTCAACGAGATCCTGCCACGGTGGGGCGTCGAGACCGTCTTCGTGGACGGGCATGATCTGGAGCAATGGGAACGGGCGCTGGCCACGCCGACCACCGCGGTCTTCTTCGAATCGCCGTCGAATCCGCTCCAGGAACTCGTGGACATTCGCGCGGTGGTGCAACTGAGTCATGCCGCTGGAGCACAGGTGGTGGTGGACAATGTCTTTGCGACCCCGCTGCTGCAGCGCGCCACGGAACTCGGCGCCGACGTCGTGGTGTACTCCGGCACCAAACACATGGACGGTCAGGGCCGGGTGCTCGGCGGCGCCGTGCTGGGCCGCAAGGAGTTCATTGACGGCCCCGTCCGAACCTTGATGCGCCACACCGGCCCCGCGTTGAGCCCCTTCAACGCCTGGACCTTGCTCAACGGCTTGGAGACGATGTCACTGCGTGTCGAGCAGTCGGTAGCCTCTGCCCACGCCATCGCCGCCTGGCTCGAGGAACAACCGGGTGTCAGCACCGTCATCTATCCCTTCCTGGAATCACACCCGCAGTATCACCTGGCACGACGTCAGATGGCCGGCGGTGGGACGGTGGTGACATTCGAACTCGTCCCGGGCGACCGCACGGCCAAGGAGACGGCGTTCCGCCTCATCAACGGCCTACGAATCGTGGACATCTCCAACAACCTCGGAGACACCAAGTCCCTGGTCACGCATCCGGCCACCACCACACACCGGGCGATAGGTGCGCAGGGCCGGGCGAGCATCGGGCTCGGCGACGGCATTGTCCGGCTGTCCGTCGGTCTTGAAGCGACCGAAGACCTGATCAAGGATCTAGACGGTGCCCTAGGGCGGTGACCTCGGACAGGGGTGGCGAACTCACCGCGACTTCTCGTGAACCTGCCGCTGGATGCGCGAGAGCATGCCGCTCAGCCCGCGCAACCGCAACGGACTCACGGAGTCCGTGAGCGACAACCGCATCCCCAAGTCGTCTGCCAGCACCGACAGGACAGTGTCGACGGTTTGCCCGTCGAGCCCTTCGTGCAGGATGCCGGCGAACCCGCGAGTGGTCGGTGCCTCGGCCGGCGCGCTGAAATGCAGCCGCACGACCCTGTCCCCGGCCGACTCCCCCGGCTCGACCTCGGTGATGACAAAAATCGACGACTGGCACTCGGGCACCGGTTCGAGCAGTTCCGGGTGATCCGTGTAGTGCTCGGGCAGCTCGGGCAGCTCGTTCGCGAACTCGAGCAGCAGTTGGAGCTTCTGGGCATCCTCGATGGCGGCGAAATCATCGACGATCTCGCGCAGGTTCTCCGGCAGGTGCTCACCTGTGCCGGATCGCTGGACCGACATCACGCGGCCGGCGCCTGTCCGGGTTCGCTGCCCTTGGTGATCGGCACGCCCACCACATTGCCCCACTCGGTCCACGACCCGTCGTAGTTACGGACCTTGTCGAACCCGAGCAGGTAGCGGAGCACGAACCAGGTGTGGCTGGATCGCTCACCGATGCGGCAGTAGGCCACAACGTCGTCGCCTTGCTGCAAGCCCTTCTCGTCCTCGTAGATCGCCTGCAACTCGGCACGCGACTTGAACGTGCCGTCTTCGTTGGCCGCACGGCCCCACGGCACGGATTCGGCGGTGGGAATGTGTCCGCCGCGCAGCGCACCTTCCTCCGGGTAGGCCGGCATGTGCGTCTTCTCGCCGGAGTACTCCTCGGGGCTGCGCACGTCGATCAGCGGCTTGCCGAAGTGGCCGAGGACGTCGCGTAGGAATGCGCGATTCTCGTGGTCCGAGCGTGCCACGACCGGATAGTCGGTAGGTTCCGGGTGCGGCACCTCGGTGGTGGTCTCGCGACCTTCCTCCAGCCACTTGGCCCGGCCGCCGTCCATCAGGCGCACGTCCTCGTGGCCGAACAACGAGAAGACCCACAGCGCGTAGGCAGCCCACCAGTTGGATTTGTCGCCGTATATGACAACCGTGGTGTCCCGCGCGATCCCCTTGGCGGACATGAGCCTGGCAAACCCTTCCCCGTCGACGTAATCGCGGGCGACGGGGTCGTTGAGTTCTGTGTGCCAGTCGATCTTGACCGCCCCGGGAATGTGTCCTGTCTCGTACAGCAGCACGTCTTCGTCACTCTCGACGATGACGAGGCCCTCGGTGGCCAGGTTGTCGGCCACCCACTGTGTGCTCACCAGGCGTTCGGGCACCGCGTACTGAGCGAAATCAGGGTTCTGGTCGGCGGGAATCGATGCGGGCACGTTACCTCCGTTGGGCTCCACGTCGGGTCTCGGCAACGCCACTCGGGCTCACCAACCCGATCACGTTCCGTCGCTCAGGTTCCATATCAGCCTATCGGCTCGGCAGCCACGCCCAAAAGCCACGGGCGCTGCCGACAAGGCGTAGATCTCTCGCGCCGGATGGCTCGGGGTTTCGTGCCCGCGCCGGAAAGGATCGTAGGATCCGCGGTATGCCTGTCGTACCCGGAACCGTGGCTCCGCCTCGCACCGTCCCCCACGAGATCGTTCGCCCGGATTACGTGGGCAAGGACGCACCCGAGCCGTACACCGGTCCGGAGGTCAAGGACGAGCAGACGATCGAGCGGATGCGCCGGGCGGGGCGGCTCGCGGCGGAGGCGCTCGCCGAGGTCGGTCGCCACGTCGAGCCGGGTATCACCACCGACCAGCTCGACGCGATCGGACACGGCTACCTGCTCGACCACGGCGCCTACCCATCGACGCTGGAGTACCGCGGTTTCCCCAAGTCGCTGTGTACCAGCGTCAACGAGGTGATCTGTCACGGCATCCCCGACTCGACCGTGCTCAGCCAGGGTGACATCGTCAACGTCGACATCACCGCCTACCTTGACGGCGTGCACGGGGACACGAACGCGACCTTCTGCGTCGGTGACGTCGCCCCCGAGGTCGCTGACCTGGTCGAGCGCACCCGTGCGGCGATGTACCGCGGCATCAAGGCGGTCGCACCCGGACGAGAGCTCAACGTCATCGGCCGGGTGATCGAGTCCTACGCCAAACGGTTCGGCTACGGCGTGGTGCGTGAGTTCACCGGGCATGGCATCGGCACCGCGTTCCACTCCGGGCTGGTCATCCCGCACTTCGACGATCCCAGCGCCACCGCCGTGATGGAGCCGGGAATGACGTTCACCATCGAGCCGATGCTGAACCTGGGCACCCACCAGTGGAACATGTGGGACGACGGCTGGACCGTGGTGACCAAAGACCTGCAGCCCTCGGCACAGTTCGAGCACACACTGCTGGTCACAGCGACAGGTGCCGAGATCCTCACCGAGGCCTGAGGTGGGCGCAGCCGAAAACGCGCCTGGGGCCGGCCTGGGCTTCGGCATCGACATCGGTGGCACCGGGATCAAAGGCGCGCCGGTCGAGTTGAGCACGGGCAACTTCGCGCGGGAACGGATCCGGAGGTCGACACCGGAGCCGTCCACACCGCAGAACGTCGTGGCCGTCGTCGAAGAGCTGCTCACCGCCTTCGGATGGACCGGTGCGTTCGGGTGCACCGTGCCAGGCATCGTGCAGCACGGTGTGGTGCACTCCGCGGCTAACATCGACCCCTCGTGGATCGGGTTCGACCTGGAAGCGACACTGCGCGAGCGCACCGGGCAGCCGGTCGCCGTCGTCAACGACGCCGACGCCGCGGGGCTCGCCGAAGTGCACTATGGCGCCGCGCGCGACACCTCCGGCACCGTGTTGCTCACCACGCTCGGGACCGGCATCGGCAGTGCACTGGTCCACCACGGGGTGCTCGTGCCCAACACCGAGCTCGGCCATCTGTACCTGACGAGTGGAACCGTGGCCGAACGACATGCGGCCAACTCGGTCCGCGAAGAGGAGGATCTGTCCTGGGCCGAATGGGCCGCACGACTGCAGGCGTACTTCGAGCACCTGGAGTTCCTGTTCTCCCCCGACCTGCTGGTCATCGGTGGCGGTGTGAGCAAGAAGGCGAATATGTTCGTTCCACACCTCGACCTGCACACCCCGGTGCGCCCGGCGGAGTTGCGCAACAACGCCGGCGTCATCGGTGCCGCGACCCTGGGCGCCGCACTGCCCGGCTGAGGGGAGCGACCATGACCGCCGATGCGTACTACGACGCCGTCGTGGTCGGCGCTGGGCACAACGGATTGACTGCCGCGGCCTACCTGGCTCGGGCGGGCCGTCGCGTACTGGTCCTGGAAGCCGGTGCCGACCTCGGGGGTGCAACAGGCAGCGCGAGCCCGTTCCCGGGGGTCGACGCCCGGCTGTCCCGCTACTCCTACCTGGTCAGCCTGCTGCCGGAGCTCATCGTCGACGACCTCGACCTGCCGCTGCGGCTACAACGACGGCGCTACGCGTCCTACACGCCCGGCTCGGACTCCGACGACGCCGGATGGGACCGCTTCGCCGCGATGACCCACGAACTCGCCACAGCATTCGCCCCGACGCTCACCGAGCCCCTTCGTTCACACAGCCAGTTGCGCGACCGGGTGGACCCTGCGGTGTGGTCCGCCGTGCTGGAGCAGCCCATCGGAGAGGTGGTGCGCTCGACCGTCGCCGACGACGCCGTGCGCGGGGTGCTGCTGACCGATGCCCTGATCGGCACGTTCGCCGCCGCCGACGAAACAGATCTGCGGCAGAACCGGTGCTTCCTCTACCACGTCATCGGACGCGGCACCGGTGACTGGCTGATTCCGGTCGGCGGCATGGGCAGCGTGTCCCAGGCGCTGGCGAAGGAGGCACAGCGCGGCGGAGCCGCCCTGCGCACGCGCTCGGCCGTGCACACAGTCCAGCCCCGCGACGGTAACGGCCGCGCCGCTGTGGCATGGACCGACCAGGATGGATCCGAGCACCATGCCGATGCGGAGTATGTCCTGCTGGGCTGCTCCCCCAGCACGTCGACTCACCTGCTCGGCGCTCCGGTGGACTCACGCGCGGCCGCCGAACCCGAGCCCGAAGGCTCCCAAGTCAAGGTCAACCTGGTGCTGTGGCGGCTGCCGCGGCTGCGCGAGGCGGACGTCGACCCGCGGGCCGCGTTCGCCGGGACCGTGCACGTCAACGAGGGCTTCGAAGCGTTGCAGACGGCCTACGCCACAGCCGCCGCCGGGCAGATACCGGATCCCGCTCCCTGCGAGGTCTACTGTCATTCGCTGACCGACCCGTCGATTCTCGGGCCGAGCGAACGGGCCGCAGGGGTGCACACGCTCACCGCCTTCGGCCTGCACATGCCGGCCAGGCTGTTCACCGCAGAGCCGGACGCCTCCCGCGAACGCGCCTTGCAGGCGATGCTGGCCTCGATCAACTCCGTACTCGCCGAACGCATCGAGGACTGCTTGCTCCACGACGCCGACGGCAGACCATGCCTCGAGGTCAAGACACCGCTGGACCTACAGGATGAGGTCGGCCTGCCCAGCGGGCACATCTTTCACCGCGACCTGGCGTGGCCGTTCGCCGAGCACGAGGAGGAGGTCGGCCGCTGGGGTGTGGAGACCGACCACGACGGTGTGCTCCTCTGCGGCGCGGGAGCCCGACGCGGCGGCGGCGTCAGCGGTATCCCCGGGCGTGCGGCTGCGATGGCTGTGCTGGAAGGTCGGTGAGACGCCGATGCCCGGATCGGCGTCTCACCGACACGCTCACCGCGACTCGCGTACCTGTCGGGCCGCGGTCACCATGTTCGCCAGTGCCGGCTCGACCTCGGCGTAGCCACGGGTCTTCAACCCGCAGTCGGGGTTCACCCACAGTCGCTCAGCCGGGAATGACGTGAGCGCCGCCCGGATGAGCGAGTCCAACTCGGCGACATCCGGCACTCGCGGCGAGTGAATGTCATACACACCGGGGCCCAACGCTCCACTGAAACCGCGGTCGAGCAGATCGCCCAGCAACTCCATCCTCGAACGGGCCGACTCGACGCTCGTCACATCCGCGTCCAGCCCATCGATCGCCTCGAAGATCTCACCGAACTCCGAGTAGCACAGGTGGGTGTGGATCTGCGTCGACACAGCCACGCCGCTCGTGGCTAGCCGGAAGGCCTCGACCGACCAGTCCAGATACGCCTTCTGCTCGGCGCGGCGAAGCGGCAGGAGCTCGCGCAACGCGGGCTCGTCGACCTGGACGATCGCCAGACCGGAATCTTCGAGGTCGCCGACCTCGTCACGCAGCGCCAGCGCCACCTGGTCGGCCGTGACCTGGCGCGGCTGGTCGTCCCGGACGAAGGACCAGGCCAGCATGGTGACCGGGCCGGTCAGCATTCCCTTCACCGGCTTGTCCGTCAGGCTCTGCGCGTAGGTGGCCCAGCCGACGGTCATCGGCTCGGGACGGTGCACGTCGCCGAACAGGATCGGTGGACGCACGCACCGCGACCCGTACGACTGGACCCAGCCGAGTTGGGTGAAGGCATACCCAGCGAGTTGCTCGGCGAAGTATTGGACCATGTCGTTGCGCTCGGGTTCACCGTGTACCAGGACGTCCAGGCCCAGCCGCTCCTGCAGTGCGACGACGTCGGCCACCTCCTGGCGCATCCTCTCGTCGTAGGCGGGCTCGTCGATGGCCCCGGAGCGAAGGTCGGCGCGAGCCTTGCGGACCGCCGCGGTCTGCGGGTAGGAGCCGATCGTCGTCGTGGGAAGCACCGGCAGGTTCAGCCGTTCGGCCTGCGCCGCGGTCCGCGTCTGCTGCGGCTCGCGACGACGGTCCGCGGTGCTCACCCCGGCCGACCGCTGCCGGACACCCTCGGCCACCAGGTTCGGCACGGTGCTGCGAGCCTGCACCGCCTGGTCGGAGGCTCGCAGCTCTGAAGCCGCGGCCTCCGTGCCGTGGCGGAGTGCACGCGAGAGCGCCGCCACCTCGACCAGCTTCTGATCGGCGAACGCCAGGATGGTGCGCAGTCCGGGCTCCAGCTCGTCCTCGACCTCCAGGTCGTAGGGCACGTGCAACAGCGAACACGATGTGGACACCGCGACGTTCGCAGCCAGACCCAGGTACGGCACCAAGCGGGACAGAATCGAGCGCAGATCGGCACGCCACACATTGCGTCCGTCGATCGCACCGAGCACGACGGACTTGCCGGACAGCCCCGGTACGGCCGCGAGCTCCTCGATCGCCGGGCCTCGGACGACGTCGATCCCGATACCGTCGACCGGCGTCTGCGCCAATGCCGGCAGACCCTCGACCGAGTCGGCGAAGTACGTCGTCACCAGCAGACGTGGCCGGTGCGGGATGTCACCGAGACGCTGGTAGGTGCGCCGCAGCGCCTCCTGGGTGGTGGGGTCGAGATCGGCGACCGCCGAGGGCTCGTCCAACTGGACCCACGAGGCACCGGCATCGGCGAGGGCCCCGAGCAACTCGGCGTAGACGCCGACAAGGTCGTCCAGCCGGTCCATCGGGGAGAAGCCCTCCGGCGCCCCGTCGGCAGCCTTGGCCAGTGCCAGGTAGGTGAACGGGCCGACCACCACAGGTCGCCCGTCGACCCCGAGCGCTGCGGCCTCGGCGAGCTCCGCCAGGGGCTTGTCCGCGTGCAGCTCGAACACGGTGTCGGGAGAGATCTCCGGGACCAGGTAGTGGTAGTTGGTGTCGAACCACTTGGTCATCTCCAGCGGCGCGACCTGCTGGGTGCCGCGCGCCATCGCAAAGTACGTGGCGGCGTCGAACCCGGCCAGCTCATCCCCGGAGGCTGCACCGGCGAACCGTGGTGGCACGGCCCCGACGAGCACGGAGGTGTCCAGAACGTGGTCGTACCAGGAGAAGGTGTTCACCGGGACCGAGTCGAGACCGGCATCGCGCATGGTCCGGAGCGCATCGTCGCGGATCTCCTCGGACACTCGGTTGACGTCGTCGATGGTGGCCTCGCCGGCCCAGTGGGACTCCAGGACGTGCTTGAGCTCCCGGCGGCGTCCGATCCGGGGGTAGCCGAGAACGGTGGCGCCGATGCCGGCCGTAGCTGGGTCGTTCGCGTCGTTCGTCACAATCGCTCCTCGCGAGCTCGTTGTGCGCAGTCCGCGTCGCGGCGCCGAGGCACGAGGCTTCACTGGCCGCACGTGTGCAGCGTCAGTGTCGCGACCTTCGGCCGTCCCGCGCAGCCGCAGACCACCGGACACATCGGGTGCCCGGCGCACTGGCAGGTCTTCGGGCTGGTGGGCGCCGAGCCTGGTCCTACTGACCGTCGCTTCCCGGGCCGTCGGCCCAGTGCTTCAAAACGGTGGTCGTTCCCACTCACCGCTGCGGGGCAGCTCCGGATTCGCACCGGATTCCCTCTTTCGTCACTGCCGCAGCACAGCAGTGAACCAGTGGCACCTTCAGCCTACAACCACCGGTGACGGCAGCACCCACCCACTCCCGCCCCCTGCCCTAGGCCTGCCCGGTCGAATGCTTCTCGAGGAACTGGTACACGTCGGTGTCGTCGACGCCGGGGAATGTCCCCGGCGGCAGCGCTGCCAGCAGGTGTGAATGCGCCCGAGCGCTGGGCCAGGCGTAGTTCTCCCACTGCGCGGCCAACTCGGCCGGCGGCCGTCGACAACAGGCCGGATCGGGGCAGCGTGAGTGCGCTCGCACCGTCGTCTCCCGACCCCGGAACCACTTGACCTGGGCGTATGGGACACCGACGTCGATCGCGAAGTCCCCTTCCGGTGTGCGCTCGACATGGGTGGTGCACCAGTACGTGCCGCGATCCATGTCGGTGTACTGGTGGTGCGTCGAGTACCGGTCGGCCGCGGCGAACACCGCCCGTGCGGCCCAGTACCGGCACACGAGTTGCCCCTCGATCGCCCCTGTGACGTCGGTGGGAAAGTTCACGTCGTCGTTCTCGTATGCCTTGTACACCACGCCGTCCTCCCCCACTCGCATGAAATGCACCGAGAGCCCGAGGTGATGGGTGGCTAGGTTGGTGAACCGATGTGCCGCCGTCTCGTAACTGACCGCGAAGGCGTCACGGAGATCCTCGATCGCCAGGTCCTTCTGCGCCTTCGCCTCCTGCAGGAATCGCACCGCGGGTTGTTCCGGCATGAGCACGGCCGCCGCAAAATAGTTGGCCTCAACGCGTTGGCGTAAGAAGTCCGCGTAGTCGCTGGGCTCGGTGTGGTCCAAGGCGACGTGGCCGAGCGTCTGGAGCACGAGGTAGCGCGGGTCGTGACCGTCCCGCTCGGCCACCGGGAGGTAGACCCGGTGGTTACGCATGTCCGTGATCGAGCGGGTGGCGCGCGGTAGGTCCGGAACCCGGCACAAGCTGAAACCCAGGTGCCCGGCCAACTCGTTGATCCCCCGCTCGGTCAGTGGGCCCTCACCGCGCCCGATCGTGGCGGAGATGCCCGAAACCACGTGCTCGATCTCGGCGAAGTAGTTGTCGCGGGCACGCATGTGCTGGCGCA
>Ga0079225_10001201_pt1 | contig 14437 bp, 16 predicted proteins | sample Poulit2012_FD_76344 | JGI IMG/M metagenome (GOLD analysis project Ga0079225, IMG submission 76344) | Agricultural soil microbial communities from Georgia to study Nitrogen management - Poultry litter 2012 | ecosystem: Environmental > Terrestrial > Soil > Agricultural land | place: USA: Georgia...
CTGTACTGCTGGCAGTCTATAATAAGGTTAGTATTGATGCGGAAGAGGAGGAAACACCATGACAGCACAATATTTGCTGATGCTGACGCCATTCGCGATGGCGGTTGTGCTTACAGTGGTTGTACAGCGCCTCAAGAAGCACTCTTAGTATATTCGGGGCCGCGCATAATGCGCGGCGAAGAAGGCCCGCCAAGTGCGGGTTTTTTTTGGCTTATTCCAAAAATCGTATGACAAAAAGTTGACACAAGGCGCGACCTTTGCGATACTACAAATGTCGGCGGGACAAGCCCCGAAACCGGGGAAATCAGCGGCGGCAACCGCTCCCCGGATGGGACAAGCAAAGGAGATTTACCCATGTTTAACCGTGACTCAATCTATAGCGATGCCTTTCAAGTGGGCCAGCGCGTGCGGTGCAGCCTGCCCTTTTGCGGTTTCGGTATTATCGTTGGCATCGAGGGCGAACAAGCCCCCGAGACGTGCCGAACCATTGCCGGTATCGGTGTGACGGGTGGCAGTGCGCATCTGTCCATCGTGTGGGAGACCGGTAGCCGTTCTCATGTGCCCGAAACCCTGACCAGGGCCAGCGTCCAATGGGAGGTGCTGCCGGAAGTGGTTAGCGCCCAGGAAGTTACCGATGCCCTGGACCTGGCCGAGCAAACCGAGCGCGAAGCAGCAGAGGCCAAGACCCGCGCTGATCGCGAGTTCGAGGCGGCTAAGGCCAAGTTGGTCGAGGATGCGGCCTTTTCAGGGCTCAAGCGTGCTGACCAGAGCGAAGAGTACGCGCCGAAGGTGGCAGCGGCCAACTTGCGTAAGTTGCTCAAAAAACAGTGGCCTGACGTCAAATTTTCGGTACGCATGGAGCGCGGCGTTTGCTCGCTGCGGATCTCTTGGACGGACGGCCCGACACAAAAGGACGTAGAAGCCCTGGCAGATCGTTTCAAGCGTGGCAACTTCGACAGCATGACGGATGGCTATAACTACCAGCGCTCACCGTTTGTGGAGCTTTTCGGCGGCGCTGATTACGTGTCTTGTCGCCGTGAGATGAGCGATGCACTGATCACCCAGGCCATTGAGGCGGTTTGGCAGACCTATTCGGGCAATGTGGGCGACTTGGAGAAGCCTACCCCGGAGGGTATCGCAGCAGGCCGATTTTCCTTTGTCGAGGTGCCGGGCATTCATGAGCCGGTAGCTCGCCTGGTGCGCCAGACAGCGGCCAGCATGACCGCCTAAGCGACCAGCGGGGCGCACAGCGCCCCGCTCTGCCCTTCTCCGACCCAAGAGGTAAAACATGACCGCACGCGCTCATAGCCCCCTTGCCGCCCTGGCCCTGGTCGTTGCCTTGACCGGGTGCGCGAACCATTACCCCGCCCACGATGTGGGCGCGACGCGGCGGCCTCAGCCGCCGCTGGTGGAGGTGCCGCGTGTATCAGGTTCGAGTCATGGCAACACTGCCCAGGCCCGAGCTGCTACTACCATCGGCAACCACCAAACACCGGCCCTCTTGCGGATTAATGCACGCGCTTCGCGTAATAGCTTGGAGCTAGCCCCGGTTTTGCAGTCTCGGTATTTGAACTGGCGGTTTTGATCAAAATCGCGTGAATGCTTCTTTTTTGCTACCTGTTTGCTTCCTTATTACTTCTATATTGCTTCTTTTTTGATTCTTTTGACTTCCCGGAGGGTTCCCATGCGTTTTGTTCATTGTGTCGGCTTCGGCGTTTTTTCCGTCTCGTTCTTGGTGGCCAGCGCGGCGCTGGCCACACCGATCAGCTATACCGCCGAGGTCGTCCATGTCGCTGATGCTGATACGGTGCGCGTGGTCGTTGGAGAGTCCTGCCACGATGCGGCTTGCCCGGCCCAGGGCGAAACCTTGCGAGTGAGGTTAGCCGAAATTGATGCCCCGGAGGGTGACCAACCCTATGGTGATACCGCCACGGCTGCCCTCGATGCGCGGATCAATGGAGAGACGATCAAGGTGGTCCAGACTGATATTGACCAATATGGGCGCGTGGTCGCGCAGCTTGTACATGAAGAAATCTGGATTAATGGCTGGTTGGTCGGGGAAGGTCATGCGTGGGTATATCCGCAGTTTGCGGAGTCACCAGAGCTGTTTGATTGGCAAGATGAGGCGCAGCAGGCACGGCGTGGGTTGTGGGGCCAAGAAAATCCTATTGAGCCCTGGTTGTGGCGGCGACAGTAACGGCTGAAACACAAGATGTTGTGCCGTTCGCAGCTGATATAACTACAACCTATTGTGGCATCCGGCGTTGCCGGTCGGGCTCTATCGCTTCGCGACCAAGCCCCGGCCTTCGCTCGTACCTCGCTGCTGCCGTGTCTTGTCCCTTCGGGTAACGATCCCTTGCCCCTGCGCGCTTCGCTTGCTCTGCCGCTTGGGCTTCGCCCAACGCTGTCTATCGGCGCTGCGCGCCTTTAGGCGGCACGCCTTCGGCCAGCCGCCCTACCCCAACCCCACATGGCCACCCGGTTGCTGGGCCACGTCGCTACGCTCCGACGCCCGCAGCCGGGGCCATGCCTCAACACACCCCAGCCCCTTGTTTGGCAGTGTGGCGTTGACGCTTGTCGATGCCCTGGTGGCCACCGGGATTGTGGGCTTTCGGATCACCCCTGGTGGTCGGGTTTGGCCGGGTCGCTTCGCGACGTAGCCGCTTTATGGTGTGCCGGGATTCGAGCCAAAAAGCCCAACCGGCGAGGGAAAATACCCGCTACGGCGGGTCTCTAGCCCCAAGCCCTGCCATCGCGTGGGCTTCTTGGTATTCTGGATAGCTATAGAAAAAAGGGGCACGGGGATGAGGGCAGATAAGTGGGATGGCTGGGCGACATTTGTGCTGTTTCTGGCGGGCCTGACGGTCCTCCTTTCAGGCTTTGTGGTATTTCGATATGGCTTTGTCGAGATCCCCACATACGGCGGCGGCGCGCGACACGAAATCAACGTGTTGGTATGGAGCATAGCAATTGGCCAGAGCTTGGGCGCGATCCTATTTGCTGGCCTGTTCTGTATGGTGCGCGACATCTACAAGAACTCATGCAGAGGGCTAGAAATCTCTGCCGATCCTCTGCCGGAGATAGTGGCGCCAGAGGATTTTGCGGGGCTTCGCATAGACAGGGTGCATGATGCGTCGCCTTTGGCGGGGCATGTTCGCTCTGGGTATACGCTACTTGCAGTCAACGGTCGCCCTGCTATCAGTGAAAAAGATGCTGCAGAAAGCCTGCTGGATGGAGTGAACACCTTCAGCCTACTCGACGCTAACGGAAATGAGATAGAGAAGCGATTAAAGATGCGACCGCAGCCGCTGCATCTGCGCTTCGCCCAGTAACAGTGGCCCGGCATTTGCCGGGCCACTGGTTTCTACTCCGCTTGGCTAGCTACAAGGTCAAGCCCAGAGAGATAAACAGCGCGAGAATGCCCGCAGCACCGATTGCCGCGCCCAGCGCGGCAGAGACTAAAGCGACCGCCGCGATGCGACGAGACGCCTGGTGAGCAACCGCCTGCGCATCTTTACCGGCGTTTTCTGCTGCTTTGGTGATGGCTTGTGTACCTTCCTTGGCAGCGCGGACAACTTCACGTTCAGCCGCGATCACCGCCTTGTGCTGGTCGGCTAACGCCTCTCGTTGGGCGGCGCTAGACTCTTCCTGCTGCTGACGAAGCGTGACCAACTCGTCACGGAGTGCCGTGGCTTGATCCAGAATATCCTTGGCATCACCAACGAACCATTCAAACATCACTTCTTCGCGGGACGGTGGGCGATCAGCCATTGTTAGCTCTCCATGACGGCCTTGAACGTCTCGTCCAGGCTGTCACGAATCGGAATAGCTTGGCGAGTCCATCGGAACATCTTGGCGTATTCTTGTGCTTTTTGCTTGCTTGGCGCTTCCCGGGCCAACTTCTTGTAGTCCACGTTATCGCCAATCAGCTCGTCAAACGACATGCGCTTATGTGAGAGGTAGTCAAACACTTCGCTTTCATGAATAAAAGCACCCTCGATTACTTGAGCCTTGCCTGTTTTCTCGACGAATGCCAGCGCTTCCGGCATATCTTCCTTGGGATCAGCATTCTCTATGCGGTTGGGTAGGAACACGATCTTTTCAGGCGGAACACCCATGTTTTCGAGAGCGCTAATTGTCTTGATAGCTTCTTTCCAAGATTTCACTTCCGGTGTGGCAGGTACCACGTACTTATCAAATTCCTCGATAGCCCCATCGAAGCGAGACATTTCTGCAAAAAATGCCTCGATATTGGAAGCACCAATATCAACGATGGCGTTATCTTCCAAGACAAGCATTTCTATCAATTCGCCAAAATTGCGACCGGCCAGAGTTTCTACTTTCTTCACACCCAGGTCAGCGGCAGAAATATTGATCGTCTCAACCGCAAAAAAGGTAGTATCTTCGCCCATGCGCGGGAGAAAAAGGTGAGTTGCAATAAGCGTTTTACCAGTGCTGCCGTTAAAGCTAAGAATTGCAATTTTTGCCATGGTCTAAACCTCAATCAAATTTTTTGCTGGTGAGCCTTTCAAGCTCTTCCTCAATATCGCTGCTCGCTCGAAATTGCTTGGGGCTGATAATGCCTTTTTTCTTCCGCAGGGCTTCGGGCGTTGTGTCCGAGGAAGGGGAGGGCATTTCCTCGCCACCCCGGTTTGCCGTTAATCCCTTGCCACGCTTTACCGGCTTATCATCCTTATTGTCTTTGCGAGCCCTATATAAAGCGTTTTTGAAGCTATCGAAGTTAAGAGCTAATTTGTAATCCGATTGCAGCGCCGCATGAACTTGGCTTAGCGTTGCACCTGCTTTCAATGCGGCTTCTATGTCTGGCAGCAAGCGACGAACCAGGCCGACACCCGTTCGGCTGGGCAGGTTTAGCGCCATGGCTGTGCCCCTCAATTTCGTTGACCATTACCTATCTCCTTTGCATTGTCCCGGCCACTGCCTATGCCGTGCAGCGGCTTTGCCCACTCTAGCCCCTGCGTTTTACCCTGGCAAGCTTTTATGCTTCCTTTTTGCTCACTATTGCTTCCTTTCTGCTCTCCTTCTGCTTCCTTTTTGATTCCCAATGCTTCCTTTTTGCTCTCTCCCTGGTCGCTTCGCGCCCAGGGGCCCGATAAAGAACGCTATTTTGCGTTGTGGTGTTCCTTAACATGGTGGATATGGGGTGTTGGGTAGGGTACTTTTGCCCTTAACGGAGCGATACACCATACGCAATGCTCCGCATTGATAACCCATTGAAAAACAAGGATTAACCGTTTTTCGTCAAAAATAACTGTAAAACCAGCGTTTTACAAACTAAGCTGTAAGTCGCTTAACCAGTGGTTGTCTGTGTTTTACAGATGTAAAACAGGAGTGGAAAAGATTGGCAAATATCAATATCCGCGTTACCGAAGCCCAAAAAGCCGAGCTGGAGGCTCGATCTGGGGGGAGGACGTCTGAATACGTGCGCTCAATATTGTTTGGTGGTCATTCTGGCCTGGAGGCTGTGCTGGATAGGATCGACCACCTAGCAGACGACATTGCCGAGGGACGTTTGTTACCCGAGCAGAGCCAGCCCGGGCCAGTGGATGCCCACTCCCTGGAGCCTATGCTTGTGGAAATTCTGCTCATGCTTAGAGCAATGGCGAAACCAGAAACAATGCGAATGGCTCAAGCAGAAGTAAAACGGCGCGGACTTTCCCCTTGGGGTGACGTTGACGAATAACAGATCATAAGAGGGTGTCAGGATGAGCAGCCCAGGGCTTGACAAAGAGGGACTTTCCAAAGCAGCAGTAGTGTTGTTTTTATTTATCCCTGTTTTCTCATGGTTTTTTACAGCAAAACAGATATTTGACTTTAACCCTGACAACATCAAACAGATGTTGCCTTTCCTGTTGAAAAATACGTTTTCAATATGGCCGTTATGGGGCTCTCTTTTAGGTGGCTTAGTCTTGGCTGCTGTCTTGTTTGCACTCTTGGTAAAGTATAACAAGAAGGTATTTAAAGGGGCTCATTTTCATCGCTTCTATCGTGGTACAAAGCTGGTTTCGCAGGAGGCATTGGCAAAGCTTACAAAAGAAAGAAAGCAAGAGCAGATCACGATTGCGGACATACCTATTCCGACGAGCGCAGAGTCAAAGCATTTTGCGATTGGTGGGGCGACAGGGACAGGTAAAACCACAGTTATGAAGGAAATGATTTATGGCGTTATGAAGCGTGGAGATAAGCAAGTTATTCTTGATCCAGATGGCGAGTTTCTGGAAACTTTTTATCGTCCTGGCGATGTCATCCTAAACCCGTATGATGAGCGCAGCGTAGGTTGGAGTTTTTTCAACGAGATACGCAACGAGTATGACTTTAATCGCTATGCGCGTTCCATGATAGTGCAATCAAATTCTGCCGAGTCTGAAGAATGGAATGACTATGGCCGCTTACTTTTTAGGGAGGTGGCCAGGAAGATTTACCAAACGTCTCCGACACCGAACATGACTGACGTTTTCAAGTGGACAAACAGAAGCTCTATGGAAGAGCTGGAGGCGTTTGCCGAAGGGACAGAGGCGCAGGCACTGTTTACTGGAAATGACCGTGCATCGAGTAGCGTCAGGTTCGTACTGAGTAACAAACTGGCTCCCCACTTGATCATGCCAGGCGGTGATTTTTCATTGACTGACTGGCTCGAAGACGACAAGAGCAAGACGTTATTCATTACCTGGACAGAGGCGACTCGCGCTGCCTTGCAGCCGATGATTTCATGCTGGGTAGATACCATCGTTCAGATCATTCTAGGCAGGCGGTCAGGTGCGGGTCCAAAGGTCTGGATGTGGCTTGATGAATTGGAAAGCTTGGGGCACTTGCCCACGCTAGGTGCCGGTTTGACGCGAGGCCGAAAAAAAGGCTTGAGGATTGTGTCTGGCTACCAGTCGTATTCGCAGATCGAGGACGTATACGGTGAGAAGCTGGCAGAAACCATGCTGACCAACCACCGGTCTAATATTGTTTTCGCTGTTGGGCGTCAGGGTAAGGCTACGGCAGATCGCATGTCGCATGCGTTGGGTGAGCATGAGGTAATGCGAGAGCGTCCCGAGAAAAGCTTTCGCTGGGGTGAGTGGGCAACACGGAGCAACCGCAAGGAGGTCCGGCAGGAGCGCGTGGTAATGCCCAGCGAAATCATGGCTCTGGATGACCTGCATGGTTATGTTTCGTTCCCTGGTTCGTTGCCGGTGGCCAGCTTCAAGGTGGAGCCGATTAACTTTACTCGCTCCAAGCCAGTACCGGCGATTATGCCGGTTAGTGAAACCCGGCAGTTTGAGAACTTAAATGATTAACATCACAACTATAACGGCCAAGAGCATTGGCGGTGTCGTGTCCTACTATGCCGATGGGGCTGATGACTATTACGCCAAGGATGGCCAGTCGATGCAGTGGGAAGGTGAGGGTGCCAAGGCGCTTGGCCTGGAAGGCGAGGTTGACCAGGTGCGATTTCGTGAGCTGTTGAACGGCAAGTTAAGCGATAGTCAGCAGCTCCACCGCCCGGTCAAAGCAGGGGCGAAGGAGCGCTTAGGCTACGACCTAACGTTCAGCGCTCCCAAGGGGGTATCGCTACAAGCGTTAGTACATGGTGACCATCGTATTGTGCAGGCGCATGACCAGGCAGTAAAAGCAGCCATTCAGGAAGCCGAGCGCCTGGCCATGGCACGTAGCACCATCCAGGGAAAGACTCACATCGAGCACACGAATAATCTGGCTGTAGGCACGTTCCGGCATGAAACGTCGCGGGCCAAAGACCCCGACCTGCACACTCATGCTTTTGTCCTCAACATGACCCAGCGGGGTGATGGCCAGTGGCGGGCGTTGACCAATGACGGCATCGTGAACTCCGCGACTCACTTGGGCAACGTCTACAAAGCCGAGCTGGCCAAGGAATTGCAAAAGGCCGGGTTCGAATTACGTTACGACCGCAAGAGCAATACCTTTGATTTGGCTCATTTTTCGGAAGCTCAGATCAAAGCATTCAGTGCCCGATCTAGGCAGATTGAGGCTGCCCTGGCAGAGCAGGGGCTGGATCGAGATAGTGCCACCCAAGCGCAGAAGAACGTCGCATCACTCTCGACCCGCGAGCGCAAAGAAGCAGGTGTGAACCGTGAGCAGTTGCGCAAGGAATGGCAGCAGCGAGCCGTTGACCTGGGTATCGACTTCGACAGTCGAGAGTGGGCGGGCATCGGCGGGCGCAACACAGTGGAGCGTCATGGCAGAGCTGGCATTGATTCGTCGATGACGGTAGCGCAAAACGCTGACCGTTGTGTGGAGTTTGCCATTCGTAGCGCGACAGAACGCCAAGCTATCGTCAAAGAGCGTGAATTGCTGGAAATAGCTACTCGCCATGGTTATGGCCTGTTATCCGTGGGTGATGTGCGTGCTGCAATGGCGAGGAAATTAGACGGTGGCCACCTGATACGTGAAACCCCTGTTTACCACTCGGCAAACGACAAAGGAGGGCGCAAGGGCAAGGCTCAGGAAGGCCCAGCACTGACCCGGGCCGAATGGATTAAGGAGGTGGAGGCCACTGGTAGGGATCGTCAACAAGCTCGACGCCTGGTGGATCAAAGCATTACCAACGGTCGGCTGGTGAAAGGCGAAGTACGCTACACCACCCACATTGCCCAGCAGCGCGAACGCGATATTTTGACACTAGAAAAGCGGGGGAGGGGGGCTGTCGTGCCGAGTGTGAGCCCCGAGGTGGCCAGTGCTTTTCTTGATAAGCAAACCACGCTGCACCCCGAACAGCGCCGCACGGTGGAGACGATCACCACCACGCGCAATCGCTTCACAGCCGCTCAGGGGTACGCGGGCACTGGTAAGTCTTACATGACCGGCACCGCCAAGGCGCTGCTGGAGGCGAACGGCCACCACGTCACCGCCTTGGCACCCTATGGGCCGATGGTGCGCAATTTACAGGCCGATGGTATGGAGGCGCGTACCGTGGCCAGTTTTATAAAAGCCGCAGATAAGAAAATCGGTCCTGATAGCGTTGTGTTTCTCGATGAGGCGGGTGTTGTGCCTGCCAGGGAAATGCAGCAGGTCATGGAGATCATCGAGCGCCACGGCGCTCGTGCTGTACTGCTAGGTGACACTAGCCAAACCAAAGCGATTGAGGCCGGTAAGCCTTTCGACCAGATGCTGAAAGCGGGTATCGAAACTAGCTTTATGTCGGAAATTCAACGGCAGCGAGATCCAGAGCTGTTGAAGGCGGTGCAACTGGCTGCCGAAGGCAGTGCCGACAAATCGTTTCAGCAGCTCAAGCACGTTACCGAAATCAGCGAGATGAGCAGTCGTCACCAGCAGATGAGCGACGCTTATGCTGCACAGACACCAGACGAGCGCAGCCGCTCTATTATGATCACAGGTACAAATGCCAGCCGCCGAGAGCTCAATGACGGCGTGCGAGAACGTTTAGGGCTAGTAGGCAACGGCCACGTTTTTGAGCTGATGAACCGGCTCGATACCACCAAGGAAGAGCGTAAGCACAGCCGCTATTACGAGAAAGGGGCCATCATCGTGCCGGAGCGCGATTACAGCGTGGGGCTCAAGCGAGGTGAGCTGTACCGCGTGTTGGATAATGGCCCAGGCAATCGCCTGACGGTTAAAGCGGAAAGTGGCGAAGTGATGAGTTTTTCCCCGGCACGCTGCACCAAGTTATCGGTCTACAGCATTGATAAGGGAGAGCTGTCACCCGGCGATGAAATCAGGATCAGTCGAAACGATGCCCAGCGTGACCTAGGTACGCATGAACGCTACCAGGTGAAAGCGGTTCAACCCGATAGTGTCTTGCTTGAGGACCGCCAGGGTAAGGCGGTGCGGCTGGATAACAAGCGCCCGTTACCCATGACTTATGCCTACGCAACGACCGTTCACAGCTCCCAAGGGCTTACGGCAGACCGCGTGTTTGCGAACCTGGATTCTAAATCTCGTACTACTGTCAAAGAGGTCTACTACGTGGCGGTTTCACGCGCTCGCGATGATGTGCGGGTGTACACGGACAGTCGCAAAGGGCTGCCTGATGCTATCCGGCGCAGCACGGACAAGAGTGCAGCCCTTGAGCTCAAGCAGCTTCGAGGTTACGGCAAAGAGGTTAAGCAAGCCAAGCATGATAAGGCCCAGCCAGGCATAGAGCAGCCAACGATGCAGAAGGAGGTACAGCCGCTACAACACTCGCAGGAGCGCGCACAAAGGGGCCGTGAGCGCTCTCTGGGGCGTTAATGTCCACTTTATCGCGCTCTATCGGCAATGGCTTACAAGTACTTCAGTGATTGACTATAGAGCGCCCGCCTATCGCTAAAACAAGCTATCCAAGTGCCGCCGTGATTAGCAGCGCTCGTCTGCTGCCAGGGATGATGGGTCGCGGTACTATGCCCCGCCAAGGATGGCGTAAGGGCTAGTTTGAGTAGCGTAAAACTTCCATTCGCATAAGTTCCACTACACTCCCTTCATGTGTGGACGATTCTCTCAGTTCAATGCCTATCCCCCGCTCGCGAAGCGCTTGCGCGTCGCAATGCCCGACGCAGCCCCACCGGCACGCTACAACATTCCGCCGGGCACTTGGATCACCGGTTTCCGGCAAGCGGCGCACGACGAACCACCCGAGCATCTTGATTTTTGGTGGGGCTACCGGCCGAAATGGGCCAAGGGTAAGGCGGCACAGCCGATCAATGCGAGATCTGAAACCGTGGCCACGTCTGGCTACTTCAAGCACGCCTTCGCCCGTTCCCGTTGTATCGTGCCTGCCGATGGCTGGTATGAGTGGTTGGCCACCGAGAGCGGCAAACAACCCCATTACTTAACCCGTAGCGACCGCGAGCCAATCGCTTTCGCCGCCATCTGCACCGAGCGCGAGGACGGCAGCTTGGGCTGCGCGATCCTCACCGAGCCGGCCCGAGGCAGTGCTGCCGACGTCCATGACCGGATGCCATTGATCCTCGATGAGGCAAGCCTGGAGCCGTGGCTTGACCCAGACCTTACGGACCGAGAGACGATTCGAGGCATCGTTCGTCGCCTCGATGCTGAGCTGATCGAGCATTGGCCAGTCAGTCGGGCGGTCAACAAACCGGCCGAAGGCCAGGGCGCCGAGCTGATCAATCCAGCCTGATCGCTTGTAAGTAATAACCTACAAAAGAGCGCTCGAATTTCTTACCCATTTATTATCTTGGGTTAAATCACGCTTCGCTTACCCCGTCTACAGTGTGGGGTAACGGGCAACGGAGAGCCCTCAAGGGAAGGCAGAGCAATGGATTGCTCGGCACCAAGGATGGTTGGGAAGGTAGTCAGGAAGCGAAGATTCAGCCCGGCCACTCGGCCGGGCTTTCGCGTTATAGAGCCTTGGCCCTAAGCAGCTCATCCCATCGTGTCGAATAGCGCTGGGTACGGTTGGCACAACGCAGGTGCCAGGCAGCGCCCGGGCTAGGGGTGCCAAGCTTGATGGTGCCGCGACCCATTCTGCGGTTGAGTTCGTCAATCACCCCCATCAATTTCGTACTACGCTCTCGCTCGGCTTCGCTCTGCGGCGTATCGAATAGTGTGAACTGCTGCCGGTCCGCGTCGATCAGGTCGAGCAACATCACGCCGCCTTTCTGGTACAGATAGCCACGACGATAAATGCGCTGTAGAGCATAACCGGTAGCATGAAGAATCTCTCGACTGTCGTCAGTGGGCCGTGGCAATTCGACGGCCATGCTAGGCGAATACTGTGGCAGGTCCTGTCGGAATGGGTGCGTCTTGAGGAACACCAGCACGGCACGGGCAAGGCTGCCCTGGCGACGTAGCTTCTCGGCTCCACGCTGCCCGTGTTGACGCATGGCTTCTCGTATTTCGTCAAGGTTGTCGGTCAGTTTGCCGAGCGATCGACTGGTCATAATGCGCTGTCGTGGCTCGTGGTAGTCGTTCATCTCGATACAGCTGATGCCCCTCAGCTCCAGGGCGGTGCGCTCAAGAGTGACGCTGAACTGCCGGCGAATCCGCTTGGGGTCAGCTTGAGCAAGGTCCCAGGCGGTATGGATGCCCACCAGGGCAAGCCGCTCCACCAGCCGCCGACCGACGCCCCAGATGTCGCCTAGCTCAAATTTCTTCAGCAGCGCTTGGGTTTCCGCACTATCTGCCTTGAGCACACACACGCCGCGATAGGCCGCAATTTTCTTTGCCGCTCGGTTGGCAAATTTTGCCAGCGTCCGGGTGGGGGCGACTCCGACACAAACAGGAATACCGGTGTATTGGCGAACCCGGTCGTGCAGCTGGCGAGCATGCTCAAGCAACTGCTTACGGGAGAAGCCATCGAAGCGGACGAACATTTCGTCGATAGAATACGGCTCCACACCCGGTGAGAATTCCTCAAGCACGGACTGCACCCGCTGGCTCATGTCACCGTAGAGCTCGTAATTCGATGAGAGCAGCTGGATGCGACCTTGCCGGATCAGATGTTGGATTTCGAATGCCGGCGTACCCATGGTGATACCGAGAGCTTTGAGCTCGGGCGATAGCGCGATGACGCAGCCATCATTGTTGGAGAGCACACCAACAGGAAAGCCACGTAGTCGCGGCTGGAAGACGCGCTCGCAAGACACGTAGAACGAATTGCAGTCCACCAAGCCGATCATACTGGGTACTCATGGATGACCGAGCGCACCACTCCCCACACCTGACACTCTAGGTCGACGAGCGGGATCGGAGCGTAGCGGGGGTTACCCGAGCAGAGACAGGGCACGTCGCCACGCAGCTCGTAGCGCTTCACCGTTATTTCGCCATCCACCATGGCTACGATGATGTGACCGGGGCGGGGCTCGACGGAGCGATCAACGACGAGGGTGTCGCCCTCGTGGATGCCCAGCCGCTCCATGCTGTCGCCTGTCACCGCCAAAAAAAACGTTGCGCTGGGCCGCTTCACGAATCGCTCGTTGAGATCGAGGGTGCGGCCTTCGTAATCCTGAGCGGGAGAGGGGAAGCCGGAGAGACCGGCACGCCCTAGGGCCAATGGATACGGCAACGGCATCGGGGCAGCTGCCTCGTCGAATCGTCCGAGGGGTTCGAGGTGGGAAGTCATAGCGCTCCCCCTGCCGGCCAGCAAATGAGTGCGCTGTCGCCTGATTGACGAGTTACGGTAGCCACGCCGCCGCTGACGATGACCGCCAGCGTTTGCTCCCACTGGGCTGGGCTTTCATCGGGTTGGCGTTCCAAGAGGATCTGCCGGGGCCGGGCAGGCGCCGCAGCATGACGAGATTGCTTTGCCATAGCGGAAGGGCTCCCTGTTCTCAGATACTGATATTTATACAGTATCTCTGGGAGAGTGACTAGTCATACATGTCATATCACACAGTGCTCATGGAGGTTGGAGCACAAGAAAGTCATCTTGGCATCAGGGGTCGTTATCTGCAGCGCAGTTGAGACCAGACCAAGTGGAATGTAGCTCGTTTTCATAGGTCTCATCGCACATAGCACGACTTACGGTTGAACCTACGACCTCCTCGAGAAGCTTCTGCAGCTTAACGATGGGGATCGTAGTCTCTTCCTCGTGGTGTAAGGTTTTCCTGCCTTTGCTAAAGCTATGGCCATACCGGGACCAGTGGTCATCTTTCTCAACCTGGATAAGCAACTCGACCAGGGCTGTCAGGTTGTATGGCGGTGGGTCCTCCCCAGCCAGCTTGGCAGCTCGCTCCACAGCCTGGACGAGCTCGTGCAGATTATGGCTTTTCCTTAGCGCATACCTGCTATGGGTGAGCTTTGCCTTCGCGCTCAACTATTCCGTGTGGCAACTCAATCCTCAGGTTCTGGGGTAACTGGGGTGTCGCCTAAAATTCGCTCAAGGGGATGTCGCTTCGCGCTGGAAGTAAAGCTAAGCCATGATCACTCATGCCGGAAAATTTCCGACTCTGTCCCAAGTCATCGGTGCTGATGAAGAAAAGACTAAATGTTTGCTTCTCGAGATTGGTGCCAGAGCGTCAGAATACGGGCAAGCACTTTGGACACTCAAATTGTCAACAGCACCCCATTCTTACCGTACCCCCAATGCGGTCAACACAGGGTGTTGTTGACGCAGCAGACCCAGATTAAAAGAAGCAGTACATCACCGCCTCATGCTTTCGTGGGTGTTGTCCTCAACGTTACTGCTGGTTACGGTAAGTAAAAAGCCACAACAGAGATGGCTTGTGCCGTATAGGGTACGTGGAGCTGCCGCACTGGAATGATGTGAGACATTGTTCGTTTGCCTGGTAGGGGCGGTAGCGTGCCTGGGGTTCTTTGCACATGAAACCCCGGTCACCCAAGAGGGCTTCGTACTCCTGCAAAGCCCTTACCCAATACATGAGTATAGATCTGGGTCGTTTCCACGCTCTTATGGCCGAGCAGCTCCTGTACTGTGCGGATATCCGTGCCCTGGTTCAGAAGCTGAGTGGCGAAACTGTGCCGGAGGGTATGA
>Ga0079225_10001202_pt1 | contig 14434 bp, 16 predicted proteins | sample Poulit2012_FD_76344 | JGI IMG/M metagenome (GOLD analysis project Ga0079225, IMG submission 76344) | Agricultural soil microbial communities from Georgia to study Nitrogen management - Poultry litter 2012 | ecosystem: Environmental > Terrestrial > Soil > Agricultural land | place: USA: Georgia...
ATCTGCATGGTGGAATGCAAACTTGAAAAATATCCAAAATTGGCGAGACTATATCAATAAATTAGAAACCAAATCAGAAGGTCCACTACAACTTTTCCAAGTATACAATGCGATCAATCAACATGCAGACGAAGATGCGATTTATTCCATTGATGTTGGGAATACCACTCAAACGTCTATCCGTCATTTGAACATGACACCTAAGAATATGTGGCGAACATCTCCATTGTTTGCAACGATGGGTATCGCATTACCTGGTGGTATCGCGGCGAAGAAAGTACATCCAGAACGACAAGTGTGGAACATCATGGGTGATGGGGCATTCTCCATGAACTATCCAGATGTAGTAACGAACGTCGTGTTCGACTTACCAGTGATTAACGTTGTTTTCACAAACACAGAGTACGGCTTCATCAAGAACAAGTATGAAGACACAAACACAAACACGTTTGGTACGGACTTTACTGATGTGGACTATGCGAAAATTGGAGAAGCTCAAGGTGCGGTTGGCTTTACAGTAAGCCGTATTGAAGATGTCGACCAAGTCGTGGCCGATGCGGTTAAAGCGAATAAAGAAGGACGAACAGTAGTCATCGATGCCAAGATTACGAAAGACCGCCCAATCCCAGTGGAAACCTTGAAATTAGATCCAGCTTTATATAGCGAAGAAGAAATTAAAGCGTATAAAGAAAAATATGAAGCGGAAGAATTAGTTCCTTTTAGTGCATTCTTAAAGGCTGAAGGGTTAGAATCAAAAGTAGCGAAGTAACTTTTCAATAAAATCTTATTATTCATCACAGGGTGAGTCGTTTATTAAAGCGGCTCACCCTTTTTGTCGTATAGGAAAGACTCTGTTTTTAATACGTTTAAACGTTGATAAGTCACGGTTCAACTAGGTACAGTTAAGGTAGTAAGTTTAAAGGTTGAAGTTTTGTGAGAATATATTCACATTTACATGAATCAAGTAAAACAATCTTCTTTAATAGTAATAGTTGAAAGACACTCACACTAACAATAAAAACTTCATACAAGACTGAACAGAAATGAGTGGGACTAGTTAATCACTGAAATTAAGAATGAATATAAATTAGTCAATATTTCGAGCTGTTATATTGATTTAACAAATTCAAAAAAAACTTGACATTCTATGAAAGCGTTTGTATACTTTGGGTGGTTACTACCAGTTTATGCATAGAAGTATACTGAATATAGAAAGCGTTTAAATATATCTCAAATTCATTTGGAGGTAGGATCGATGGGTATAAAAATTGGATGGGCAAAAAGAAAAATTATACCTGAAAAGAAGACCCGGTTAGCTGGATATGCACCCCTCCGTGTATTTGAAGGTATTCATGATGCAATTTTTACTAAAGTGTTAGCCATACAACAATCTGAGAAATGGTATTTTCTAGTAGTTCTAGATTTAATAGCAATTGATAGTCATTTTTATGAACGAATAAAACAGGGCATGGAAGAAAAGAATCTATCAATTTCTAACCTTACAGTTTCCGTTACGCATACGCATTCTGCCCCTGAAGGAACTACAAAAACAAATACGGGGATCCTGAAAGGATCAGATAATATCCTTGGTGAATGGGATGAAGAGTATGTGGATTTTTGTGTAGAACAAACAATAAAAGCAGCAGAAGAAGCTATTCAAAAAGCAGATAGTGCTTCATTGAAGGTTGGAAGCTCTTCGATAGATAATATCGGAAGAAATCGAAACGATAAAGAAGGCCCATATGATGAGAAGTTATTAGCTATCGAAATAAAATTAGCGAATGAAAAAAAGATGATTTTATATCATTATTCGTGTCATCCGACGGTTTTATCACAAAAAAATACGCTTATATCTCAAGATTTTCCATATAGTGTTGAAAAAAATTTAAGTGAATATGAATTAGTTCTTTTCATAAATGGAAATTGTGGCGACATTAGCACACGTTTTACTAGAGATTCTTCGGACTTTTCTCAAATAGAAAAATTTGGTAAGGAGATTGCACAAAAGATTCGAGAAGCTGTGCAATCTTCTGTAAGGGAAGAGCGATTAAAAAAGCTTGAAATTAAAGAAACAACAATTCATTTAAAATCTAGGAAAGTTGAAGATGTTGAGAAAGCCGAAAAAAGGTTGGAACAAGTGGAAGACGCTTTGAAAAAAGAAAAAAATTTGGAAAATCGTCGTTTGCTTAAAACGAAAGAAGATGGAGCGAGAGTAAATTTATACTTAGCTAAAAATCTTTCTGAAGTTCAATCTATTCCGCTCTATTGTCAACTCATTTCAATCAATAACATAAACATTTTAACCTTTCCAGGAGAAATTTATTATGAATTAGTTAAAGAGTTTAAATTAAAACATAATCTAGAGATCTTTGGTTATACAAACGGATTTAATTTTTATCTGACTTCTCAAAATGCATTTGACGAAGAATATTATGAGGCTTTAAGTAGTCCTTTTGAAAAAGGAGAAGGAGAAGTGTTTCTCCAAAAATTAACAGAAAGTCATCTTTTAAAGAAAGGTTAAAAGTATGTCTGTAAAAAAATATTTTGATTATCTAAATACAATATTTAATGAAGTAATAGAAAATGAAATAGAGCAAATTCATGAAGCTGCAAAATTAGTAGCAGAGAGTTGTGAGAAAAATGGTCGTTTTTATGTGTTTGGTTCTGGACACTCTCATATGATTGCCGAAGAAGTTTACTTGCGAGCTGGGGGACTTGCATGGGTGAAAGGAATCCTTCCCGGAGAGCTAATGTTGCATGAAATGCCGAACAAAAGTACATATTTAGAACGACTTGAGGGATATGGAGAGTCACTACTAAAGTTATACGAAATAGACAAGAATGATACATTACTCATTGCATCTAATTCAGGTCGAAACAATGTACCTGTAGAAATGGCTTTGAAAGCTAAAGAATTAGGAGTGAAAGTTATTTCGTTATCCTCAGTTGAAAAGAATAGGGAAATTCCCTCACGTCATAAATCAAAGTTGAAAATAAATGATATTGCAGATATTTCTATAGATAATCGTGCGCCTAAAGGGGATGCTGGATTTGAAATTGAAGGGTTGGATACCGCAGTAGGTGCTTCTTCTACATTTACGGGAGTAGCTATCGTGCAAGGAATTGTTACTCATGCAATTGAACTCATGGTAGAGAAAGGCATTAAACCACCTGTTTTTAAAAGTTCAAATGTAGATGGTGCGGATAGTTATAATAGTGAATTATTTGATAAATACTATGGTTATTGGAAATAGACGAATAGCTTTAAAGTAAGATATAAAAAATAAGAACGGAGTACATTTATGTTAGGAATTATTTTAACAGGTCATGGTCATTTTGCGACGGGATTGCAATCGTCAATTGAACTCATTGCAGGAAAACAAGAAAATTTTATTGCGATTAATTTTGAAGAAGGAATGAGTTCAGAGCAGCTTCAGGATAAATTGAGAGAAGCTTATAAAGAACTCGACACAGAAACAGGAGTAGTGATTTTTTCGGATCTTCCAGGAGGTACACCATTTAATCAATCTGTTCTTCTATCTAATGAACTTCATTCTGTTAGAGTCATTGCCGGTATTAATATTCCATTGTTACTGGAAGGTTTATTTACTCGGGATCTTGATATAGATTCATTTGTAGAAGCAGTATTGAATGCTGGTAAAAAAGGAATGGTGACACCTGAACAAAAAATAAAAAAATCAGTAATAGATATTGAAGATGGGATTTAATAAATAATATTGGAATCAGAAATAATTAAAAGATTGAGATAGCATTTTAAGCAGTAGCTTTAAATGAACTTAGGAGGAATTAATGATGGCCAACACACCAAATATTTTATTAACAAGAATTGATAATCGTTTGATTCATGGACAAGTTGGGATGACATGGACAAATACGTTAGGAGCAAATCTAGTTGTTGTAGCAAATGATGAAGTCGCTCAAGATGAAGTACAACAAAACTTGATGGATATGGTGTTACCTGAAGCAGCTGAAAGTCGTTTTTTTACTTTGGAAAAAACGATTCGGATTATTCACAAAGCGGCACCACGACAAAAGATTTTACTAGTTGTGCGTACTCCGCAAGACGCTTTAACCTTAGTTGAAGGAGGTGTACCAATCGAGAAAATTAATGTTGGAAATCTACATTTTTCTGAAGGAAAGAAGCAGATTTCATCAACAGTATCCGTGGATGAAAAAGATATAGAGACTTTCAAAAAACTTCATGACCTTGGCGTACAATTAGAAGTAAAAGGGACACCCGATGATCGTGGATTTGACTTAATGTCTAAGATTTAATGTGACACCATTTAACTTTTACGAGGAGGAATTAGTATATGATGGAAGCACTTCTGATTGGTCTTTGGGCCGGTATAGCCGGTATTGATCAATTTAATGGTTTAACTCACCTGCATCGTCCAATTGTAACTGGGCCTGTTGTAGGATTGATTTTGGGAGATTTGACAACAGGATTGATGGCAGGAGCGACACTTGAGTTAGTATGGGCTGGTATGGTTCCTTTAGCGGGAGCTCAACCTCCGAATGTTGTTATAGGTGGGATTATTGGAACGGCGTTTGCAATTCTAACAGGACAAGATCCTGAAGTGGCAGTTGGAATAGCAGTTCCCTTTGCAGTAGCAGCTCAAGCAGTTATTACATTACTTTTTACAGCTTTTTCTCCAGTTATGCATAGAATGGATCAATATGCTGCAGAAGCTAATACAAAAGGAATTGATCGTCTGAATTATCTAGAATCGCTTATTCTATTTGTATTATTTTTTGTTATTTCATTCCTGCCAATTTATTTTGGAGCAGACCAAGCAGCAGATATTGTTGCGGTTTTACCTGATTGGTTGATTAATGGATTGAGTGTAGCGGGAGGAATTATGCCTGCAGTTGGTTTTGCAATGCTCATGAATATTATGTTCAAATGGAATTTAGCACCATTCTTTGCAATTGGTTTTGTGGCAGTAGCTTATCTAGAGTTACCAATTCTTGCAATAGCAATAATTGCAGCCGCTATCGCAGCTTATGATTACTTTATTGGTGGAGAAACAGGAAACAAGACAAAAACAGCTACTTCAGCCGGAGGAATAGAAGAAGATGAGGAGGACTATAGCGATGGTATCTAATGAAAAATCTCAAGCTATTGAAAGACAAGAGCTAATCTCAGATACATACGAAGATCCAACTTCGAAGAAAGTTCTCGAAAACAAGGATCTTAATAAAATGGTCTGGAGATCTTTACTTTTACAAGGTTCCTTTAACTACGAACGAATGCAAGGTGGAGGATGGACATACAGTCTTATTCCTGGGCTGAGAAAGATTCATACAAATGAAAAAGACTTATCTAGTTCATTACTAGATCATATGCAGTTCTTTAATACACACCCATTTTTAATTACCTTCATTCAAGGTGTTATCCTAGCTTTAGAAGAAGCTAAAGAAGATAGAGAAACTATTCGTGGGATTAAAGTTGCATTAATGGGGCCGCTAGGTGGTATAGGAGATGCACTTTTTTGGTTAACATTGCTTCCAATCACAGGTGGGATCGCAGCATCGCTTTCCTCGCAAGGGAATATTGCGGGACCTATTTTGTTTTTAATTGTTTTTAATGCCGTTCATTTTGGATTACGCTTTGCTTTAATGCACTATGGTTATGGAACGGGTACCCGTGCAATTGCATCATTAAAAGAAGGAACAAAGAAAATTTCCAGAGCTGCTTCTATTGTTGGTTTAATGGTTGTCGGAGCACTAATTGCCTCTTATGTTAACTTTAATCTAGATTGGGTAATACAAGCAGGGGAAATACCAGTCAATATTCAAGAAGAAGTGTTAGATTCCATCATGCCGAGATTATTACCACTTCTTTACACTATTTTTTGTTATTGGTTATTGAAAAAAGGACGTTCTCCTTTAGTTTTAATTGGTGTTACTATTCTAATTGGATTAGTAGGAAGTTTATTGGGTATTATGTAGTCAATGGTTTGTTATATTCTAATGCAAATAATATTATAAAACTATCGAGAGGATACAGTCTTTATTGTGCTGTATCCTCTTTTTTTAAAAGAAGATGCACGTATTTATATGAATAGATATCCAGTGAATTAGCGTTTATCTTCAAAAAATAAGTTTTTGAATTTTCAAAAGTCCATATAAAAACTATAACCATAATAAAATGCTATGCTCCTTCTAAAAAGTAGAATTTTTTAGAGGGAGATTTTGTTATCGCTAACTAATACACTTCATTTTTAGAGCACACTAACATTATTATTTTCTAAATAAATTTTTTTAGTGTTTATTTTTCAGATTACTTCGCGTTTCTGAGCTCGCCAATATTCAATTTTGAATCTACCTATTCGCGTATCCGGTCCACCTTTGTTTTTTGAGTCGAATACGCACTTCAAATCCATTAAACGTCTCTTTTGTGTATAGTAATTTTTAGTAGTTGGATATTTCTAAAAATACATGAGGGAGGTCATTTTTTAAAAGGACAAAAATCAGTCATTTGAAAATTGAATATTCTTTCCATGATAATTAGAGTATGGTACTATCTAATTGATGAAAACCCTTTCCATCAAGATCAAATAAAGGAGGAGTTTGTTTCTATGGGTGACTATATTATGGCGATTGACCAAGGAACAACAAGTACGCGAGCAATTATTTTCGATAAGGAAGGACAACCGAGGTGGACTTCACAACGAGACATCGAACAATACTATCCAAAACCAGGATGGGTAGAACATGATGCCAATGAAATTTGGATTAAAACGTTGCAAGTCGTCGCAGGTGTTTTAATTGAATCCGGCTTAAATCCCACTGAAATTGATAGTATTGGTATCACGAATCAACGTGAAACGACTGTCGTATGGGATAAAGAAACCGGGCGTCCAATCCATCGAGCAATTGTGTGGCAATCCAAACAAACCTCTGAGATCGCAGACCAACTGAAAAAAGACGGACACACAGAACTCTTCCATGAAAAAACAGGACTCGTTATTGACTCTTATTTCTCAGCAACAAAAATTATGTGGTTATTAGATGAAGTCGAGGGTGCACGCGAACGCGCTGAAAAAGGCGAATTGCTTTTCGGAACGATTGACACTTGGATATTATGGAAATTAACGGGCGGGGAAGTCCATGCAACGGACTATTCAAACGCAAGCCGTACAATGTTATTTAATATTTACGATTTAGACTGGGATGAAGAGATTTTAGAACTCTTAGATATTCCTCGTGAAATGCTTCCAGAAGTTCGTTCTTCTTCAGAAGTTTATGGCGAAACCGTTCCACACCATTTCTACGGTGCTTCTGTACCAGTCGCGGGTATGGCTGGAGATCAGCAAGCCGCTTTAGTTGGACAAGCCGCATTTGAAAAGGGAATGGTCAAGAATACTTACGGAACGGGCGCATTCATCATCATGAATACCGGTAAAGAACCGATAAAATCAGATAATGGGCTACTAACTTCCATCGCTTATGGAATCAATGGGGAGGTCAATTATGCGTTAGAAGGGAGTATATTTGTCGCCGGCTCAGCGATTCAATGGCTTCGTGACGAGATGCGACTGTTTAGAGAATCTCCTGAATCAGAAGAATACGCAACTAAGGTGGATTCCACAGATAATGTTTATGTGGTACCAGCATTTACCGGACTTGGTGCACCGCATTGGGATCAAGATGCAAGAGGAGCGGTATTTGGCTTAACTCGTGGAACGTCTAAAGAACAATTTATCCGCGCTACCTTGGAATCCCTGGCTTATCAAACGCGAGATGTACTAGATACGATGGTAAAAGACTCAGGCGTTGAAATTCCAACAATGCGTGTGGATGGTGGGGCAGCGAATAATGACTTCTTAATGCAATTTCAAGCAGACATTCTAGGGACAACCATTGAACGTTCGGAGGTCATGGAAACGACAGCTCTAGGTGCTGCTTATTTAGCTGGACTAGCGACAGGATTCTGGAAAGATATGGATGAAGTGAAGGAATATTGGGAAAAAGACGCCACTTTTGAACCAGAAATGTCCCAAGAAGACCGTGACGACTTATACGCTGGTTGGCAAGCAGCCGTTGAAGCAACGAGAGTCTTTAAGCATAAACCTAGAAAAAAAGACGAATAGAAGATTAGACAACTATAAGGGGTATTCATTGACAATGGACCTCTACCTAGCGTTCATTTAAGATATTGAGGTAGGGGTTAATTGTCTAGAATTTTTATAGAAATGGATTCGAAGGAGGAATGACTATATGAAATTCTCCTCAAAAACAAGAGCAGAAGCGATTAAACAACTGACGAATGAACGAATGGATGTTTTAATTATTGGTGGAGGAATCACTGGAGCAGGACTTGCTTTACAGGCCGGCGCCAAAAAGATGAAGGCCGGTCTCATTGAAATGCAGGATTTTGCTGCTGGAACGTCAAGTCGATCAACCAAACTTGTTCACGGTGGTTTAAGGTATTTGAAACAATTTGAAGTAGAATTGGTTTCCGATATTGTCAAAGAACGCAAAGTCATCAACCAAAATGCTCCTCATATTGTACGACCTGAAAAAATGCTTTTACCGGTGTATGATGAAGCAGGTGCTTCATTTACCGCTTTTTCTGCCGAAGTCGCCTTGGATTTATACGACCGATTGGCGGATGTAGACGAAGAATGGTCTTATCAGCTGATTTCAAGAGATGAAGTATTGGATGAAGCGCCGGGCATTAAAGAGGATGGACTAATTAATGGCGGGTTATATTTAGATTATGTCAATGATGATGCTCGTCTAACCACAGAAATTTTGAAAAAAGCGCATGAATTAGGTATTTTCATTACAAATTATGTGCAGGCAATTGATTTTGTTTATGATACCAATAAACGAATCACAGGCGTTGTCGCAAAGGATGTATTAACGGAAGAAACGTTTGAAATCCAAGCAACGGTTGTGGTTAATGCAACAGGACCTTGGTCGGATGACATTCGAAATATCCAAAAAACACATGAAGAAGAGCGGATGTATCCGACAAAAGGCGTCCATTTTGTCGTGGATTCCAAAAAATTACCGGTGAAACGAACTGTTTATACTGATTCGGGACTTGAGGACAATCGAATGATTTTTATTATCCCAAGAGGAAACAAGACCTATTTTGGAACCACAGATACGCCCTATGAGGGGGATTTAAAAGAACCGCCGATTACGGAAGAAGACATTGAGTATCTTCTAAAAGCTGTCAATTTCCGTTTCCCTGAAGCGAATTTAACGCTTGAAGATATCGAAACGGGTTGGTCTGGTTTACGTCCACTGATTTTAGAAGAAGGTGCAACCGATCCATCTGCCATTTCAAGAGAGCATGATGTGTTTGTTTCAGAAACCGGTCTTGTAACGATTGCTGGTGGAAAATTGACCGATTATCGTTTGATGGCGGAAGATACGTTTATGACGATTGAAGACGAGTTAAAAATGAAAACAGGAGTAACGTATCCAGAGGGAGATACGGAACATATCGCCTTATCCGGTGGAAATCTTCCGAAGTCTTTAACGATGGATGAGTACCTCACTGAAAACCTTTCGGAAGGAACAGCTATCGGTCTGAGCGAGGATCAAGCGAAGCGGATGATTCAGTGGTATGGAACTAACTCAGAAATTGTCTTCTCGTTAAAAGATAAAGCCAAAGAAGAAGAATTACCTTTAAATATAGAACTCGCTTTACTCTATGCTTTAGAATACGAAAGTGCGATGACACCTGTTGATTTCTTTTTAAGAAGAACGGATATCTTGCTCTTTTCTACAGACGTACTGACTGAATGGAAGGATAAAGTCGTCGATTATATGGCGGATTATTTTGACTGGACAGAACATGAAAAACGTGGACACTCCGAGGATTTAGAAAAGACAGTGGCTCAAATACAACTCAAAAATTTAAGAGGACAATAGATATAAGGAGTTGTTTTTATGGATACAACAATGACCCAACAATTATTGGGAGAGTTTATCGGTACGTTCATATTGATTCTATTGGGTGACGGAGTAGTTGCGGCAGATGTGTTGAATAAAACGAAGTCAGAAGGAAGCGGTTGGGTACTTATTACATTGGGTTGGGGACTAGCCGTTACAATTGCAGTCTTTTCATCTGGATTCCTCTCCCCCGCACATATTAATCCAGCTGTAACAGTAGGTATGGCAGTCGCTGGCGAATTTCCTTGGAGCAGTGTAATTCCTTATATTATAGCGCAAATGGCAGGAGCTTTCGTGGGTGCTGTTCTCGTTTGGCTTCATTATCGTCCTCACTTTGCGGAAACGGAAGATCCAATGACTCAACTAGCTGTCTTCTCTACAGCTCCAGCAATTCGTGACACAACGTCAAATATTTTAGGCGAGATTGTTGGTACAGCGATGCTTGTATTTGGGTTATTGGCGTTTGGAATGGGAACTTTCACAGATGGATTAAACCCTATCGTGGTCGGTTTACTCATCGTTTCTATCGGTATGTCCTTAGGGGGTACGACGGGATACGCAATTAACCCCGCTCGTGACCTGGGGCCAAGAATTGCACACCAAGTATTGCCAATACCGGGCAAAGGACACTCTGATTGGGGTTATGCATGGGTTCCAGTCGTTGGACCAATTATAGGTGCGATTATCGCTGCCTTATTATTTATGATGATTCCTTAGAGGTCAGAGAAAGAAAGACTAATACAAAAAAGAGAACCTCTCAACTGTTGAGGTTCTCTTTTATAGTGCTAAAAATGCTTTTTAAGCGCATTAATCTTCTTTAATAGTCAATGACTCTAACTGCTCTTCAACGACGCTCAAATCGACATCTGTTTGCAATAAAGAAGCAGCGACATAGGCTCCTTCAATAAAGGCTGTTTCATATAAAAGAATCTCTTTCTCTGTACCTTCCATGGCCATTTCTAAATTCATCTTTGCACTGCCTAAGTCATAAAAAGCTAGAATCGTCTCTTCGTCGAATTCTTCGAGTGCCTGATTAATTTTATTAAAACTCGTGCCAATTTCGCCTTCTTCCGCACCACCAGCTGTTTTAATCGTGACATCTCCAGCCACTTGGTCGAGTAGTTTCAATAATCCTTCAGTAATTTCTTCGACATGAGAAACGAGTAAAATACCGTATTTTTTAGTCATCTAATACCCCTGCCTCTAATAAAGCTTCAAAAAGATAAGCACTGGATTGTGCGCCTGGATCGATGTGGCCGATAGATCGATCACCTAAATAGGACGCTCTCCCTTTTGTCGCTTTCATCTCTTTTGTCTTTTCCAAATTTTCTTGGATGACATCTTGGGTTAACGTACCAGCTTTCACATGTTCGATAACTGGCGCCCACTCGTCAACCATGGTTTTTTCGCCTTCTTCCGCTTTACCTCGTTTTTGGATACCTTCTAAACCAGCTGCAAGTAACTCACCCATATCTTCAGTTTCTCTGGCTTTTTTTGCCATTTCGATAAAGGCAGATCCGTAAAGTGGTCCAGAAGCTCCGCCTACTTTACTGACCAAGGCCATTCCAACATCTTGGAATAAATCAGATAACGTATCATAAGTGGATTCAGCTGCTTTTTCTTTCACAGCTGCTGCACCGCGCGTTAAGTTACTTCCATGATCGCCGTCACCTATCGCTGTATCTAACTGATTCAATGTTTCTTTATTTTCTGTAACTTTTTCACCAAATAATTCAATCCATTTACTTACTTTTTCAGTCATATTCTCCCACTCTCTCCGTAAATTCCTTGTACAATCGATAAATCCTTACCATGAAATGGTTTCTACAGGAGCATTTAGATAGTCCAACCATTGTTTATCTTCTAATTTTAATAATGTTAGCGACAAGCCTTCCATGTCGATAGAAGTCATATAATCGCCTACTTTTCTAAAGGAAAGATTGAGACCTTCATCATCAACTAAGAGTTTTTTCACATCATTCATAAACACGAATTGCTCCATCAACGGTGTAGCGCCCATTCCATTGACTAAAACAGCATATTCATCGCCTTCGCTCCAGTCAAAATTTTTCTTCAATTGCTCGACCAATTCAGCCGCTAATTCTTTTGAAGGTTTTAATTTTTCTCGACGGTATCCTGGTTCACCATGAATACCTACGCCGTATTCAATTTCATCATCTTCAATTTCAAAACCAGGATTTCCAACTTCAGGATTCGTAGCTGGTCCCAAAGCGACACCAATAGATTTAATATTCGGAACTAAGCGATCAGCAAGTTCTTTTATTTCTTCTAACGAACTTCCTTCCTCTGCAGCGGCTCCAAGGATTTTGTGTACAAGAACAGTTCCTGCTACTCCACGTTTTCCGGCAGTATAAGTACTGTCTTCTACTGCAATATCATCGTCGACAATGACTGTTTCTACTTGTATATCTTCTAAATCTGCCATATCTTGAGCCATTTCAAAATTCATGACATCGCCTGTGTAATTTTTAATGATTAAAAATACACCAGCGCCTTCATCACTTGCTTTTATAGCTTCCAATACTTGATCTGGCGTCGGTGAAGTAAATACTTGACCAGCTGCTGCGGCTGAGAGCATACCCTTTCCGACAAAGCCAGCATGTGAAGGTTCATGTCCACTTCCACCACCACTAACGAGGCCAACTTTTCCATTTTGTTCTTCTTTTCGGTGGATGACCATTGTTTCCGGGATACGTTCTACTAATGAATCATACGCAAATACGAGTCCATCCAACATTTCATCTACAACTTGATCTGGGTTGTTGATTATCTTTTTCATAGTCACTGTCCTTCCGTATTTGATAATGATTAACAGGGTAATACACATAAATTGTAACCGTTATCTAAGTGAATTACAATTATTGACCATTCAAAAATATGAGGTCACTTCTTAAATACAATATTGTTTTTATAACCTAATATTTTATTTAAACATTGCATTCTATCAAGGTTTATGGTATTATTTTCCGAGTGAGTAATAATCTATTAATTACTCTCCTTGCTCTTTTGAGAAATAAAGAGCCGGAAAGACCATAAGGAGGTGCACATGCGATGAGTAAAACAACTAAACATGAAATTTTGTACATCATTCGTCCAGATATAGGTGATGACGCGAAGAAAGAATTAGTAGAGCGTTTTGATGCTATTCTAACTGACAACGGAGCAGAAGTTACAAAATCAGAATACTGGGATACTAATCGTAAATTTGCATATGAAATTGAAGGATATACAGAAGGCGACTACTACGTAGTTAACGTTTCTTCTACTTCAACAGATGCAATTAACGAATTTGATCGTTTAGCAAGAATTAACGACAACATTTTACGTCACATGATTGTTCGTTTAGAGCATTTAGAAGACTAATAAGCTAAAAATGTTTCACGTGGAACATTTTATGAAAGGAGCTTTCGATTGATTAATAACACTACTTTAGTAGGTAGACTTACAAGAGATCCTGAATTACGTTATACAGGAAATGGTATAGCTGTTGTATCTTTCAGTTTAGCGGTAGAAAGAAATTATACTAACGCTCAAGGAGAAAGAGAAACAGACTTCATTAACTGTGTTGCGTGGAGAGGTTTAGCGGAAACACTAGCGAACTTTTCTGTGAAAGGCTCTTTAATTGGAGTCACTGGATCGATTCAGACAAGAAATTATCAAAGCAATGAAGGTCGCACAGTATATGTAACGGAAGTTGTTGTAGATAACTTCCAAATGCTTGAGCCGAAATCTGTAACAGACAGCAGACGTAACCAATCAGGTGGCGGACAACAAGCAGGTAATTATTCGAATAACAGCTCAGGCGGTTATGGAAATAATTATTCAAATAATAATCAATCACAACAGTCTAGTAATGCATCGAACAATAACGAGAATCCATTTGCGAATATTGACTTCGGAAACGAAGATCCATTCGAATCAAATGATGACGTAACAGATATTTCAGATGATGATTTACCGTTTTGATTCACACTTATAAAAGGAGGAAATGAATATGGCACGTCGCGGTGGCAGAAGAAGACGTAAAGTAGATTTCTTAGCTGCGAACCACATTGAATATGTGGATTACAAAGACATTGATTTATTAAGCCGTTTCGTATCCGACCGAGGTAGAATTCTACCACGTCGAGTTACTGGAACATATGCAAAAAATCAACGTAAAGTTTCGCAAGCAATTAAACGAGCTCGTATCATGGGCTTACTACCTTTCGTAACTGAAGAATAATTTTAATTAAAAACTTAAACAACAAGGGGGACTCGAGTTTATAAAAACTCAGTCTCCTTTTTAAATATAATCATTAAAAAATAGTACATTGAATCTGTTCACTAAATTCTCTTCGTCCTTTCAATGTTTCGTTTGTCAAATTAAGCTAGAAATAATCTAACCCTGATACATTCTCAAAGAAGACCTCCAACGGAGTCTTATAATCTAAAGATTTCCTAGGGATGTTATTCCTATGAATTGCGATAGACG
>Ga0079225_10001204_pt1 | contig 14426 bp, 12 predicted proteins | sample Poulit2012_FD_76344 | JGI IMG/M metagenome (GOLD analysis project Ga0079225, IMG submission 76344) | Agricultural soil microbial communities from Georgia to study Nitrogen management - Poultry litter 2012 | ecosystem: Environmental > Terrestrial > Soil > Agricultural land | place: USA: Georgia...
ATAGTCCTGCACTTGCACCCGTAGCAAAAGAAGGCGAAATTGTTCCTTCATTTGAACAATATTCATTGCTATTGTAAGTAAAACTAGCATCTGGAGAAGAAGTGACGGTTATGGTTACTGATTCATCATTAGGACAAATATCATTTGTAGTATATGTAACTACATATACCCCCTCTTGGCTAGCGTCTATGTCAATTTCTCCAGTTGTTGGGTCAATTACTAAATCTGTATTATCAACAGAGAATGTTCCACCTGATACACCTGTGATTGTTGGAACAACAGCTCCCCCTCCAAGGCATAAAGTATTTGATGGATAACTGAAAGTTGCATCATCAAGATCATTTACAATAATAGTTTCCGAAGAAACATCAAGGCAAGTCTCTGAAAATCCTCCAATAATGGTTAGATCAACATCATACGACCCTGCATTAGCATATGTGTGAGAATGCCCTGCTCCTACGTAAACGCTCCCATCTCCCATATCCCAATAGTTTGTAGAGTCAGCTGCTGTAAGGTTAAAGTGATTTGCAAAGTTCCAAAAAGAGAACATACGATTGGACAAGATTGAGGCAGGGGAGCTTTCATTTGTAAAGGAAACCGGAGTGCCAATACATACTTCTGAAGAAGAAGCTGTAAAGTCTGATTTTACATCATAAGATACAATTGGGTTAAGAACTGGCTCATCATCTGCAACTGTTGTAAAAAGCCCTGAGTTGGGTATAGAAGTCCACGTCCCAGGTGAATCCGCACCTCCCCACTCCGTGTAGATTCTAGATAAATTTTCATCATGTACCTGCCCTGGAGTTAGATCATTAAAGTACGCATCAACGATAGAATTAGGAGTGGTTGAAAGAACAATTGCGTAGTTCGAACTTACGGTTATAGGAGTTGCAAAGTTTACATAATGATAAGCATAACTAGTACTGCTTATCGTAGCTGTTTGACTACCTAATAATGTTGTTGGATTGTTTGAGGCATCAACCTCATATACTCCAATTTGAACCTCAGGATTTGCTACGTCGCTATCTTCATTCACTTTTACTACAAACTCAACCCCTGTAACTGAAACGGATGTGCCTGATAAATGGTAGGTTTGAGACGTTGCTTCATTGTCGTCGCCCCAAAGTGGAACAATATAATAATTACCTGAAGAAGTACTAGGGTCATAATCACCCAAATAGAATTCTTTAGCTTGAACATAGTTTATGGTGTCAATACATACAGCTGTTCTCTCTGACAAACTAGTATTATAATCCAAACTTATAGAACTTTTTTTAAAGTCAACAGGTTCGTTTACTTGAACAACTTCCCTTTGTGAAAAAAGAGAGGTTAGAGCTAAAACGAAAGCACTTGTAAATAGTAATTTTCTTTTCATAATTGATTTAATTTTAATAGTTTAAAACGAAGCTACACAATTTTTTCAATAAAAACAATTTTTCTGTTTTTTTATCTGAATTTGTGTAAAATCTACTTATAATCGTTTGGACAATCAATAATTACCAACTGACAAGTCGTCGTCAAAATCGATGTCATCCTCATCATTTATTTCTTCATCATTGTCCTCCGAAGAATCGTTCTTATTTAATCTTAAAATATTTGTTTTGGATACATTTAATCGTATTTCTGCTTTTGTAGTTCCGTCTTCTTGCACAAATGTTTTTGCGTAAGGTGTTCCTGTCAATTCAACTAAAGTTCCTCGTTTTAAGAAATCAAGAATACGCATGCTGGAACCTTCTTTTTTCCAAATTGTGCAGTTAACCCAAACAGTTTTTGTTTTTGATTCTCCTGTTTTTTTATCCCGCCAGTTTTTGTTGTGTGCTACAGGAAAATTGATAGCAACAACGCCTTTATCCATTGTTCTAATGTTTGCGTCTTTACCTAAGTTACCTATTAATCGTGTTTCAAATACTGATGCCATAAAGAGTGTATTTTATAGTTAAATATGTGTTTGTGATGAACAATTATAAGTCCAAGATATAGAATTAAATTCTATTTTTATATAGAAAGTTTAAGAATGTTGTGGTGAATGTTTAGTTTTAAGTGTATCACAGTCAGCGTCTTCTGGTGTGAGTGTAGAAGTAGCGCTTTTCAGCTCACTTCAAGAAAGTTTTATTTTTGTGTTTCTTCATTTTCTTTTCCGTATATATCGGAATTCATGATAGAACACAGACCTAAAAATAGGGCAATATAAGTAACTCCTTGTTGTGTTTCGATAGTGTCTTCTGATAGAAACGAAGAAATTGCAATCAAGGTAAATCCGATTCCTATTAGATTCTTAATGCGGATGTTTTTGATTAAATAGAGTATCCAAAACCCAGTAAATAAGATAAATCCAAAAATTCCAAAAGCAACCCAAAAGGTAAGGAATTGATTGTGTGCACGTTTCCAATAATCTGGATGAAGTTGGGTGTTCATTGCTTTATATTGTTCGTTGAATTGCTCTTGAATATCTCCAGTACCCACACCTAAAATCCAATTAGATTTGATGATTTCTCGAGCGGCTTTCCAGTGCTCAATGCGCTGTAAAAATGAATTACCATTGGGATTACCACCTACAACATATTGAAAAATGTTGTTTTTAAGAACAGCTATTTTTCGTTTGAATAGAGGGTAGGTATAAAGAATAGAGGAAACTCCATTTTCAACATTAGTAATATCTTCATCACTCATTTGCTTCATTCCTTCTTTATCTTTTGTCAATCCTTTTGAAGCCATATAACGAATTAAAATGCTTCTTAAGGGATAGCTATTTTCAATTAGGGTGTCAAAATTGATAGAAGAACGTTGGTTCCATGCATCTTTTAGTTCGTTTTCTGCAATATAAGAGAGAATGTGGTTCTCGTTTTCGTACCAAAAACTTAGCGTGTCGTGATGATACACTTCACCGTGCTTACTTTTTTCAGGCAAGTTTTCAAGTTGATTAGATTGATGGCTTGGTTTTAATGCAGAATAAAAATAGGAAAGACCGAATAAAGTAATGGCAAGAAACAAGAATGCGAGCGAGATGCGCGTAACTTTATTTTTTTGTACCACCCCATAAATAAACAATCCTAATACAAGAAAAGCAAAGGCAACATATCCACTTAACACTTGACTAATTATAGTGTAATAACTCAACCACAGAATAAGCAATAGATAAATGTAACCTTGTTTTTTTCGTTTTATCCATAGAAAAACGGCAATTAATATTCCCGTAACAACAATTAAAGCATATCGAATATGTGAGCCAAAGCGTGAAAGTTCTCGGTAGTCGTTAACATGTTGGGTATAGAAGTAATATATATTAATCGTTGAAGTGATAATGATGGAAGCAAGAAAAAGATGGAGAGCAAGAAAAAGATGCTTCTTATTTATGGGAAATGCAATTAAAGCAATTGGGATAGAAAATAGAGGAAGTTTCGAATTTAAATCTTTCAGTGCATAATTAAAATCCTCAGTGTAGGTTAATCCCAAAAGGTGAATAAAAAGCACACTGATTACAAACCAAAAAACAAGATTATTCTTCCAATTTTTCCAGTAGCTTTTAAAATCTCCTTTAATAATAATGTTGGCGGCCACCCATATCGTTCCGATTGACATTAGAACTTTATTCATTGGAATCCCAAAAGCAAGGATAAAAACCCCTAGGACTTGGAGATAATAGTGAATATTAAAGCCTAGCCAACGGTCGAACATACAGTGTGGGAATTAAGGATTTAAAATCGAGTGATAACGACTTTGGTCATTCAGCAATTGGATAGCCTCGTGTAGTGAAGCGTCATTTTGAAAAGCATTAATAATTCGTCCTTCTTGGAAGTAATAACGAGATACTATTTCATTAGAGAGCAATTCTTTTATTTGTTTTTCAAATAAGTCTAAATCTTTTTCTTTTGATGCGCTTACTACTTTATGTAAGGCTTGATACTCCTTTTCCATTAGTTCGGCATAACCTTCGTTAATTGCAATTTCGTATGTTTTTTCCAAATATTCTTGTGTTGCTGTTTTGTAATTAAAATCTTGAGCTAACACATAGTTTTTAAATTCTTTATAAAGTTCATTTGAAATTTTAAAATCCTTTGCTGATGAAATACTTTTATTTTTTTGAGCAAAATCAGTAGCAAAATCAAAGATGATATTTTCCATCATCAAAACAGAGGTTATTCTCGCTAGTTTTTCTTGCTCGATTTGGATGTCTGGCTCTATTCCCCTTCCATCAATTACTTCTCTTCCGTTTTTTGTATAGAAAACACGTATAAGTGAGTCCGGAACTTCATCTACTTTTCCATCATTTTTATGGTAATAATCTAGTTTTTGAACACATCTTCCAGAAGGCGTGTAATATTTTGAAATTGTAAGTTTCATTTTTGCTCCATAATCTAAATCGACAGTTCTTTGCACCAGTCCTTTTCCGAAAGTAGTGTTTCCAATCACAACACCTCTATCTAAATCTTGCAGTGTTCCCGCCACAATCTCGGAAGCAGAAGCTGATGCTCCATCAACTAATACTACCACAGGAATATCTAAATCGACAGGGTTATTAAGTGTTTTATAGGTTCTGTTTTCATCCAAAACCCTTCCCTTTGTGGTCACGACTTCAGTGTCTTGAGGAACAAAGAAGTTTACAATATTTACGGCTTCCATTAATAATCCTCCACCATTTCCACGCAAGTCTAAGATAATATTTTCCATCCCTTCTTCAAGTAGTTTGTTGTATGCATTACGTACACTTCGAGAGGCTGTTTGTGTAAAAGAATTGAGTTTTATATAGCCTGTTTTTGGAGCATTAGCCATCATTCCAAAGTAGGGAACATCAGGAACTTTTATTTCATCACGATTGATTTTTACTTTTTTAATTCCTTCATTTGGTCTTTCATATTCCAAGGTAAAAGAAGAGCCTTTAGGTCCTTTTAATGCATCTGATACGATATCTGTTTCCAAGCCTTTCATACTTCTTCCATCAATAGAAATAATTTTGTCACCAGCTTGAAGTCCAGCTTTATTGGCAGGCATTCCTTCATAAGGTTCTGCAATAATCACATAATCATCTGACTTCCTAATCATTGCCCCAATTCCACCGTATTGACCTGTGGTCATTAATCGATAATCTTCAATATTAGACTCATGATAATACACAGTGTAAGGATCCAATTCAAACAACATTGCATCAATAGCTGCTTTTGAAATTTCTCCAATTTTAGCCTCCTCGACATAATATTTATCGAGGTTCATGTAAATTAAATCAATAAGCTCTAAGTTTTTTATTTGTTCAAAACGATTGGACTGGGATAGTGCAGGAAGATTAATCCCTAAAAAGAATAAGAAACAAACAAACAAAAGGCTACGCATAGTTTATATTTTTAATTTTCAAATGTAATCAAAAAAGAGAAGTTAATTATTTATACTCTCTACTAAACGCTTAAAAAGCATTTCTATTTTATGATTTATTAAATGGTAGGGTTCTCCTTTATGAGCTGTGTACATCAAAAACAGTGCAAATTGTTGCTTTTGGGTTGAAAACTCACTTTCTATGAGGTGTTTGTTTTTTCTTACTGCTTCTCTCACCTGTCGTTTGATTCGATTTCTATCTACGGCTTTTTTAAAATTTCTTTTAGGAACAGATATAACGATTTGAAATGGTGCGTCCGAATTTAAAGCTGTGGGTTTATATCGCAAAATGAAAGGATAGACCTTGAGGTGTTTACCATCTTCGAAAATTGAAGCAATAATTTTTTTATTGCAAAGCTTGTATTTTTTACCAAAGGATTCATCCATAATGTAAAAGTATAGGATTTTTTATATTTGAAAGAAATCCTATATCACTTTATTAATTTCTGCTTTTAAATCAGCGCGTGAATGAATGCCCGAAGAACGCCAATGAATTTCTCCTTCTTTAAAAAGTAAAAATGTAGGGACACTCCGAACTTTATACTTTTGTGTAGCTTTTAGTTCACTATCTACATTTATTTTTAAGATGCGTAATTTATCTCCATAGTAAGACTTTATATCATGGATGATAGGCTCCATGGTTTGACAAGGTCCGCACCAATCTGCATAGAAATCAACCAATACTGGTACTTTTCCTTTAATGATATTTTTGAATTCGCTCATTTTGAATGATTTTTTACACAGCACACAAAGATAAGATCTTTCATGATGATTAAATAGAGATTTTAAAGGCTTTAATAAAACGTATTTAAAACATTAATTTTTTATTTTCAAAAAAATCATCGACCTTTATACTTTAATTATGGAGGAAAAGAAAAATATTCGCGGGTTAACAAAAGAAGAAGCTTTATTTATAATAGTATAAATGTAAAACCTTAAAACAGACTTATTATGAAAGAACTAATGCTTATCCTACTTCTTGTATTTACTACAACAGCTTGTAGTAAAAGTAAAAAGATAGAAAGAAACCTTTGGAATCAAGGAGGAAAGTGGGAAATCAAGTCGGTAGAGGAGTTCTTAGAAACAACTAAACCAAATGAAAACAATTATAGTGATGTGATTCAAAATGGAGGCACTATCCAGTTTAATAAAGACGGAACCGGAAGGTTTAATTTTTCTTCAAATCTAGCAGATGTTATAGAGAACTATTTTTATGAAGAGTATGTTTACAATGAGTTTTCATATCATCATACAGAAAACTCAATCTTCTTTATTTATGAAGATATTGAAGGATTCGCTTGTGGTCTTGAATGGGAAAAAGACAAAATAGTGATAATTCTTTCAGAGACTCACAATAACACCTACTACGATGGGAATAATAATCCAATTACCTACCAAGAGGTCTATGGGCTAAAGTTTAATTGTGAAAAAAAATAGAGTATTAATTTGAGTTTACCGCAAAGCCAGTCGAATAATCGAAAACATATTTTCAAGACAGACTTAATAGGTAGAATGTTAAAACCAATGAAAATGAAAAATATATTATTTATTATACTCGCACTGTTCGTATTTTCTTCATGTAAAAAAGAAGTAAAAATAAATCGAAATTTATGGAGTAATGGTGGTAAATGGAGTATTGTCAAAGATGAAGATATTGTTACCTCCACTTGGCCTGCAAATGAAAAGAATAATGTTAAAGAATATGCAGGAATGTTTTATTTCAATAGAGACGGAACAGGCTGGAGAATATATTCCTATTATAGCGAAGCAGAGAAGTTAAATTTTAAATATACTACTACAGGAAGTAAACTTTTTTTGAATTATTATGAATATGGAGACTATACAGAAGAGTTTAACTTCATTTGGGAAAAGAATTCATTTGTACTTGAAAATGAACATACCAATGTATATACTGTATACTCACCTAACCCAGAAGGAGACTCACTGACTATAAAGGATCATTTGATTCGAAGAATGACTTGTAAGAAGGAGTAAAGAGGAAGTATTCCCATTAAAAAATCACCTTCAAGGCAATAATCTTTAATCTATTTCCTATTTCCATCCCTCTAATTTTATAAATACAAAAAATTCATCGACCTTTGCACCTTGAATTATGGAAAACAAGAAAAACATTAGAGCGTTAACAAAGGAAGACCTACAAAAAGCTTTTGTGGAAATGGGGGAGAAGTCTTTCAGAGCCACACAGGTTTATGGATGGCTTTGGCAAAAAAATGCGGCTTCTTTTGAGGAAATGACCAACTTAAGCGTTGCGCTTAGAGAACGGTTAAATGAACAGTTTTTTATAGATCACATTACGCTTGACGAACAGCAAATTTCAAGTGATAAAACCATTAAATGTGCTTTTAATGTAGGTCAAGCCAAGGTCGTAGAAGGTGTTTTGATTCCTACTTCAAGTCGAATGACGGCCTGTATTTCCTCTCAAGTGGGTTGTAGTTTAGCTTGTAAGTTTTGCGCTACTGGGAGGTTGAAATTACTCAAAAACTTATCTGCAGGTGAAATTGTGGATCAAGTAGTGCATTTAAAAAATTTAGCAGAGGGAAAATACAATCAAAATTTAAGCAATATTGTATATATGGGGATGGGAGAACCTCTTTTGAATTATAAGAATGTGATGGAAAGTATTGAAAAAATCACTTCAGAAGAGGGTTTAGGTATGTCTCCTAAACGAATTACCGTTTCTACTGCAGGAATTGCAAAAATGATTAAAAAACTAGGCGATGATGAGGTGAAATTTAATTTGGCACTTTCACTACATGCTGCAAATGACAAAAAAAGAAATCAAATCATGGAGATTAACGAAACGAATAATCTCGATGCTTTAGCCGATGCCTTGCGTTATTTCTATGAAAAAACTGGAACACGTGTTACTTACGAATACATTATCTTCAAAGACTTTAACGATGAATTAGAAGATGCGCAGGAATTAGCAGAGTTTTGTAAAATTATACCTTGTAAAGTAAATATCATAGAATACAATCCAATCGATGAGGGCGAATTTCAACAAGCAGATGCTGTGAAAGTAGATCGTTTTGCCGCATTTCTGGAAGAACGAAATATCATTGTAAATATCCGAAGAAGTAGAGGAAAAGACATAGATGCAGCATGTGGACAATTGGCAAATAAAAACGAAGTGGTTAATGAACGTGTTTTTAAAAATTAGTTGAAAAAAGAGTCAAATTTCTTGTTGTTTTTTTTAAAATATTTAATTAGAAAGTCATAAATTTGCACCATGGGAAAGATGGCTTTTCTTTTACAATTAAAAAAGATTTTCTGTAGCTATATGAGCTGTATATCAGCTTGTAAAAAGATAACTTTTGAAGATAAATTTGACTACACTATAATGGGATTACCATGATTTTTTATATGAACTTACAATCAATAATAGTATGAATCATATAACAAAAATTAAATGGCGAAAACCATTACACAAACTAATTTCAATTTTCCCAAAACCATTAATATTTACAGAGGTAAGGTAAGGGATGTTTACACCTTAGAGAATGAACTGCTAGTTGTTGTAGCAACAGACAGAATATCTGCTTTTGACCACATTTTACCGAAAGGAATTCCATATAAAGGACAGGTTTTGAACCAAATTGCTTCTTTTTTCTTAGAATCTACAAAGGATATTGTACCAAATTGGCTAATTGCTTGTCCCAGCCCTTCAGTTTCTGTGGGGCATTTATGCAAACCTATTCGTATTGAAATGGTGATAAGAGGATACCTCTCCGGACACGCTTTTCGGGTATATAAATCGGGTATTAGAGAATTATGTGGCATACCATTACCTGAGGGAATGCATGAAAATGAGCAATTTGACACACCGATTATTACCCCAGCAATTAAAGTTATTTCAGGACATGATGAGGATATTTCCCGAGAAGAAATTTTGAGAAGAAATATTGTCCTTGAAGAAATCTATTTACAAATGGAAAAGTATACGCGTTTGTTATTTCAGCGTGGTACTGAGATGGCAAGGGAAAGGGGACTAATCCTTGTAGATGCAAAATATGAGTTTGGTTTAAAAGACGGAAAGGTAATGCTAATGGATGAAATTCACACTCCAGACTCATCGCGATATTTTTATGTAAAAGGATACAGAGAAAGACAAGAAAAAGGGTTGCCTCAAATTCAACTTTCTAAGGAGTTTGTGAGGGAGTGGCTGATTGAAAATGATTTTCAAGGGAAGGAAGGAGAAAAACTACCGATTATGTCAGAAGCATTTGTTGATGAGGTGTCCAGCAGGTATATTGAATTATACGAAACTCTTTTAGGCAAGCGGTTTCAGCCTGAAACGCATCATTCTGTGGAGAGCATACAAAAGCGAATTGTGAATTTTATTAACGCATTATCAAAATAATTAAAAATCACATCTTTTGAAAAGAAGATTTTGATTGAAATAGAAAGCTATGTCAGAAAATATAAAGCATGAATGTGGGTTTGCTTATATACGCCTTTTAAAACCTCTTTCCTATTATAAAGACAAGTATGGAACTGTTTTTTATGGACTAAAAAAGCTTCATTATTTAATGGCAAAGCAAAAAAACAGAGGCCAAGATGGAGCTGGAATAAGTGTATTAAAGTTGAACGTTCCTTATGGTGAAAGCTTTTTAAAGCGGGTTCGTTATTCAGGAAGTCATGCCATTGACAGGATTTTTCACCAAGTGGAAAAAGAATCTGCGTTGTATCCTCAGGAAAATTCAGAGGCATGGATAAAAAATTCTGATTTTGCAGGAGAGGTTATGTTAGGACATCTACGTTACGCTACGCAAGGGTTGAATAATGTGAAATTTTGCCATCCTTTTATTGTTCCTGATATCCAACCTTCCAAAAATATTGCACTAGCAGGAAACTTTAATCTTGTAAATACAGGGGAATTACTTCATTTTTTGGGGATGACTTCTGAAAATAATATGGGAAGCAGTGATTTGAATGCGATGATTCGAATAATTCATCATTTTTTGTTAGAAGAGTTAAATAAAGACACGTCGTCAATCAGCTTGAAAGAAGTTTTAAGCAAAGCGTGTAATAAATTTGATGGTGGATATGCTTGTGTGGGCCAGGTAGGGAATGGAGACAGCTTTGTTTTTAGGGATAAACATGGAATTCGTCCTGCTTATTTTTATGCACACGAAGATTTTGTTGTGGCAGCATCTGAAAGGATTGCCATTCAGACATGTTTTGGTGTTAAAGATAAAATCACGGAATTAGAAGCTGGTCATGCGCTCATTGTAAAAGCTAATGGAGAATTTTCAGTTGAAAGAATTGCTAAACCTGCAGAAAATATAACTCCTTGTAGCTTTGAACGAATCTATTTTAGTCGAGGAAATGATGAAGACATTTATAAAGAGAGAATTCAGTTAGGAAAAAATGTAGTGGCTTCTGTTTTAAAAGAAATCAATTATAATACTGAAAATGTGGTTTTTTCCTTCATCCCAAACACTGGGGAAATTGCTTTTTATGGGATGATTAAAGGTTTAGAAGAAAATCTAAACCAGCAAATACATCAACAACTTTTGGCTAACAAAACGCATTTGGATGCCTCGTCGATTGAAACTTTGTTAAAAAAACGTATTTGTACAGAAAAAATCATACATAAAGACATTAAAGCAAGAACATTTATTACCGACGACTTAAGCAGGGACGAAATGGTTAACTTAGTTTATGATACCACCCATGGAGTAGTGGATAATACAGACAAAACCATCGTTCTAATGGACGATAGTATTGTAAGAGGAACAACTTTAAAAAACAGTATTATTCGAATTTTAAACCGGTTAAATGTAAAGAAAATCATCATTGTTTCCTCTGCTCCTCAGATAAGGTATCCTGATTGTTATGGCATCGACATGAGTAGATTAAGTGATTTTATAGCTTTCCGAGCAGCTATCGCTTTACTTACTGAAAACCAAAAGGAATTTGTGATTGAAGAAGTTTATCAAAAATGTATAGATGCTCGTGAAAAAGGAACGCTTCATGAACAGAATTTCGTAAAGGAAGTGTACACCCATTTTACAGAAGAAGAAATTAGCTTCAAAATCAGTGAAATGCTTCGACCGCAGGAGTTGAGTGCAAAACTCACTATTTTATTTCAAACGATTTCAGGGCTCCATCAAGCGTGCCCACAACATAAAGGAGATTGGTATTTTACAGGAAACTACCCCACACAAGGAGGGAATCAAGTAGCAAATACAGCTTTTATTAATTATTATGAAGGTAAAAACAGTAGAGGGTATTAAATTGAATAAAGAATGACAAAGTATATTTTTATCACAGGAGGTGTAGCGTCCTCATTGGGAAAGGGAATTATCGCAGCTTCGTTGGCTAAATTATTTCAAGCGAGGAGTTTTAGGGTTACCATACAGAAGTTCGATCCGTACATAAATATTGATCCTGGTACAATGAATCCTTATGAACACGGAGAATGTTATGTCACTGAAGATGGAGCAGAAACAGATTTAGATTTAGGTCATTATGAACGGTTTTTAAACATTCCTACTTCGCAAGCCAATAACGTGACGACAGGAAGAATTTATGAGCATGTGATTCAACAAGAAAGAAAAGGAAAATACCTTGGAAAAACAGTGCAGGTAATTCCACACATAACCGACGAAATTATTCGTAGGGTTTATCTTTTAGGGAAAACGAATGATTACGATATCATTCTCACTGAAATTGGAGGAACAATTGGAGATATTGAATCTTTGCCTTTCGTTGAAGCAGTTAGACAAATGAAGATGGATTTAGGAGATGAGAATTGTTTGGTCATTCATCTCACTTTAATTCCTTTTTTAAAAGCAGCACAAGAATTAAAAACAAAACCGACACAACATTCTGTGAAACGCTTAAATGAAAACGGTATCCGTCCAGATATTTTGGTTTGTCGTACGGAACATACACTGGGCAAAGAATTGAAAAGAAAACTAGCCTTGTTTTGTAATGTTGATCAAAACTCAGTGATAGAAGCTATAGACGTTGATTCAATTTATAAGGTTCCATTAGAGATGCTGCAAGAGGGGCTGGATGTGATTTGCCTGAAAAAAATGGGAATAACAGATTATCAAGATGTGAATTTGGTAAAATGGAGAAAATTTTTGGCGCAATATAATTCTCCCATTACAGAAATTACTGTTGGATTAATTGGAAAGTATGTTGAATTACAAGATGCTTATAAATCTATTTTGGAAGCTCTGCTTCATGCTGGAGCGAATAATTTTTGTAGGGTACACATAAAATCGATACAATCAAGTGAAATTACAACAGAAAACGTAGCAGAAAAACTACAAGAATTAGATGGAGTAATTGTTGCCCCTGGATTTGGAATACGAGGAATTGAAGGGAAAATAGCTGCCATTAAATATGTACGGGAAAATAACATCCCATTTTTTGGAATTTGTTTAGGAATGCAGTGCTGTGTTATTGAATTTGCAAGAAATGTACTTCATTTGGAAGATGCTAATTCAACAGAAATAAAAAAAGATTGTATGCACCCAGTTGTGCACTTGATGGAAGAGCAAAAAGGAATCCACAAAATAGGAGGAACGATGAGGCTTGGCGCATATAGTTGTCAGTTGGAGAAGAATTCTTTGGCATATAACGCGTACAAAGCAGAGGAAATATCTGAAAGGCATCGTCACCGATTTGAATTGAACAACAATTACATCGACAAATTAGAAAAAGCAGGATTAAAAATGACAGGAAGAAACGCAGAGAAAAATTTAGTGGAAATAGTGGAACTTCAGCATCATCCATTTTTTATAGGTACACAGTTTCATCCTGAATATAAAAGCACAGTAGAAAATCCACATCCTCTTTTTATAAAATTTATAGAGGCTGCAATAAAACTAAATGATAAAATAAAATAGACGTTGATGAGTGAAATAGAAGAAAAAAGAACAGCTTTACTTTTATTAGAAGACGGTACTTGTTTTGAAGGGAAAGCACTAGGAAAAGTAGGGACAACTACGGGAGAAGTTTGTTTTAATACCAGTATGACAGGTTATCAAGAGATTTTTACAGATCCTTCCTATTTTGGACAAGTACTCATATTAACCAGCAGCCATATTGGAAATTATGGAATTTGCGAGGAGGATGAAGAGTCAAACAGCGTGAAAATAAATGGTCTAATATGTAAAAATATTTCTGTCAATCATTCTAGATACCAAGCTAATGAGAATTTAGATGAATATTTAGTGAGAAATGGTGTAATTGCAATTTACAATATAGACACGAGAATGTTGGTGCGAAAAATTAGGGATAAAGGAGCGATGAACTGTATAATTTCTTCTGAAAATCTATCTAAAAGCGAATTGCAAGCTTTATTGGCTAAGGCGCCTTCTATGGTGGGAAGAGAGTTGGCATCTTTGGTTTCTACGAAAGAAATATATTCGGTTGGTGACCCTAAAGCAGAATATAGAATCGCAGTATTAGATTTAGGTATAAAAAAGAATATTTTAAACTGTTTAGCTGAACGTGGAGCTTATTTAAAAGTATTTCCAGCTCGTACAAAGTTTGAAACTTTAATGGCTTTTCAACCTGATGGTTTTTTTATTTCAAACGGTCCTGGAGATCCAGCTTCAATGGATTATGGTGTTGAAACTGTAAAGCAAATGCAAAGTTCTGGAATACCCATATTTGGTATTTGTTTAGGACATCAATTATTGGCGCTGGCAAATGGTGCGAAAACTTATAAAATGCATCACGGACATAGAGGGGCAAATCATCCTGTGTACAATAGACTCACTGGATTAGGAGAGGTAACCTCACAAAACCATGGGTTTAGTATTGATTATAAAAGTGTGGAAAAATGTAAGAATATAGAGGTGACTCACGTCAATTTGAATGACAATTCAATTGAAGGAATTCGAATTAAAGGGAAAAACATTTTTTCAGTTCAATATCATCCCGAATCAAGTCCAGGGCCGCATGATTCACGATATTTATTTGACGATTTTATCAAGTTAATAAAGGAGTATAAAAAAGGGCGATAATGAAAAGGTTGCAAGTGCTTTTAGTAGACAACAATGACTCTTTTACCTATA
>Ga0079225_10001207_pt1 | contig 14416 bp, 9 predicted proteins | sample Poulit2012_FD_76344 | JGI IMG/M metagenome (GOLD analysis project Ga0079225, IMG submission 76344) | Agricultural soil microbial communities from Georgia to study Nitrogen management - Poultry litter 2012 | ecosystem: Environmental > Terrestrial > Soil > Agricultural land | place: USA: Georgia...
TGCACGTGATGCTTGATAAAGTGGTGCGATGGCTCCATCTTCAAATAATACTTTTTCAGCTTCAAGGAAATTTTCATAACGGGCAGGATTATCAGTTGCTAAATCCGACGCCGTATCTTTAACCAGTTTGTCATACTCTGGGTTAGAATAATCCATATGGTTATTCCCACTATCCGTTGTAAATAAGTTCATAAACGTAAATGGATCAAGGAAGTCAGGACCCCATCTTGTCACCTGCATTTCAAAATCGGCACTGTCGTCCAAATCAAGACGTTGCTCTTTTGGAACCTTCTTCAAATCAATCGTTAGTCCTGGTAGATTTGAAGAAAACTGATTCGCTAAATATTCTACCATTGTTTTCGTTGTTTCATCGTCATCAGTCAGTAACTCAATTTCAACCGAATCTGTTCCAAGTTCTTCTAAACCTTTTTCCCAGTATTCCTGAGCTTCGTCGACATCGTATACGACATGATCTCCACTCACTTCACGGAAATCTTCTTCTGTATCAGGCATTGGCGTAAAATCAGCTGGAATTATTCCATTCGCTACAAATGAACCGTTATTTAATACTTCATTCACCATAGCTTCCTTATCAAAGGCTCTACTAATTGCTTTACGAACATTTTCGTTTGCTAAAGCTTCATTATTTGTCTGGTTTAATTTAATATAATGAACAAACGTATCTGGCGTTGCCACATAATCATCATAAGTTGAGAATTCGTCTACAAGATCAGACGTTAAGTCGACTCGATCTACAACCCCTGACTCATACAAATCTACAGCTGTTTGTGGATCTTTCACCACTTCAAATGTTAGTTTATCCATCTTAACTTCGTCTGCATCCCAGTAATCTTCATTTTTCTCTAATTCCCAAGAATCGGACGTACTTTCCCAATTAGTCATTTTATATGGACCATTCGCTAATAAATTTTCAGCACTTATTGCATAATCATCGCCTTGTTCTTCAACAAAGTCTTCATTTAACGGGAAGAATGTGCCAAATGTTGTCAGTGTTTCAAAATAAGGCGTTGGATTTTCTAATTCTACAACCAATGTATAATCATCTTCAGCAGTAGCTCCTAAGTCCTCTACTGGCTTGTCCCCTTTACTGATGGCTTCAGCATTTTTAATAACACCATTCATCATATATGGTCCATATTCTGAACCTGTATCAGGGTCAACTGCGCGCTGCCATGCATAGACAAAATCATGTGCAGTTACCGGATCACCATTTTGCCATTTGGCGTCATCACGGAGATTGAAGGTCCATGTTAAACCATCATCACTTTCCTCATGATCCTCAGCAATCCCAGGGCTTGTCTGCGTCTCGGCATCCAAGCGATAGAGCCCCTCTGTTGTTGCGGCTAAATAAACAAAAGATGATTCATCTGTCGCAAGAGAAGAATCCATTGTCGGTATATTTTCCGGATTAGTGAAATTAAGCACCTTTTCCCCGTCTTCACCTGATGTATCTTCAGCATCTGCTGATGCATCTGTATCGGCTTCGCCGGATGTGTCACTTGCATCCCCACCGGAACATGCTGCCATAACAGCTAGCATTAAGCCAATCACAATTAATAGTCCCCATTGTCTCAATTTCATTGCCTTTCCCCTCTCAGATTTTTCTGTATTTTTTCAAAAAAGAAATTATAAATACATTAACAGAAAAATTATTGAATTGCAAGAATTATTTTAATTGAACTTCTTCCGACTCTTATACTATCGGTAAGGGACAGATTGATGACCAACTTCAGGGGAACGACGGCTTAATTTCATACACAAAAGAGGCTATCTAGATAAAGTGAAACTTCAATCAGTGGGGGTTTTCATATTTCCCCCACTGATTGTTGGTTGAACGAATCGGGCTTTTACTGGCTGTTGATCCCCCACTTATAATTCTTGATTCCCATCGAATCCTTCTCGTTAAGGGTCTTACAGCCAGTTAACCTGCGATAAAAAGGACACGTCCCAAGCGGACACTGTCCAAATATTTGAGTACGTGCCCTCATCTAACCTCTATTCATCTTCTAAGACGTCTATAAAAATATTCCCATCCTGAGCTTTTAAATCATTGAACAATGAATCACTCACTCCACCTGGATTACCTTCCACCCATAAACGCTTAAGTTTAGTTAACTCTGAAATTGCGTGAAAGTCTTCAATTTTATTGTCTTCTAAACCTAACATTTCTAATCGTTCTAAGTTCGAAATCACTTTTATATCGGTTAGATCATTCCCACTCAACCATAACCTTTTTAGAAACTTTAAATTTTTAAGAGTATCTATTTTTTTTAGCTTATTTTTGCGAAGTGTTAATTCATTAAGCTTCGTTAAATTTTCGAGCGGCTCTATGGAAGAGATGTTATTCTTATCAAGTTGCAAATGCTTAAGTTTCACTAAGTTCTTCAACGGCTTAAGCTCCTTGATGTCATTATCCGATAGGCTTAACCATTCCAGTTCTTTTAAAGGTTCCAGTGGCTTAAGCGACTTTATATTATTACTTGACGCATGCAAATTTTTAAGATTTTTCGCATGTTGAATACCATCCAACGAGGAGAGTTCATTTGATAGCATAGTGATTTCCTCCAAGTTATTTGACGGAGTTAAAAAATCAAATGAACCTACCTTCGATCTAAAAATCGTTAAAAATTTCAACTTTGGCAATTTGCCAATTACCGAATAATCAACGCCTTCAGGAAAAGAGATTTCTAGATTCTCTAAATTCTCCAGATTTTTCAAAAAGGATAAATCAGATATCTTTTCAGAGTTTTTTGTAATATTGACTTCTTTAAGCGAGGTCATCGCTTCGAGTGGAGTGAAATCTTGTATATCATTCTTTTCTAAATCGAGTATTTCAAGACGAGTGAGCTCATCAAGAGCTTCTATATTAGTTAATTGATTCTCAGTAAGATAAAGTGTCTTTAAATTTTTCATTTTCTGCATAGAGGTTGGAATGTCGACGATTTGATTGTTTCCTAAATAAAGCTCCTCCAACTGCTCTAAATTTCCCAAAGTTGATATATCCTTAATGTCATTATCTGATAAATGGAGTTTTTTTAAAGACGTTAACTTTTTTAAAGGGGCAATATCTTTAATCATTGCCTTTGGCTTTTCTGTATAGGTTTCTCCTTCCCATGCGAAATAACTTAAATTTAATGTATGTAGTTTCGTTAATGATTCAAGAGGTTCAAGATTATCTATCTCATTCCGATTAATAATTAACTCCTCTAAATTCGTCGCATATTCAATCCCTTCAAGATTCCTCACCATTTCTCCTTCTTCATTTTCATGAGAATCAAATACAAGTGATTCTAATTGTTGCAAATCATCTTTATTCGGCCGTGACTCATCTTCTTTATATTCCAGTAAACCCAATTCGTTTAAAATCTCTTTCCTTAATACCTCATCTTCAATTGGTGTGATTCGTACATCGTTAACGTAATAATATGCTGAAAAGCCAATCGCTAAAAAAACTAACGTAACAATCAGCATAACCATGGCAGTATCTTTCTTTTTCAATTATTCCTCACCTCTATGCATTTACTTTTAGGATGTTTGATTAATCATACATAATTATTAGTCTAGCATAATAAAGAGGAGGAGGATTGGAGTATCTTAGCAATCGGTACTTAATATTCTTTTTTAACGTTCACGGTCCAACTGTTCTATCAATTTCCTCGTTTGTTGCTGCTCCTTGCTTGTTTTTTCCTCATTAACAACTATCCTCGTGCAGTCATTCTTATCAATCCAAATGCTAATCCATGTACCAGGTTTTGCTTTGTCAGGAAGAACGAAGTCCGGAATAACAATTTCCTCATTGAGATCTTCAAAAAGAAGGACAGCTTGTTCTCCGTCTACAAATCTATCAAAAAATGCTGATTCAATTCGTGACAGCGGAATGCCTAAGGTGTTTCTCTGCTCTCCTTGATGTGAATATAAAAATGAAGGCATTATTTTTGATATGTCAGAGGGCTCCATACAAAGAAGATTACCATTCACATTAGCTTTTTGCCCAATTAATAATGGAAGTTGTTGTTGATCGGCCATATCTTTTTTGTACTGCTTACTATATGAATTAATTTTATTATTTTCCAAGTAAATATAACCATAGAAGAAAAGACAGACGAGCATCAGCAAGACCTTACGTACTAAATTGATCACTAGTTTCGACCCATTATTCTGCCTCACGATTTTCCTCCTTTTTGACGAGACTCAAGTAATATCGCTGCTGAGTTGACTTACTTTTTTTATTATGTCATGTTTGGGCCTCTTGGTCACATCAGCAAAATGAATTTTTTAAGTCTATCAACATATTAAAACTGACTTTTTTTGAATTGAAAATTCACTTTTACCGAGAGATTTACCTTTAATTACATGATTTCACTATAGATTTACCTCATTCTATCTGATATCTTTATACTAGATTTAGATTTACACCGCTCAAGATGACTATTTAAAGTGGAGGATTAAAAATTGAATAGACACCCTAGACAAATTTTCATTGCTTTTTTCATGACTCTTTTACTTGTAGTTTCAGGTTGTGGAACAAGCAATGTTGACCAACCAGATACCGGCGACCAGAACACTGAGGTAACAACGGAAGAAACTGCGGATACTGCTTCTGATGAGACCAAAGAAGATATTGAAGACGACCAGGCCGAGGATGAAGAAAGTGAAGATACGGACGAAAATGATAACGTATCAGAGACAGAGAAAAATGATAACTTACAAGATTTAACCGTCCATTATATTGACGTTGGCCAGGCAGATGCCACGCTGTTCGAGTATGCCGATGAAGATGAATCATATACACTATTATTCGATACGGGCGACTGGATACGTAATGACGTCGTGAATTATTTGGACAGTGAAGACATCTCGTCTATCGATCTTGTCGTCATCAGTCATCCACACTCCGATCACATTGGGCAACTTGCTGAAATCATGCGCCGTTATGACGTGGGCGAAGTATGGATGTCTGGTAATGAAGCAACGTCGAACACATTCCAAGAAGCCATTCAGGCCGTTCTCGACAGTGACGCTGACTACGAAGAACCTAAAATGGGAGATGAATATTCAATCGGCCCTATGGATATAACTGTGCTTTATCCAGATCATATTACAGGAGATTTAAATGAAGAATCTGTCTCCTTGCTGATGTCTTATGGAGACATTGATTTAATGTTTACAGGCGATGCTGAAAAAGGCGCTGAATCAACGATGGTGCATTCTGACTTAGATTTGGACGCAGATATTTTACAACTCGGGCATCATGGCTCACGTACATCAAGCACTCCAGAATTCATTCAAGCCGTCAATCCTGAGGTCGCCATCTATAGCGCAGGAGTCGATAACCAATACGACCATCCTAGTGCAGAAGTTGTTGAGCGCATTCAAGGTGCAGGAATTGTCTTGTATGGCACGGATGTTCATGGGACCGTCATCCTTACAACAGATGGATTAACCTATGATATTCAAACCAAAGAAGATGGCACAATCAGTCCAAAAAGTACAGGCTCAACGAGTAAGAAAACATCCGACAGTAACAAAAATAAAAAGGAAAATAAATCCAAAGAAGAGAACAATACAAGCGATTGCGTAGACATCAACAGTGCTTCTATTGAACAAGTCCAGGAAATCATCCATATCGGACCTGCTCGAGCACAGGACTTAATCGACCTCAGACCTTTCGATTCAGTTGATGACCTATCACGCATCAGCGGCATCGGCCCAGCACGCATTGTGGATATCAAAGAGCAAGGCACCGCCTGCGCAAAATAATACCGATTCATTCAGGAAAGGAGAAATAAATTTATGAAAGGCGTTCTCGATCGTTTTGAAGAAAACAAAGCAGTCATCTTAATTGAAGATAAAAAACAAGAAATAGTCATAGACAAAAACCAACTCCCAGCTAACAGTGTTACTGGAACTTGGTTCACTATTGAAAAAAACAACGATAATTATCAACTGACCGTTGATCAGGCCAAAACTGAAAAAGAAAAACAAACATCTTCCGACTTAATGGCTAAATTGAGGGAGAAAAGCAAGGGAAGTAAATTTAAGAAAAAGTGAAGTAAAAACACCGGACAGCTTTGCGTGGTGATACGTGGGGCCGGTGTTTTTTTGTAATCAAGCAACCAAATTACGGTATTGCTGATCCCTTATGTTGAAGTCAAAGCCCATTCAACTGTCGCACCATAAATCATGATGGCTCTGTTCCCCTTACCCTCATCAGTAAATTCACAGTCTATGAGTACTGGAAACTTTCTATGCGCCTTCATTTCGATCTATGTGGCGTTATAACTTTCTATGCGCCTTCATTTCGTTCTATGGGGCGTTATAACTTTCTATGCGTCTTCAACTCAGTCTATGCACCTATCAAGATTCGTCTCCATATTATTAAACATAAACAAGTCCCTATAGAGCATCGATATCAGTCGTCGCCACTCTATAGGGATCATTCTAATCAGCATTCAATCATTTAATTACTAACTCAAACATGCGAAACAACAAACTTTGCTCTACCTGATAATTCATAAGTCTCAACACCGTGCGGGATTATAAAATGCTGTCCTCTCTGAACTTGAAACGACTTTTCATTAATACGGATAGTTGCTTCTCCCTCAATCACACTTACTTGAAGGAAATCTTCGGTTAACTCGCGACGTGCCTCTCCGTCCAAGCTCCAATGGTAAACAGAGAAGTACTCGGCTTCAGTTAATTTTTCTATCGTTAAATTATGTTCTTCCCCGATTTCCCTATCTTCTCTGGTCGAGTTTGCTAAATAGTCTGGCACTGTTGTAACTTCTTTTGCTCGGTCTAGGTGTAATTCCCGTTTATTGCCTTCTTGATCGGTCCGGTCATAATCATACACACGGTACGTCACATCTGAGCTTTGCTGAATTTCCAAAATCATTATTCCTTTTCCGATAGCATGGATTGTTCCACTAGGGACATAGTAAAAATCACCGGGACTGACCTTTTGACGACGCAACAGCTCCTCCCATTTTCCTTGGTCAATCATAGCGTCCAGCTCATCTTTCGTTTGAGCATGATGCCCTAATACAATTTCTGCACCCGGCTCCGCTTTCAACACATACCAGCACTCCGTCTTACCATATGGTACATTTTCCACTTTCCGAGCGTAAGCATCATCCGGGTGAACTTGAACCGACAAATCATCATTAGCATCCAGCACCTTTACAAGGAGAGGATACTCATCTGTAGAGTGAGCATCTTTATTAAATAACTCACCATGATCGTTCCATAAGTCTAACAGTGTATGTCCTGCTAAGGTTTTATTTTCGACTTTGTTTGAACCGTTCGATAAAGCCGCAACAACCCAAGCTTCACCTGTATTATTATTAGGGATATCATAATCAAATTCTTCTTTTAGCTTGCGACCTCCCCAGATACGTTCTTTAAAAATGGGTGTTAAAAAAATAGGTTCTTTATACATATTATTGCCTCCAAGAAATCTGTGATAATTAACTAAGTTATAAACAGCTTGGTTTTAGCCGAGTATTGCTCCGGCTTTGATACCCCGCAAAACTACCCAGTGATCACTTCACCGAATATCAGGCTTATATTTTTAGTCATTATTTTAACCCTTCCCATATCCGTTCCTCTTGCTTATTACGAATAACCGGCTCCCAGCCAAGCTGTTGATATAAATGGATGGCAGCTTGACTAGACTCTTGCGTTTTTAAGTAAGCAGATGAATGGTAATCACTTAACATAGCCATCGCTTTCGTTATAAGCGGGCGTCCTAATTTTTTGCCTTGATATTCAGGTATAATCTCGATCCAATGTAACCTGCCAATTTCGTGATTATCCCACGTACCAAACCAAGCTGTTGCTGTACCAACAGGTTTTTCGTCACTTGTTTCAATAAATACTACTCTTTGTTCGACTTCAGTCATATGGGGTAGAAATTCTTCGTTAAATCTTTTAATCGCATTTTCTTCATTTGAAAACTCATCCGTTTTAGTCACAATCTTCGTCCATAGATTGGCGTCTTCTTCATGAGTGAACAAACGAAAATGATAGCCTGCAGGCAAAGAAAAATGAGGAATATTTTTCAAATCATGTTTCATATATAAAGGGATCTCAGACACAGCTCGTGCACTCCTATTTAGTTTTTTAAAAAAGGAGGTGTTCTCACGTGAGACACCTCTATTTTTTATTATTATTCTATCGTATCTAAAAGGTTATAGGCTTCTTCTGTTGAAGTTACATTTAATAATTCATCTCTAAAGGATTCATCCATCAGTTTGCGGGAAAGCATTTGTAATATTTTTAAATGGGCATCTCCTGCACTTTCTTCAGGCACTGCAATGATAAATATCAATTGTGCTTGTGAACCATCTAAACTTTGCCAGTCAACCCCGTGTTGAGAAATTCCAAAGGCAACGGTTGGTTTTCTGACGGCGTTTGATTTTCCATGGGGTATGGCTATTCCCATGCCAAGTCCTGTCGTTCCTTCAGCTTCTCTAGCTAAAATAGCTTCTTTATACACTTGCTTACTCTCTAGAACGTTTGCTGCATCTAGTTTTTCAATCAGTTCATCAATAACTTCCTCGCGACTTTCACCAGATAGGTTGGTTTCAATTAAATTTTCATTTGTAATATCTGTTAGCTTATGAATTTCCTCGTTTTCTACTTTTTCATCTTCTACATTGCTTACATCAGGTTCAACGGTCTTTAGATCATCTGTAGACACATCTTTTTTCAAGAAGTTGACCAAGAACGCGGTAACGAGTGTTCCGATGATTGCTGCAACGAAGAACATAAGAACATTATCCACAGCTCCAAGTACTGCTACAATTGGACCACCATGTGCGACGTGGTCACCAACACTACTCAACATAGCAATAACCGAACCTACCATAGACCCTACGACAATACTTGGGATAACACGTAATGGGTCTTGTGCTGCAAACGGGATTGCTCCTTCAGTAATTCCGAATAACCCCATAGTGAACGATGCTTTTCCGGCTTCACGCTCAACTTGTTGATATTTTTTCTTATTTAAGAAAGTAGCTAATCCCATGCCTAGTGGCGGAATACAAATAGCAACGGCGATAGGTCCCATGATTTCATAGTTACCTTCCGCAATCATAGCTGACCCAAATAAGAACGCAACCTTATTAAACGGACCACCCATATCGACGGCAATCATTGCACCTAATATTAGTGCAAGAAAGATTGAACTTGTTCCTTGCATGCCTTGGAGCCAATTCGTCAAAGCTTCAAATACAGCTGAAACTGGAGCACCAATAACAAATATAAATAACAGACCGACAATTAACGTTCCGAAAATCGGAATAAAAATAATAGGCATGACTGGTTGGACAGCAGCCGGAACTTTTATTTTCTTAAGCGCTAAAACAACATAACCTGCTAGAAAACCAGCGATAATACCACCAATAAATCCTGCATCTGCTTCTGTTCCATAAAAGCTTCCATTAACTGCGATAAATCCACCAATAATACCAGGAGCTAGACCAGGCCTATCAGCAATACTATAAGCAATGAATCCTGCTAAAATCGGAACCATAAAACTGAATGAGGCTGCACCTATCGCCTCAATTTGACTCCAAAAAGAGTCTTCCGGAATCACAATTCCACCAGGTGTTTGTTCCCCGCCCAATGTTAGGGCGATGGCGATTAAGAGTCCACCGACCACAATAAAGGGAATCATATATGAAACACCATTCATTAAATGGCGATAAATAGGCGTTTCTTTTTCCTTTTTCTGTTTTTTAACTTCATCAACCGTTTTCATTTCCGATTGATAAACAGGGACGTTACCCTTTTGGATTTTTTCAATTAGTTCTTGTGGTTTACGAATACCATCTTGTACACCAACAACAAGTAACTTCTTACCGGCAAACCGTTCTTTAGACACTTCTTTATCACTTGCGATAATAATGCCATCGGCTTCCTCAATTTCTTTGGCTGTTAATTCATTTTCAACGCCAATCGATCCTTGAGTTTCAACTTTTATATCAATACCCATTTCTTCTCCAGCTTTTTGAAGATTTTCAGCAGCCATATACGTATGCGCTATACCAACTGGACAAGCTGTTACGGCTAATATTTTCATGGGTTTTTCTCTCCTCTCTTTACTGCTATCAATTAATCTATGTTTATTATATTCCCTAAAGAGAAGAGATTAATTTATTATTTTTACCGGAGTAAAGGTAAAATAAATTTAATAGGAATAAATTAGCTAAATAAATCTATGATTTCCTCTTTACCATCTGCATTGATAATTTTTTCAACTAAAGTAGGTTCTTGACTTAAATTGGAGATTTCCTTTAATAAATCTTGTGTCATTTGCCTGTCTTCCTCACTAATTGCTAATAAAAATACAATAGAAACCATCTCACTTCCCCACTCTATAGGCTTTTTTAAAATAGCTACAGATAAAGTTGATTTTTTAACAGTTTCCGGCTGAGCGTGTGGAATAGCTATTTTTCCTCCAATTGAAGTAGAAGAAGCTCTTTCCCGGAGCAAGGCACTGTGAGTAAATGATTCATCAACAACTGCCAAACGAACAAGTTGATTTGCCAGCCTTTCTACAATTTCGAATGAATGCTCTAAACCAATATTTTTCTGAAACAGACCCTCATTCATAAAATGATGCAATGTAGGATAGTTTGTTGTTTTGGTGTCTTGCCTTTTGTTTTGAATAAATTGATTAAGCTTCTTTTTATCGCTTGAATCTAATAAAGGTGAAATGACAACTTGCGGTATGACTTGGTTAGTGAGAGGGACAGTAGAGATTATAAAATCAACAGAGCCATGATGATTTAAATATGACCCTAATTCATTTTTAGCGATACACTCAATGATTTCTATACCTCTGTACTGTTGCTCTAATTTTGCCTGTAATAGACGGCTCATGCCAATCCCCATATGGCAGACAACCAATACCTGTTTAGGTGCTCGTTCTTGTTCCATCCGTTCAATCGAAGCCTGGAAATGTAGCACTAAATAAGCGGCCTCTTCCTCTGGTATTTGCACGTTGAAATGATTATTTAAATCATTTAAAGCAAAAACAACCATGCTAAATAAATAAGGATATAATTTTTTAATATCATCCAACATCGGGTTAGTAATATGAAAACCATAGGAAATTCTTTTAATGACAGCATCCATATGAATGATTAATCCATCTTTCAATCTCAAATCGTTTTCAAACGGCATACTAGTGAGATGTTGAACTTGTTTGATAATTTTATTCACCGTTTGTTCAGCCAGCCCATTAGAGGGACGCATGCTTTTAGATGTTTCCATGACCTCCGTATTTTGAATGGAACTTGCAATATGCCATGAATAATAAATACGTTCATTTTCTGGAAAACTTAGCCTGAGAATCTCTTCCAGTTTATTTAATAAATAGGTTGTTACCTCATATTCTTTGGTGTTTAACGTCCGCTCAACATCTTCTTTTGAAACAATAACAGGCGTTCTTTGTCTTGTCCGTTTAATCATAATCAATGCATGAATGACTAAACTCTCAAATCCCCCATCCGTTAAATCAAGCTTATATTGAAGTTGGGTATCCTGGATCACCTTCCTGACGGCGTTAATTTCATATTCCGGGAAAAAGTCTAATACATAATTTCTCTGATAATGTGAAGAAACGAGTTCAGATAGATGGGCTATCGCATTACGTTTATAAAATTCTTCACCTTCAACGATACTGCCGAGTCGCTGTTTTGTTGTAACTTTTAAATTAAATCGCGACAGCCACTCCTCAATTTTTTCCAAATCCCGTTTGATATCTGCCGGGTTTGTAAAATACTTCTCCGCAGACTCTTTCAAAGTTAACGGCTTCGAACTCATCAATAAGTGATAGGCGATTTCAATAACGCGCTCCTCTTTCGTTTTAATATTCACCTGATATAAATCTTGAAAAATTTCAGCTTGCGTTGACTCACTCACTTCGAGAGTAATCCCAATACCAGGCTTACGAATTAATGCAGCTTCCTTATAGGCTTTTAGAAACCCTTCCATTTTATCAAGATCGTTTCTAACTGTTTTTTCCGAACACTTAAGGTTCGCTCTTAAATCCTCTATTTGGAAAACCTTACTTGAGTTGACCAGTAATACCCTAAGCAAATTTCTCTGTCTATCATTCATGAACTAACATTCCTTTTAAATGAATTCTGCCTTCATTTTACCGAGTTGAGCGAGACGATAGCAAGTTTGATTAATAGGTATGAGAAAAGGGAACCAAAAAAATTGGACCAGTTTCTTCACCTTCATCATTTAAAATCAACATACTAAAGCCTGGCATTGGCTTTCCAATGCTACTCTTAGTGATTTTTTCATTGGCATGTTCTTCATTATCTTCGTCCAAATTTTAATGTAATGTGTGCATCTTTTTCTCTGAAGCAGGCGCAAAATGGATTGAAACTAATATCTCCTTTGCCGCTGCTAAGAGGATCGAGTAATTAACCCAAGCAGTTTAATGCAAAAAGAATATACCTCCAGTATAATCTCTCTTTTGATAAAACAATTACCAAAAGTCAAAATATTATTGCGACATGAAACAGCATCATGTACAATAATGTCATAGTAAAACTTTTAGTAAAATTTTATTTAAGGAGGCAACTATGAAAAAAGTAATCAGATCATTCATTCAAATTATAGTAGGCATTGGGGTAGTTGTGGCTCTTTCTGCATGTTCTGGAGGCGAAGATAACCAGGCAGTCTCAAATGAAAGCGATGACAAAAATGACACTGATGATCAAGTTTTAAATTTATCCAATAAGAGTCAGATACCTACGATGGACTCCGCTATGGCAACAGATGAATCTTCATTCCGATTTCTTGGTATAACAATGGAAGGGTTATATCGGCTCGGTGAAAATGCTCAAATAGAGGAGGGAATCGCCATCGATCACGAACAAAGTGACGATGGACTTGAATGGACATTCAACCTACGTGATGATGCTGTATGGTCGAACGGTGATCCGGTCACAGCCCACGATTTCGTTTATGCTTGGAAGCGGGTGGTAGATCCCGATACTGGTTCTGAGTTCGGTCCATACATGATGAATGATGTCATAAAAAACGCTAAGGAAATCAACAAGGGGGAAAAAGATGTCGATAAACTTGGTGTAACTGCAATCGATGACTATACTCTTCTTGTCGAACTAGACAGGCCTGTTCCTTATTTTGAATCATTGATGGCATTTGGTACGTTCCTTCCATTAAATAAAGATTTCGTTGAAGAACAAGGAGATAACTACGCTCAGACATCTGACAATCTTCTGTACAACGGTCCTTTCAAGTTGGAAGATTGGGAAAGCACAAGTGATTCTTGGAACGTCGTCAAAAATATGGACTTCTGGGATGCCGATACAGTGGAGTTGGAAAAAATGACTTATGAGGTCGTCAAAGACACCCAAACAGCTGTGGATCTTTTCGAATCAGGTACAATCGACCGAGTTGAACTTAGCTCTGATCTTGTCGATCATTATGCTTCAAGTGAAGAATATGCTACAAGATCCAAACCTGTTATATACTATCTAAGAATGAACCAGACCCGTAATGAAGCGCTGGCCAATGTGAATATCCGGAGAGCAATCAGTCGAGCGTTCGATAAACAGGCCTTGACAGATGAATTATTGAACAATGGTTCGGTTCCACTGAATGGATTTATCCCTGAAAACTTCGCACCATTGTCGGAAAGTGATAAAGGCATTAGGGAAATCAACGGTGAGCTTGTTGAATACAACATTGACGAGGCACAATCTTACTGGGAAAAAGGATTAAAAGAGCTCGGGAAGGATTCAATTGAAATAGAGTTCCTTGGCGGTGATAATGATACCTCAAAGACGCTAAATGAATATCTTGTCAATCAACTGGAATCAAACCTAAAGGGACTCGATATTACACTTAAAGAAGTACCTGGAGAGCAAGCTATTGATCTTACAAATAGTATGGATTATGACATCCAACTTTCAGCAGCTGGACCAAGTACCTTAGACCCTAGCTCTTTTATGGATATGCTTATTACAGACAGTGCGACAAATCAAATGGGTTACTCGAACGATGAGTATGACAAACTCTTTGAAGAAGCACAAAGTGAGCTTGCCGTGCCAGGAAAAGAAGTCGAACGCTATGAAAATTTTGCAGAAGCTGAAAAAATAGCATTCGATGATGCAGTCATTGCTCCTGTCTACCAAGAATCCGTTGCCATGCTCGTCGACCCTAAAATTGTAGGCGTGATAACCAATCCAATTGGCCCTACATACGAATACAAATGGGCAAAAGTCAACTAAAGATATAAACTTGCCATCACTGGCTACGTTTCTTTCGCTAAGCTTACGTGGTACTCTTTACACTTTTCTTCCTGCTTCTATTCTTTTACAGATTTTCCGAACGAGAAAGCCCA
>Ga0079225_10001208_pt1 | contig 14413 bp, 19 predicted proteins | sample Poulit2012_FD_76344 | JGI IMG/M metagenome (GOLD analysis project Ga0079225, IMG submission 76344) | Agricultural soil microbial communities from Georgia to study Nitrogen management - Poultry litter 2012 | ecosystem: Environmental > Terrestrial > Soil > Agricultural land | place: USA: Georgia...
AGAGAAGCAGAAGAAGGCGTTGATTATATCATTCGTATTCCAGAAGACGGAGCAAAGATAGCATCTCGCTTTATTGGTCGTGATGATCGTGAAGAGTTTTTTGTGATGCGTTTAAATACGAAAAATAGCGCTGCTGCAGTTCATCGCTGTCATGTTGGTTCTTTGAATTCCTCGCTCGTTCATCCACGTGAAGTGTTTAAATCAACGATACTTAATAATGCAGCAAGTGTAATTGTTGCACATCAGCATCAAAGTGGTGACCAACTTCATCAATAGAAGATATTAATGTTACAAGAAGGTTAGTCGAAGCTGGAAAGCTACTAGGCATCGAAGTGCTTGATCACTTAGTGGTAAATGGTGACAATGGTTTTACTAGCTTAAAAGAGAAAGGCTATATTTAAAAGGGAGAAACAGCTCCCTTTTTTCTTCATGATATATTTGTATTTGTCATTTAATAAATTTGGCAGTATGATTATTAGAATGAAGAGTTCAAATAATCTTTATTCAGCAATCGGGCCATTATGTGGGAAAACCATATCGGGTTATTGGGCAGGAAATTGTGAAGCATATCATATTAAAATTTAAAAAAATGGACAGCTAAAAGCTGTAATTGGTAAAAAGAGAAGGGGTATTATAAGTTGACTATTATGCTTAAAGAAGTTTTAGAATCGGAGAAATCTACCTTGCGTAATTTTTATTCATTGTATCTTCACGATCTTTCGAAATTCACTACGAATTTAACTATAGGTGAAGACGGTGTTTTCCATTATGACGAATTAGATGATTTTTGGAAAGTAGATGGATTATCACCCTATTTTATAACGTTTAATGAAAAGATTATTGGTTTTATACTGCTATTAGAACGGCCGTTTCTGAAAAAAAGCAATGATTATGGAATGAACGATTTTTTTATACTTAATCAATACAAAGGTAAAGGATTGGCTGAGGAGGCTGCTAGAAAAATATTTGAAAAGAAGCCGGGGCAATATTTTATAATACAGGTTGTAGAAAATAAACGTGCAGTTGCATTTTGGAAAAAAGTTTATACTAGATTAAACATTGAAGCCGACGAAAGACAAGATTTAATTGATGGAGAGTTATGTCTCATTCAAACATTTAAAGTTTAATTCAACTATCGGACATAATTATCGCAAACCTTATACCAGAATAGGGCGCGATTGTGGAACAAACAATGCCCTATTCTGGAAAGCAAGTTAATAGTGTATTCAACTAACATCAATCACTTTGGTTCAAGTAATGTCAATTTCAATCCTTTTTCATACACTTTTCCATCAATGGAAGATATTAATGTTACAAGAAGATTAGTCGAGGCTGGAAAGTTACTAGGTATTGAAGTGCTTGATCACTTAGTAGTAAATAGTGACAACATATTTACTAGTCTGAAAAAAGAGGATATATTTAAAAGGGAGAAACAACTCCCTTTTTTCTCTCAGTATATATTTGTATTTTTCATTTAATAAATGTAGGTTTTGGTAGTATGATTATTAGAGTTAATGTATCATATAGAATATTGATTCATTGCATAATAAGGCGTTTTTATTAAATAAAATTCCCAAAGTTACAAAAACAAACTAGACTCAGCATCTTGTGATTTTTAGAGACAAGATTGTTCTGAATGTACACAAATTCATTATGGACATAGAAACAAACTTTCATTCCCTATGGTGTATCGCTGATTTTACGATACATGGACGGGGCAGGATAGTGGAATATAGAAGTCTGAGTAAAAGTTTGGAAAAAGAAGTCCATGATATAAAAGGACTTCTTTTTTCGGAAGTATAACGACGAAGAAGTTATGCATCAATTACTTTTAAAACCTGTGCACCCATCTTCAACCTTGACTGTAGTACCATTAATCAAAGTCGAAACTTCGGATGCAAGGAAATAAACCACATTGGCAATATCAGTGGGTTCAAGTAATTCTCCCGCATATGATATTTTTTAATGTTTCGCCAAACCCAGACTCAATTACTTGATTTATTATTGGAGTTTTAACAGTATCAGGTACAATCGCAACCACTCTGATTCCAAATGGACCAAATTCAAGTGCGGCAGATCTTGTCATGCTTTCAACAGCAGCTTTACTTGCACAGTAAGCGAAGTGATTTTGGATAGTTACAATACCAAAAACACTTGCTGTATTAATGATAACGCCTTTGACTCCAAGTTCAATCATTCTTTTTCCAGCCGCCATAATGCCGTATGCTATTCCATGCTGATTAATTGGAATGGTACGGTGATAATCGTCTAAATGCTCATTCATTTCTACAATTGAATGCTTATCACCAATACATGCATTATTCAAAATAACATCTAATGTTCCATATGTCTCTATTACAAAGCCGACCATGTTTACTACTTGTTGATATCACTCACATCTACCTTAAAAAGTTCTGAGGTTCCATTTTGCTGTTTAATCCTATCAACAGTTTCAAGACCATTTTCTTCGTTAAAATCCGCAACTATAACCTTTGCCCATTAGATGCAGACTTATAAGCAGCTGCTTGTCCCATTCTGATGCGGCTCCCGTAATAATCACAACTTTATTTTTCATTTTACTCAACTATATTTTACTTCTTCAAATTTAGGTACTAAAAGTCTTTCAATACATATGAAATTTCTTGAATGTAAGAATTTATCCAATTCTTTTTATAAATGCCAATCACTAATCCGCATCTTCAAGGTTATGACGTAATAATAACAGCAAAATAAGTTCGCTCCACCACTTCGCTTTTAATAAGAATGAATTTTCCTTATTGATATCTTTTAATTAATTCAACAAATGCATCAACAAATGTTTGTAAGAATTGAACTGTTCCTTCATTGTTAATTTTGCCATTTTCATCTAATAAGTCTGCTGAATTTGCTAGGTAGACTTCTGGTTGTTGAACAACAGGCATATTTAAGAATGCTAGGGATTGACGCAAATGATGATTCGCACCAAAGCCACTTAAATTACTTATAGATTGACTAATAATAGCTGCTGGCTTCCTGTCCCACATACTTTCACCATAAGGTCTTGAACCGACATCTAGTGCGTTTTTTAATACTCCTGGTACAGAACGATTATATTCAGGGGTTACAAATAAAACTGCATCAATGCCCTTTACCGTATTGCGGAATGCGGTATATTCCGCTGGAGAATTTCCATCATATTCTTCATTGTATAATGGAAGATTGCCTATTTCTATAAACTCTGTTTCATAACCTTCAGGAAATAGCGAGGCTACATTTGTTGCAACTTTTTTAGAAAATGATTCTTTCCTTAGACTACCCACTATAATTCCAATTTTTGCCATTTTTATCATCCTTTTTTCTTTTAAAATTTTCTTTTAAACCTTTCTACTACCTGTAAATAATATATTATTATTAAGCTAATCTTTATATATAGTGAGTTTTTTCTTTCCTCACTTATTATTTTGGTCTTGAAGTTATGTCTTAATATCACTGAAATTACAGCAAATGTCATGATCAACCAAGAATAACATAAGGGCATGTGCAAAATTTATTATGAGCGACTAAAAAATTCTGTGAGCACTTTAATTAGAAATTCAAGTTGTTCTTCTTCTGATATATAGTGTCCGCTTTCCGGAATAGAACCGCCCTCTACATGATCTGCAATCGTCAGTATTGATTGACGCAAATAGTCTCCTGTGGCTGTTTCACCGCCATAAGCTAAAATCGGCATCGTCAATTTGCGTTCTTTATATTGCTGATTATATTGGCCATCCTCTAACAAAGTACGATAATAATTAAAACCTGCACGTAATGCACCTGGTTTAGAATATTGATGAACATATTCAGCTACATCTTCTTCTTTAATCGTTGTTGGGTTGTATGATAGTTTTTTAAAGTAGTAGTTTAAGTACCACATACTTACGTCCTGTTACTAGTGCTTCAGGTATAGGAGTATATCCTTCCATATTAGGTAATGTGAAGCTCTCACCCTGCTTACCATGTAAATCATAAATAACTACTTTTTGTCGGATTACAAGTGGAGCATTCGAATCTGTTGGTCCTCCGATTAAACGCCAATCACTAACTTCAGGAAATGTCATCTCTGCAAATTGTACTTGTGGTTCTAAATCCTTTTCTTCAGGGAGAATGAAGATCTGTAAAGCCTCTGCCCCAATTATTTGAGTTGTCTCTTCATGAAAAATACTCTTTCCTGCATTCATTAACATCAGATTTGAAGGTGAAATCATTTTCTTCACTCCTTATGAATCTTCATGAAGTATTTCACCATTTCACATATAGATTAAAATTTCATCATTAATATGTTCATGCATTCTAACAACTGTACCAGGTGCAATTTTAGCATGATCTATCCGACTTAATGGACCAAACGCGTGGTCGTCTTTTTCAAAAACTCCATCTATTAATCCAGGACGGCAGATTTGAAGGGAGAATTTACCTCCTCCATTTGAAGAGGCTACTTCATTTCTTAATATATCCATCTGTATTTCTCTACTAAATTCATCCGTTAGAATGGATCAAAGTAAATTTACTATTTTAATATAGTAATCCCATTTTTCTTGCTCGAAGAAATTAATTGTTCTGCTTGTTCTTTTGAGACTTGGTTTGGCAATTCAGTTTCAGATGCAGCAGGTCTGGCAACATCAGTAATGACAGTTTCGAAGTCTGTAGAAGTAAGTAAAAGAATCGCTTTTACTGTATCTGTTTTACAACGAAAGCTATGAGGTTTTCTTCTTGGTACGAAGATTGTATCCCCTGAAAAAGCGTGAATCTCTTGATCTTCTAAATAGAATGTAATTTCACCTTCCACTACGCGCCAAATTTCATCTTCATACTCATGAATATGAACCGGGGCTTCTAATCCTTTCACTTCATTAAACTCAAATACTGACAAATTTCCATCAGTTTCTGTGCTTAATAATAAAGGTTTTATACGAGCACCCATGAAAATATAGTTCTCATTTTTCTTTAATTCCTTCATCCTATCCTCTCCCTTATCGTGCAACTATAATCGTTATCATTTAATACATTAATTGATAACACTTATCATTTTATATATTAACTGATAAACATTCAAGTTAATTGCCTTGGGATCTTTTTCATTTATACTTAACAAGGGAGTGAATGATAAAGGAAGCGGTCTTTACACAAAAAATACTTTATTCTGTATAATAAAGAAGAAACTACCCATTAGCAATGAAATATTCCTTAAAAGTTGAATCAATTTTTAAAAACATTTTTGATAGGAGATTGTTATGAAATACTCATTAAGAAGGATTCGTTTAAGTTATCTAACTTGGTTTCAGTTAATCCGTTATTTTAATAGTAGTATGAAATGCAGTAATCGAAATTTAGCCAAGTGGGGATTAAGAACAGGTCAGTTCGACATTATTAGCCATTTAAAGGAAGGTGAGAGGGTTACACAATCAGAATTGGCTAATCGACTTGCAGTGAGCCATTCAAATGTCACTCAAATTCTAAACAAGCTAGAAGAAGCAGGCTATATTCATCGTAAGCAGGAGTGGAAGACCAAATATATTTCACTTACATCGAAGGGAATAGAGTTACGTAATGACGTTGTGCCTGCTGAAGAACAATTTAGAGCGGAGCAATTTCGAAATTTAACAGAAGAAGAACTTAATCAACTGATCCAACTACTAAAAAAAGCAAATAAAGGTTTACATAAAGAGTAAAAAAACTAATTCAATTTTTTATATGGAAATATGAGATGAAATTTACTTCAACTTAAAGAGTGCTTTACTTGAATAAATTCCATGATAAAAAAGACTGACTTTAAGTATACACTATTTTATACAAAGCAATGGAATATATTAGCAAAATGTATTCAACTAACATCTATCATTTTGGTGCAAGCTAGTTCAAGTAATGTCACTTTTAATCCTTTTTCATACATTTTTATCCATATAACAATTCCCAAAATGTTGATATTAATGGATTACGATGTATTCAATGCACTTAGAATTTATCTGTATATTTCTCAAAACGTTAATAAACCTTATATACCATCTTTGTTCTTATAAAACAGAGAGGGTTTTTTATGTCCGAAAATTTGGAATTGAGTACCCCTTGAATACCCCAAGTTAAAATGACATGTACTACTGGAACATCTCGGCTGTTTTCTCCTTAGCCCCATCGGTCACATGAGTGTAAATATCCATCGTGGTTTGAATATCCGTATGGCCGAGCCGAGTTTGTACATCTTTGATGGAAGCATCAGCTGCAAACAACAAACTTGCATGTGTATGTCGAAAAGCGTGTACATTTATTTGTGGCAGCTTTGGATTCTTTTTATAGATCTGATTCAACTTTTCATTCAAGTAAGCCAGTCGGCAATAATCCATTTCATGTTTTAAATGATTAAATACCGTAAAAATGGGCTGCTTATCATCAGATTGAAAAGGAGTGGCAAGTTCTAATGTCAAGTAGTGCTGTATTTGCTTGCTACGCCATTTCTTTAAGATCGTCAGAGTTTCATCGTCCACGCTAACCACACGCCGAGAGGCCTTAGCTTTCGTTGTCTGAAGCTGCTTTTTACCGTTTGTATGAATTAATGTCTTTTTCAAACTGATGACTTATTGCGGAAGTCCACGTCCGACCAATGCAAGGCATAGAGTTTCCCCTTACGTGCGCCTGTGAAGGCGAGCAGTCAAAACATAGTATGGGCCATGTCATTGTGCTGAATCGTCTCTAGAAATCTTCTGAGCTCATCTCGAGTGTAGTAATACTTTTTCTCTTCCAGTTCCGCATTATATTCCATCTCATGTTTTAGTTTAGGCAATGTGACATAATTTTAAGTTTACCGTTTTTCCAGTGATAATCGAATATTAAACAATTCATTTCTTAAATATAAGTATTTCTAACGTATTTTCAAGGACGAACTCATTTTAGCCCACTCCAAATAAACGTACTTAAAAGTACATTTTTTTTAAAGGTTATCAATTTCAATTCTAATTGATTTGGATTTTTTGGCTTTTCTATGTATTTAAAAAGCTAGATGCCATGCAAATCTTTCTCTAAAATAGATTTCATTCCTGCTGAAAAACGATAGAGGAACATTTTAATCTGATTTTTGTCTTTAATCGCTTTCGTCCGGGCAATGACACATGAAAAAAGCCATTTTTCTTTTCTGTCTTGAGGGACATAAAGGTAATCATCATGGATAAAAGAAGATGGATTCGATTTAAGCTATTTAAAGTACGTACACGAACATTTTCCAGTTGAACCGTCTCTGACTTTGCACAGTGCTTCAAGCTTATTAGAATAAGGTTTAACAATCTCTGGGTTATCAACAATAATTAGATTGTTGTCTTTATCTTTAAAATAAGGAGAGACAACCTTTCCATAGTTTTCTACTAATTGGTCTTCCTCATGACTTTTACTGATGTTAATTTAATGTTGAACCAAACTTTGAATTATATTTAAGCTAAGAGTATAATAAGTATGAAATAACATACTAATTATACTCGGGAGGTGGAGTGAAAATGTCAACTCCAGAAGGTAAGCATGTTTTCGGAACTGTAAAAGTAGGTACGAAGGGGCAAATAGTTATTCCGAAAGAAGCCAGAGATATTTTTGATATTAAATCTGGTGATTCATTACTTATGCTTGGTGATGAAAAGCAAGGAATTGCACTGGTTAAACAAGAAGCCTTCTTTGAATTCGCTGATGCAATTTTAAATTCAAAGACAATAGAAGAAGAAACAGAATGAAATTTGAGGGGGGTAATAACCGAACTTTCGAAAGGAGAGTAATATGGAAATACTTTTCGTTGTAATCATAGTTATACTTCTCATTGGAGCTTCTTATTTTTATACGAACATGACTTATATACAGAAACCATTAAAAAGAATGTATAAATCAGGATTTAAGGAAAAACAAATGAAACTAAATGACAGGACAGTATTGAACTACGGCGAGGGCCCTAACAATGGAAAAACACCACTTTTACTTATTCATGGTCAAGGAATGTCTTGGGAGGACTATGCGAAGGTATTGCCAGCATTGTCGGAGCATTATCATGTATATGCTGTAGATTGTCACGGACACGGAGAATCCAGTGAGAATCCTAATAAATATTCAGCTAAAGCCATGGCTACAGATTTTATAGAATTTATTAAACTTAAAATTGGTAAGAAAACCGTAATTACTGGTCATTCATCAGGCGGAATGATTGCAGCATGGATGGCGGCAAAATATCCTGACTATGTACTTGGTACAGTGATTGAGGATTCACCTTTTTTTGCAACAGAACCAGACAGGAGAAAGAAAACCTATGTATGGAAATATAGTTTTCAACAGTATGAGGATTTTAAAAACCAGAATGAAGTAAAGGATTATTTTACCTACTATGTAGAGAACAGTTACTGGAAAAAAGTGTTTGGAGATTTTCTTTGGAAAAGGTTCTCGAATAGTGCGGTAAAATATCATGAAAAATATCCGGATCGACCTGTAAGAGTATTTTATTTACCGCCACAAATTAATCGAATATTTGAATCGGTTACATACCCATACGACAAAAGATTTGGAGAAGCATTTTACGATAATAGCTGGTTTGAAGACTATAATCAAGCTAAAATATTATCTGAGATTAAGAGTCCTACTATATTTGTAAAAGCAAAAACCACTTATGATGGTGAATTATTAATTGCAGCTTTATCAGACGAAGATGCTGATCGTGTAGTGGATTTGTTAGAAAACGGCAAAAGAGTTGATATCGATACGCCAGGCCATAATATACATTATGATAAACCGAAAGAATTTACAGATGTTTTAATAGGTTTTTTAAATGTTTCAGAAAAAGAAATTGGTGATTTTGACAACTTGTGAAGTTTTGTACTTAAAGTACTGGATGCTTTTCTTCAAGAAGGAAAACACACCCTATTTGTTGGAGCGTAGGACCAGGGATAGTGAAATAAGGGCTTGTAGTTTATTAAAGTTGCACCGTTGTACTGCCCTTAGATAAAATTGACTAAAAATGATTTTTATCCAAAGAAAAAACATATAAAACCGTAAGTCTTGAAAAAATATTGATAAAGTAGGAAGTGGGGATTTGTTTGAATGCAACAGAATTGCAGTTTGATAAAGTGGCAGAAGAATACGACTTCGTGAACGCTCTTTTAAATGATTACTCATTCTTTGTGTCTAATATGTCTCCAGAGAAAGGCAGGGCATTAGATATCGGGTGTGGCTCGGGTTTGTTAGTGGAGAAATTAGCAAGTTATTATGATGAAGTTGTGGGGATTGATATTTCTAATCAAATGCTCGATCTTGCCAAATCTAAGCGCCAACTAACAAATACGCTCTATTTGAATATGAATGCAGAACAACTTAATTTTAATGATAAGTTTGATTTTATTGTAAGTCGAACAACCTTTCATCATTTGAATGATATAACCAGCGTGATACAGCAAATGAAGGAACTGTTGAATGAGGAAGGAAGAATAGTTATTCTTGATAATGTATCTGAGGTCGAAACACCGCCTACCTATGTTTATAGATTAGGAGCAATCCAAGAGTTTTTGCCGCACTGTTTCAAATTTGGAGTCAAAAATGCGATTAGAATTTATAAACATAACACATCTAAATCATGGCTTGATCATTTAGCTTCAGATAGGTATCTATCTGAACAAAATTATTATGATTTATATGGAAAGTTGTTGCCTGGATGCCAGTTTCATAAAATGGGTTGGGCAATGGTAGTTGTCTGGACAAAATGATTTAAAGTTATGGTTTTGAAAAGTTAAGTTTGTGATTGTTTTCACTTGATCTATCGGGTGCAAGAGTTAAACAAAGTGAACAGTAATATGGTCGTCTTATTCCGTTAAAGGATAGAGTTGAAGATGAGAGAGTTTATATGAATTTTAATAATTGGAAAAGAGGGGATCATTTTGAGCTCTAATACTAAATTGCCCCTAACAGACGGCGAAAAAGCTAAACTAAGAAAAGCTAAAGTGAAAATTAAGGAATTACATACTTTTGAAAAAGAAAATATAGCAGAAATGTTGGATGTTTCGCTTGAAAGAGCAAAGGTTTTAAAAGGGTTAGCAGATTTTCAGAGAGTCCCTTCTATTGGTTTTAAACTAGCTAAAAAACTGGTTTTTGAATTGAACCTTTTTTCGTTATCGGAAATCAAGCAAAAGATAACAAGGAGTTATTCAAAGAAAACGGTGCGGTTGATACTAATTCCAATAAAGGCGAAAAAGTAAACGCTGCATACTTAAAAATAATTAATGGTCTTGGCTTGAAGAACTACAAAGAACTTGGGGTTATTAATTATATGTACGGAATAGGAAAAGCAAAAGGACAGCTGCTAAGAAGTTTTGTAACCAATTATTATGATTTATATTTTAAAACGGATTCCAATTTGGAAAAACAAACCAATGGGCTTGTCGTACCCATCTCCGAGGCGGAATACGAGGAAAAATACATAAAAGAATTAGGAAATCAGGAGAAGTAAAGCTAATTACGGGTGTATTCTGTTGTTCGCAGGGAATCAGTATCTGTTGGTGTGGATTTAAAATAAAGATAAACCATTTTGAAAAAGAGTTGCACCGTTTTATCCCTTTGGATATGATTATTTTAAAGGGTATTTTTAATGAAAGCATTATACGATGGGTCAGATTGTGGAATATAAGGGATAATGTTCCAAATAATGCTCAACTCCGTAGTGTTAGGAAGTACATAAAGAGAAAGAAGATAACAGGATTAATTTAGTCTAGACATGGATAAATGCATGCTTGAGCCGTATGTGCTGAAAGGCACACGTGCGGTTCTTAGGGGGAGGGGATAGTAATATCCCTGACCTACCCGACAAAAGGGAGCAACATCAACCCCTTACTTATCTGTATTAAAAGTGTTTTTATCTGTTTCAACAATCAGCCATTTTTGTTGAGCAACAGGGAGGTGGAAAATGATTGAATTGAGAAAAATAACCGAGGATAACATAGATGAAGTAATTGCACTTGAGGTTAGAGAAAACCAGAAAGATTTTATACTAACTACTAATCTCAGAAGCATTGCAGACGCATATGTATTGAACACAAACGGGGAACCAGCTATCCCCTTCGGCATTTATGCTGATGGAGTTGTGGTGGGGTTTTTGATGTATACGTATGATACGTTGGATCATGAATCATTTGAAAATGAAGATTTTTACAGGAAGATGGGTTATTTTGTGTGGCATATTATGATTGACCAGCGTTATCAGGGGAAACGGTATGGCAAGCTTGCCTTTGAAAAAATGTTGATGGATATTGAAGCGATGCCTTATGGCAAAGCAGAATATGTAGCACTCTTTTATCACATAAGTAATCTCACAGCTAAAACATTATACGCTTCATTTGGATTTTCAGAAACAGGCATCGTTCAGGATAATTCGATGCTGGCGATTAAAAATCTGGATGAGAAAATAACTGACTCCTTAGTAGAATAGGCTCTCTCGGAAAGAAATGTTAGCTTCAAAGTAAAACAGGGCCGTAGCCTGTCATTAAGCAATCGGGGCACGCGCGACAAGATCCGCTATAAACCCAAAGGTTTTGTCGAATTGACTATTCCCGCACAAGCTGCACTTGAAACAGTGTAAGTGTATAATAGTCAGGATAGAGCAAATGGTTTGGTTTTTAATTGTTTATGGTATAATAAAGATAACAACATACAATAATAAAAGGATCGCCAGCGTGTCAGCGCTGACGATCTAATACAAAATAGCATGATTCCCTGCAAGGGGGGGTGGCTGTGAAGGCAAAAAATAAGCCCACGAGAGCCGTTATGATATGCTCCCAATATAGTAGACAGAGAAATAATAAAAGTTCTCAACTACTGTACAGGGGGGCTTATTTTTTTGGTTAAATGACAGTAATGCCTCTAACAAAGCGCTCTGGTATTTCTGAAATTAATGATCTGTTGACCGAAATCAAAACCACCAGTTCGCACTGGTGGTTTTGATTTTTATGACTGATATAATTACGAGGACAGTATTAAAAAAGTTCTATTGATGGCCAAATTAAGTCACGGATTTATTATTGAATCAAACGCAATTGTTAGCCTACACGATCTATTGTACCCAATAGGATGGAAAAGCTGAATTATAAAACAGACTTTGAGATATCGAAAATACCAGACAGCTCAATTAAAAAATGTCTTCAGCTGGACGTTATATGATTATTTATGAGATATCACTATGGCAGACGATCTACTGCTTATTGCAAACAGCAATTTTTGAGAATTGGTCAATCTGCTGCAAAAGGAAAATCATGGCCGAAATACATCGTTTTATTATAACTGGTTATAATAAAACTTAAAATACCTGCGTAAAGCAGTTTATTTGAGTTATATCAAAAGAATTCGTATAATAATATTAACGTTAATTACTAAAAGTAAGTAAAAATAGGAGGAGTTTTAATGGGCCGTTTATCAGATAAAGTAGCAATAGTAACAGGTGCAGCTGATGGACAAGGTGCTGAAGAAGCACGTTTATTTGCAAAAGAAGGAGCAAAAGTCGTAGCAACAGATATTCAATCGGAAAAAGTTGAATCTGTAGTAAAAGAAATCAAAGAAAATGGCGGAGAAGCTATCGCACTTAAACATGATGTTGCTAATGAAGATGGTTGGAAAGATGTTGTAAACAAAGCCGTTGAAAATTTTGGGAAAGTAGATGTACTAGTAAATAATGCAGGAATCACAGGTGATTTAGCTGCGGGAGCTGCTGATACAGATACTGAAGAATGGGATAAAGTAATTGATGTTGACCTAAAAGGTGTCTTTTTAGGTATGAAATATGTTATTCCTGAAATGAAAAAAGTCGGTAAAGGGTCTATAATAAATATTTCTTCGATAGCTGGCTTCATAGGAAATGGAGGTCCGCATGCCTATACAGCAGCAAAAGGCGGCGTAAGATTAATGTCAAAGAATGCAGCTGTTGATTATGGAAAAAATCAAATCCGCGTTAACTCGATCCATCCGGGTCACATTAAAACACCAATGACAAAAGACTTTCTTGGTACTGAAGATCTGCTGAAAGGGCAATTAGCAAGAATACCTTTAGATTGGATAGCAGATCCAATAGATATTGCTAATGGTGCTTTATATTTAGCTTCAGATGAATCTAGATTTGTTACAGGGACAGAATTAGTGATTGACGGGGGACTTACAGCTAAATCATAAATTCAAACTTATCAAAGTAAAAGAACCATTCCACAGAATGGTTCTTTTTTAATCATCCAATTTAAGAATGTTTGTAATGTATACGTCTCCGCTCCTAAGTTTTTAAAAGATGAATTTGTTCCCTGACTATTGGTGCCCTGATGTGTTATTGCATTTTAATCACGATCTTTCTTAGCCTCGTAATCTTTTTGATTTCGGCGTCCGAGTTCCATTTCATCCGCGAACTCAGTTTGTACCTGTCTGAATGTTTTAGGCTTCTCTTTTTTATCATCTGAGAACACCTGATTTTGAATATATTCGTGAATAAATGGTTCAGCGATTGTAGTAAAGAAAGCAGCTGCCAGGGAGGTAAGCGTAATTGCTGCGCTCATTCCAAAGAAGAGACTGCCCATCATCCAATATAAAAAGAAAGATAACGCAAAATCAGAAATCGTAGCTGTCACATTGCCAAGATTTTTCAGTATAAGCATATCACCTATAAGATAAGTTCCAATAGTTGTTACCAAGCTAATTAAAATTAAATTGTTAATCACAGCAAAGTTAAAAATCGAAAACAAGGATAAAACAATAATAGAAATAACAATAAATTTTATACCTAATGCTTTTATATGATTCATGTGAACATTCATCCTTTCCAGTTGTTTGTATTTAGTATGGGCATAATGAATGATATTATGAAAAAGTGTTATTAGTAAGTGGGGAAACTTGCACATACATTGATTTAAGGGAATGGAGTAATGTTATAATATAAAAAGCATGAAACACTGAATCATATTTTAAAACAGTGAAACGACAGGCTTATTATAAAACTGGAAGATGATGAATAACGTATAGATGGAAGAGGTGTTTATATGTCTGAACTACAATTTTTCATTCGGCACCAGCCGGATTTTCTGCGGGATAAATTCATTCTGGTTTTTAAAAGTGATGAGGCCAGGGATTATTTTAGAAGTGCGATAAAAGGAAGTTATTTTGAAAAGATATCGAGTGAATCGGCTGAACATGCAGTCCGTATTGGCATCAATGGTAAAACCATTCCGTATGGATATACACTGCGTCTAACAAAGAAAGAGATGAGCCGGTTAAGTACCGCAAACTGGGAAGAGACTGCGCAACTCTTGGCAGAGGGGAATGAAAGGTTATATAAAGAGAGAGCAGCAGCAAGTGATGTGTAATAAAAAAACAAGCAGAAGGAACTCCTTCCGCTTGTTTTTTTAACCTTGTTTTGCAGCAT
>Ga0079225_10001209_pt1 | contig 14410 bp, 8 predicted proteins | sample Poulit2012_FD_76344 | JGI IMG/M metagenome (GOLD analysis project Ga0079225, IMG submission 76344) | Agricultural soil microbial communities from Georgia to study Nitrogen management - Poultry litter 2012 | ecosystem: Environmental > Terrestrial > Soil > Agricultural land | place: USA: Georgia...
GAGCTGTTCGCCACCACCTTCATCGACTACGTGATCCGCGGTGCGGACTCGGTCTGGTACCGGGTCGACGGCACAACGGATGCAACTGCGTCGACAGCGGTGCAGTCGGCCCGGTGGCTGATGTTGGACGACGTCGAACCGGCGATCCACGACCAGGTGGTGCGGGTGTATGAGGCCGAGCCGCTGGAGCCCTCCCAGGGATCGCACGCACTGGGGATCGCCTACCTGAACCTCACCGCCTGAGCATTCGGCGAGCACTACGCACCACTTTTGGAGAAAGGTCGACTATGCCCGCACCACCCCCTTCCGGGGGCCTGGACTACACCTCACCGGAGGCCTTCGCCGTCGCCGAGCAGGCTTATCTGGACCGGGGAGCAGAGCACAACGAGTCGGGTCTGTTTGCCTGGGGTGAGTCCTATTACCTGCACGGGCTGGGGCTGATGTACCAGGCGCATGCCGATGAGCATTATCTGGACCGGCTCGAAGAGCGTGTCGATTTCGTCCTGGCCCGCACCGACGCCGCCCGCGGGGTCAGCGACTACGCCGGGCGCTCCGGCCCGTGCTGGCGGGCTTCGGGCAACTACACAGTCGGCCACGGCGAGTTGAAGCTGACCGGTGGCGCTCCCGCGATCCAGATCCGCTGGGCCGGCACCACCGCGATCGAGGCCGCCGCGCGGGTCATCCCGGCGGGCGAGGGCACCTTCGACCTGGAGCTGACCCACCCGTCCTCGAGCATCACCCTCACCGGTCTGAGCCTGGACCCCGGCGCCGAACGCTACGTTGTCCGGGCAGTGGCCGGCGTCTTCACCAGCACCGCGCGCTGGACCGCCATCGACCATCGCCGCCAGCACGCAGACGGCGATGAACTGGCGCAGGGCGCGGTGGGTTTCGAGCCGCAGTTCTACGTCTACCCCGTGCACACCGGCATGATCACCCTGCCGATGGCTCGGTATGTACGCCTGGTGCACAGCACCGCGGGGCTGGACCATCGCCGCGGCACGGCCGAGCGCGTCCTGGCTGCGGTGCGTCGCAGTGCAGATCATCACTGGGACGACCTCGATATCGATAACGACGGCGTCGGCGACTTCCGCCCGCCGCTCGGCGCCCCGATCCCGCTCGATGGCGGGTTGCCGCCGCTGAACCTGTCCCATGGACTAGGCGCCACCTTCGCCGAGTTGTATGCGATCACCGGCGAACAGCGGTACCGAACCCAGGTCGAGGCGCTGCTGCGGGGCCTGCGGCTCTCGCTGACCGAGCAGGACGGGGCCTATCAGTGGCCGTACTGGCCGGTGCACTCGGAGAAAGCCCGGGGCTTCAGCGCTGCGGAGAACATCTCTACCTATACCCCCTCCCACAGCCCGTCGACGCAGTTCGAAGACATCAGCCACGCCCCGATCACCCTGGAGTTCGTCCAGTCGGTGCACGAGGCCGGGATCGAGGACATGAGCGCCGACCGCAAGCGCTTCGCCGCCACCTTCACCGATCGGGTGGTCCGCGGCGAGGACGACGTGTGGTTCCGGATCAACGGGCAAACGGACGCGCTGGGCGCCCAGGCGGTGCAATCAGCGCGGTGGTTGGTGTTGCACGACGTCGAACCGGCGATCCGCGACCACGTGCTGCGGGTGTATCAGGCCCAGGCGCTGCAGCCCTCCCAGGGGTCGCACGCGCTGGGGATCGCCTTCCTGAACCGCACCGCCTGACCGCCCCGGGCCCCCGGCCACACAGCCACAGGGCACGATTCACCGCCACGGGGCACGAAATCGCCTGCCCCCTGGTGCCATTTCGTGCCCTCCCGCGGACGGCGGGCGCCCACCGACAGCGCGCGGAGGCCGGGTGCCGCAGCGCCCGCGGCCACCCGGCCACCCGACCACCCGGCCACCGGGCCACCCAGCCACACGCCCACAGGGCACGATTCACCATCACGGGGCACGAAATCGCCTGCCCCCTGGCGCCATTTCAAGCCCTCCCGCGGGCGGCGGGCGCCCACCGGCAGCGCGCGGAGGCCGGCCGCCACGGGCGCCCCCGGCCACACAGCCACCGGCCACACAGCCACCCGGCTACCGGGCCACAGGGCCACCGGGCCACAGGGCCACCGGGCCACCCGCCCAGAGGGCCACGGGGCACGATTCACCGCCACGGGGCACGAAATCGCCTGCCCCCTGGTGCCATTTCGTGCCCTCCCGCGGACGGCGGGCGCCCACCGACAGCGCGCGGGGGCGGCGGGCAGGGCAGGCAGGCGGGTAGGGCCGGGTGCGGCGGGCGCCTGGGCCACACAGCCACCGGGCCACACGCCCACAGGGCACGATTCACCGCCACGGGGCACGAAATCGCCTGCCCCCTGGTGCCATTTCGTGCCCTCTCGGCGGGGCGGGGCGGGGCGGCCGCGGGGCGGGACGGCCGCGGGCAGGGCGGGCGGTGGCCGGTGGCCGCGGGGCGGGGCGGGGCGCTAGTCCATGAAGGTCAGCAGCACCATCGCCCGCATCCGCAGGTCGGCGTAGGCCCGGGGGGTGAGGGTGTCCGACCCCCGGGGTTCATCGAGGTGGCCGACGAACCGTTCCAAGGACCCCACGGCCCGGTCGATCCGGCCGCCGTCCACGTGCACCTGGGCCTGGCGGACCGCTGAGCCCAGCTGGTTCTCCAGTGCGCCGGCCACATCACCTGCATCGATGTGATCCTGCAGTGCACCGCCCAACGCACCGACGTCCCCGCTGCGCTCCAGCGCGATGATCGCCGCAGCGACGTCTTCGCGCCATTGCCGGTACTCGGCGGCATCCTTGGTGTACTCGGTTTCATCGGTGACGATCGCCTCGGCCTGCAACAGCTCGCGGGCGTGCTCCAGGTCACCCTCCGGTGTACCGCCATCCTCGGCCTCGGTGATCGCCTCCTGCAGCACCCCGAGCAGGTTGTAGTCCTCCATACCGTCGCGGTAGTTGTGCAGGCGTTGCGAGGCCAGCGGCCCCTCGGCGCCGGGGTAGAACAGCGAGCCATCACCGTTGGCAGTCGCGTAGGTCTGCGGGTCCCAGGAACTAAGCACATCATCGGTCATCGGTTCGCGATCGACCCAGCGCATGATGTTGTAGTAGAGGAACCCGTCCACCCCCATCGCATGCGACATCGGCCCGAGGAGGACCCGAGTGTCGCTGGGGGCGTAACCGTTGAACCAGTTCGGCAGCGGATCACGCACCGCTTGGTGGGTGTACCAGTACACCTCATCGCCGCGCTGCTGGGCTGCCGCCATCGCTTCGGCGTCGAAGGTCTCCACCCCCGGCACCCAGATGTCCACCTCCTCGGTCAGACCGGAGTCCACCCCCAGGGTGGGGTCCATGAACGTGGTCATCACCGGCAGGTCGGGAAACTCCTGCTGGATCTGACCCAGGACCGCCTGCGCCAGTTCGGTATCGCTGCGCTCATCGAAGCCGTAGATGTAGGCCCGGTCGGCCAGTCCGGCTTCCTCGTATTCGCGCATTGCCTCGCCGACGATCTCGAGGATCTCATCGATCTGGGGTTGCCAGCTGCCCGGGTCCTCTGGGTCGAACTCCCGATCGGCGTACCCCGGCAGGTAGAGCACGTTGAACTGCCTCAGGCCGATGCGCTCCTCCTGCTCGAGCAGTTCGGCCACCGAGGGCGGCACGGTGTTGTATATGAGGTCCGGTTCGATCATGAAGTCACCGAGGAAGTCGATGTACTCCCCCCGCAGCTCCTCGAACTCCTGAGAGGTCTCGGTGTCGTAGAGCTGTTCGAGCATGTACCACCGCTCGGTGTAGTCAACCGGTGCGCCCGGCTCGGTCGACTTGGTGGTCATCGAGGTGGCCAGATCGGGCTCGTCGGGTATCTCGATCGGCCACACGGTCACCTCCACCTCCAATTCCTGAGCCGCGTGCCCCTGGGCGGTGAACTCCACCGTGACGGTGTAGGTGCCGGGCGTGGCATCAGCCGCGGCGCCGATCTCCAGCCAGTGTGGTTGCAGAACCCACGGGTCGACGTCGACAGCCTCCAGGTCCGTACGGACCGGGTCGGGGATCCACCCCTCGTAGTTCTCCGGCCGCTGCCCCAGGGCCGGTAGGACGGCATCGGTGTTCTCCACGAACACTGAACCCAGCGGATCCACCTGGGCCTGCACCGGCCCCTCGGAGTTGCCGGCGTGACCGGGGCCACTGACCCCGCTCACGCGCGCCTGCACGTCGGTGAGCCCTTCGGCGTAGGGCAGCAGCACGGTCTGGATGCTCTCGCGTTCCCCCTGCGCCAGGGAGAGCGCGGCCGGTTCGGTCGAGCATGCCTCGCACGGCAGGTCCATCGGGTAGACCAGAGACATCGAATCTGCAGTGGCGATTCCGAAGGGCGCCTCGGGCCGGTCCACACGGGCGGCGACGAAATCACCGAGGCGCGCCACTGCTAGGGCGGTGTCCCGGATCTCACGGCCGAGCTCCTCGATGTCCTCCTGCGGGTCCTGGGCACGCTCTGCCAGCGCATCGAGGGACGCCCCATGCTCCCCAGCGCGAGCACGCAGTGCCTCATCGTCTGGTGCCGGGCCGGAGGGGATCTGATCGGTGATCAGCTCCAGATCCCCGCGGATATCGTCAATCAGGGAATCAAAGTACTCCTGGCGTTCCTGGCGGTCCTCGGAGTCGAGGAGCACCAGTCGCATGAAGGACGCCAGCTGCCCGGTCGCGTCCGGGTCCTGGCCCGTCGCGGTGAAAGTCATAGTGTGCTGCCCGGCCGCCAACGGCAGGGTAGCGATGTACTCCTGCTCACCGGCGCGGATCGCCCCGTGATGGAGGTTCAGTTCGGTGTGCACCTCGCCGTTGAGGCTGACGTCGTAGCGCCCGTAACTGGGTGCCAGCAGGGGCTGCAGGAAGACCTCGTACTCGTCGTCGGCCGGCACCTCGAAAGCGATGGTGAGCTGCTCACCTGCTCCCGCCGTGTTCTGGAAGAGCAACACGTCGATGTCCTGGCCGATCTCAGCGGCGGACATGACCCGGGTGCCCTGAGTGGCCTCGAGGACCTCCAGCTCGGCCACCCGGTGGGTGGTACCGAAGTCCGGCACCTCCACCTCGGCACTCCGCGTCCCGGTGCCGTCGGCCGAGGGCGTCACCGAGCCGCTCGCCGAGGACGTCGCGCCGCCGCCGGCCGAGGCGGTCCCGTCAAGGCCCGCCCCGATACCAGCCGCCGGCGTCGTCATCACGGTCAGGCCCAGTACGCCGGCGAGGACCGCCGCGGGCATGCGCCACCGACGCGGCCGTGCGATCTGTCCCGCACGGCGGCGGGGCCGGGCCCCGGCGGGGGAACCCACCGGGGCCCGGGAGTGGTCCACCGACCTGGAAGTGCGGCCCCCGCCGGCCATCAGGCGGCCTCGGGCACGATCCGCAACAGCCCGGTGGCCCCGTGCCTGGTGTACAGGTTCCCGTAGTCATCCAGGGTCAGGTACGGACCCGCGCCGGTGTAGATGACGTCGAGGTGGTCCTGGGCGGAACCGCTGGACAGTGCCGCCTCCGGGTCGAAGTCAAAGACCCGGCCCTCCACGTTGCCGTAGATGGTGCCGTCCTGCGCGGTGATCATCTCGGCGTAGGCGCCAGGCACCCGGTCCCCGGGTTTGAGATCGGGGAACACCTCCTCGGTGTGCACCCATTCCAGGGTGTCCGGGTCCATGGCCAGTAGCCAGCCCTCGGCGTAGAACCACACCGTGCCCTCGTCATCGGTAGCTGCGGCACTAACTGCACGCAAGCCGTCGACCGGAAGCTCGATCTCCTCGATCTCCTCGGTGGTCTCATCGAAGACCATCACCGTGGCCTCCTCCAGCACCGGCATGTGGGTGTAGCCGAAGTAGATGTTCCCGCCACCGAAGATCCGGTCGCCGCTGCCGGTCAAGGTGTCGACCGACTGCTGGCCGAGCGGTCCTTCGATCGTGGTGCAGTCCCCAGTGGCCGAGTCGAACCAGCCGAAGGCACCCACCGTATTGCCGGCCCCGGTCTGGCTACCGAAGTAGAGCCGGTCCCCGGAACTGTGCAGACCGTAGGGGCGATCCTGGCTCGCGCCGATGGTGCACTCCAGAGTGGGAGCCTGCCCATCACGCAGCTGTTCCGGGGTGAACGAGGTGATCGTGCCGCCCGGGTAGTTGCCCTGGAAGACCTGCCCATCGTGGGCGATCATGCTGTCTGCCTGGCCGCCCACATCGAAGGTGTCCTGCTCGTCATCGCGCATCGTCGTCAGCTGCCCGATGCCGCCACCGAGATAGCCTGCAGTCCAGATCGACCCATCCGGGCCGGTGGCCAAGCTATTCAGCCGCAGGGAAACATCCGGCACATTCGGGACCTGCTCGACGTCGATGGTGTCGGTCTCGATGTTGTACCGGGTCAGGTAGCCGTAGGAGTTGATGCCCACCAGGGTGGCGCCGGGCCACTGTGGATCATCCAGTTCCAGGATGTCCCACTGGCGGGCCAGGATGACCACGTCGTGACCCAGGTTGGTCTCTTCCCCGGTCTCGATGTTGTAGCGGAACAGCGGCCAGTCATCGAAGCCGGACTTGGTGTAGTAGATGTGGCCATCGTGGATCGGGCTGGACCCGGGGTGGGCCACGCCGCGGATCTCATCGACCACGTCCACCTGCAGCTCACCGTCCTCGGTGCGATCGACGTCGAGCACGACGAGCCAGTCGTTGCCGGAGCTGGTGGAGTCCCCGGCCCAGGCCAGTACGTGGCCGTCGCTCATCACCATGTCGCGCACTGAGACCGAGTCCTGGATCTCTTCATCGAGCAGGGGGGCGAGGTTCTCGCACTCATTGGTGTCGATGCTGCACGCGAACAGGTTGACCGTGGTGCCGGTGCCGACGAAGACAGTGCGGCTGCCTTCGTCATAGCCCAGAGATCGGGTGTAGTTGGCGTTATCGGTCAGGGGCAGGTCACCGAGGACTCCGGTGAAGCCCTCCCCTTCGGTGAAGGTGTACACCGAGGCTCCGGGGTAGCCGTCGGTCGGCTCACCCCAGCCACCGCCGTAGGCGTTGCCCTCCTCATCGAAGGCGACGTTGTAGGCGAAGTTCCAGTGCGGAATGTCGGGCTGGCCGGCGTTGACCGCTTCCTCCTCACCCGGGGTGTACAGCCACAAGGCGGCCGCACCGTAGGTGCCCACGTAGACGGTGCCGGTCACCGGGTTCTGGTTCACCGCCCAGCCGCCGGTGGCGCCGGGTAGCCGCACCGTGCGGGTGATCTCGCCGGTGAGTACGTCGGTAGCCATCAGGATGCCTGGATCGTCCTCGCTGCCGGTGGCCATCCCCCAGATCACGTCGCGGCCGTTCTCATCGACACCGGCCTCACTGGAGAGGAATTGCGGACGCTTGTTCACCTGCGAACCCAGCGCAGTGACCTCGGCGCTGAGCAGCACATTGTCCACATACAGCTCACCGATCGCACCGAGTTCCACCTGCACTCCGGTCGCGCCCTCGGGCGGCTCGGCGGACAGTTCCAACCGGTCGCTGCGCACGTCGCGGTGACCGTGTTCGGTGCCGATGACTTGCTCCTCGGCGTCGACCCAGTGCAGGCCGATCCAGGCGATGGTGCTGTCGTGGATGTCGGCCCAGGTGGTGTACGTCTGCTCCGGTTCGATCGGTACGACGTCGCTGATCGCGCCGGCTTGGCGGCAGGAGCGATCGGCGCCGATCAGCAGGGAAGCATCGCCGTCGGTAGACCACTCGGCGCTGGTGCTCAGACCGTCCTGGCACGCAGCGGCGGGGTCGTCGCCGTATCCATCGGTGAGCGACCAGCCCTCGAGTTCAGCTTCGAAACTGTGGTTGGTCACCAGTGCATCGCCTTCGGCGATCACGGGATCGTCCTGCAGATCCGGAGGATCGGTGTCCGCCTGCGCCGACGGCGCACCCGCGGGTGCTAAGAGTGCTGCTGCCAGCACACCAGTAAGGGCTACTCCGGTAAGTCGACGGACTCGAACCCGACGACGCTTCATTACGTCCATGCCGAAAACCTATTACAGACGAACCGCAATTGAAAGGGGAGGTCTCGTTATTCGGGCGCAGCAGCCCGGACGCAGCACCTTAGGCCGCTCCGCGGGCCTGCTCCCCGGCGCCCGGCGGAGGTGGCCCGGGCAGCACCCGCCGGGCGTTCTGGGCGGCCAAGGCCTGCCGGTGCTCGGTGCTGATCGTGGCCGTGGCCAACTGATAGGCGCTGGCCACCGCCTCCTGCACCGGCTGGCAGGTGCCGCAGGCGAGCATCGGTGCCAGGCCGGACTCGCACATAGTCTGCACCACCCCGACCGGTCCGTTCATCCGCCACATATCCAGCAGAACCCGGCCGGTGTCGTGGCCCTCGTCCAGACATGAGGCGACCGCGGCCCAGTCCTGGGTGCGCAACCCGCTGAGGACCACCGGAAGCTGGTGTGCCGTACGCAGGAAGTCGGCGATGTCACTGAAGGCACAGTCGGTGGTCAGGTACCGGGGATGTTGTTCTCGGGGATCCTCCAGTGTCGCTGACAGGTGCAGCGCGATACCTGCTTCCTGCGCTGCGGTGACCAGGTCCCCGACCGCGGGATGGCCCAGGGAGTACCCGTGATAGCTGGGCACGATCCGCACTCCGCGTGCCTCGTGCCCCAGCGCCCAGGCAAGCTCGGCCTGCCAACCGGGTTCGGTCGGATTGATGATCGGGGTGAACCAGAAACGGGGTTCGCCGGCCACCAACCGGGCGAGCTCGGCATTGCCGCTACGCGTGTCATAGCCGAAGACCGAGGCCAGATGGCTCACGCACAGTCCGGACAGGTTGAGCCGATCGGCCTGCTCGGTGAGTGCAGCCGGATCGGCCGAAGCCTGCAAACGCCAGGGGAAGACACCGAGGAATGCCGTGACGTCCACCGCCCGCTGCGTGGCAAATGCTTCCAGGGGGTTGCTCATTTCCGGACCTCCGCCAGCAGCCGCGCCATCGTGCCGCCCATGATCATGTCCATCTCCTCGGCGGTCAGGTCCGCGGCCACCACCTTGCCGATACTGTGCCCCATGCAGACCCCGTGCATATCTGAGCCGAACACCACTCGTTCGGGCCCGATCCGGTCCACGGCGATCCGCACCGCACCGGCGTTGATCGGCGTGCCGGAGGTGTCGGTGTAGACATTCGCATAGGGCGCAATGGCATTCATCGCGCTCTCCACCTGACCACCCAGGTGAGCCATGATGATCTGCGCCTCCGGGTAGCGGGCGGCGATCTGGGCGATGTTCTCCGCGTTCGACTCATAGGGCAGCTGGCCGGTGGTCTTGCGCCAGGCGTGCATCAGGATCGGTATCCGGTAGGCGATCGCCTGCTCCACGATCGGGAAAACCAACGGATCATCGGCGGTGGTGGCAACCCACAACTTGATCCCCACCATCCCCCGCTCCTCGACATTGCGGCGCAGGTCGGTCAGAGCCGCCTGCCCGTGGCGCGGGTTGACATAGCAGTAGCAGACCACCAGATCCGGGTGGTCAGCCTGCACTGCCACCAGGTCAGCATTGGCTTGCTGCACCTGCGCCAGGTCCGGGTAATGCCGGTAACTGGCGATCGAGGACACCATGATCTTGTCCACGTGATGGGCGGCACACTCGGCCACCACCATCGGATGCAACTGGGCATCTCTCAGGTGGGCGTGGGCATCGATAATCACTGCGCGCCCACCGCCGTCGCGATCTCGGCGCAGGCCCGGTCCAACCGGTCCAACGTCTCGGCGATATCGGCATCGGTGTGGGAAAAGTTCACGTACGGCACCTGATAGAGCGAGACACCGTGCCGGAAGGCAGCCCGCAGGAACGTCGGCAGCACCTCCGGGGTGTCATCGGTGGCGGTGAAAGCCGGGCAGGGTGGCAGCCCGGCCATGGTCAACGGAATACCCCGATCGGCGAAGATCGAGATAAGCCCATCACGCAGCGTTTTTCCTTGTCGCCACAGATGGCCGATCACGTCGGAGGAGGTGTAGGTCTGCAGACTGGCCGCCGCTGCGGCCAGGGACAGTGTCTCGCCGCCGAATGTCGAGGAGATGGTCGCCCGACCGGGACCGCAAGCCGCCATCACCTCCCGGCGCCCGGCATAGACCGCGATCGGCATCCCGTTCGCCATCCCCTTGCCATACACCGCCAGGTCAGCACCGGCGCCGAAGTACTCATTGACCCCACCGAGCGCGATCCGGAACCCGGTCACGATCTCATCGAGGATGAGCAGCACGCCATGCTCATCGAGCAAAGCACGAAGCTGGGGGTAGAAGCTAGCACCATCTGCCATCCCCGCGTAGTCCGCGGCGACGACGACGGCGGCGACCTGGCCTGGATAGCTCGCCAGGACCTGGGAAATACCCGCCAGGTCATTCCAGCCGACCGGGTGGTGCAGAGCGGCCACTGCGGCGGGAACACCGGCAGGTGCCGCGGCCACCTGCCCGGGGAGAGCCGCCGTCCCGGCACCGAGACCGTTCAACCAGCCGTTATAGCCCACCTGGATCACGTGGTCCCTACCCGTATAGGTCCGGGCGATCCGGATCGCCGCAGCAATCGCCTCCCCGCCGGTCTTCAAGAAGCGCGCCTGCTCCATACCCGGTAGGCGGGCACAGATCTCCTCGGCGACCTGCGCCTCCAACGGTGTCGGGTGGCCAAAGATGATGCCGCGGTCCAACTGATCCCGGATCGCTGCATCGACCGCCGGGTAGCGGTAACCCAGAGTGATCGGGCCGAGGGAGTTGCGGTAGTCGATGAACTCTCTGTCCTGGTCATCCCAGACCCGGCAGCCATCGCCGCGGACGATGACCTGAGGCTCTTCGGGAAGGAATTGGGCCCGTTTGGAAGCAGTGCTGGAACCGAACGGCATCACCGCCTCCAAGCGATCTGCCCAGGACTGCTCGACAGTGTCCACTGCGGTTGGGGGGTGGTTCATAGTGGTCCAATCGTGGTCGTCGCACTGGCGGTGGTGTTGCTCGGTGGTGTTGCTCAACGGGGATTGTTCGGGTTCTGAGCGGCGTAGATGACATGGGCCAGGCAGAACAACGAGGATGGGAAGCTGTCGGTCACCCCTGCGTTCAGCAGATCGCGCCCGTGGCTGAGCACTCCGTCGTTCCACGGTGTCAGACTCGCCCAAGCAAGCGACTGGCGCGCATAGGACACCAACTCGGTGTTCCCGGTCCCGTCGACGAACTGGAACACACTCGGGGACCCATCATCGGCCGTGGTGGCCACGTTGTCGGCGTAGGTGGCCGCAAACCGGCGCATATCGGCAGCGGCGAACGGAGGGCGCCGGCCGGGACGGAAGGACCGCAGGCCCCGGTAGTAGTCCCGGGCGAAATTCACATCGATCTGGCCGTGAGAGGTGTCCTCGGGGACCTGGTTCGGCGGGTACCACGGCCGGTACTGCGACCGCGGGTCGTCGATGTCCCAGCCGTTGTAGGCATCACCCTGTGGCAGCCAGTATGGCCACACGTACGCCGAGCCATCGAGAACCAGGCTGTCCCGCAGGGTCCATCCCAGCGCTGTGGCGCGATCCACATACTCCCGGTCGCCGGTCACGGTGGCCATCTGCACAATGGCCCGGCCCAGCGCCAGGAAGTGATTGATCGGGTTGTCCATTCCCGCATGCCACACCGGGGCGTCGGGCAGCGTGACGTAATACCCGCGCCCCTCATCGGTCTCGCGCCACTCCGGGTCATGCACTGCGATGGCATCAGCCGCGGCCGCGAGGTACTCCTCAGCCCGCTGGGCGTAGGTCGGGTTCGACCGCAGCCGGGAATCCTCGCGGACCAGCTTGGCGAACAGCGCCATCGGCTGGACGATCTGGCCGGTGTGCGCCTCAAAGATGTACGGCAGGGACTCCAGCTGATAGTCGGTGGCCGCAACGTCGACCAGCTGCGGTTCGTCCCGGAGCTCTCGCAGCGTGATCAGCACTCGTCCTGGGGCCTCGTGCTGGAAACCGGTGCGAACACGTTCGACGGCGTACTGAGGGTTATCGCCCTCGGTGCGCAGGCCCTCATGGATCGTTGTGCGGTCGTAGTGAGAGTTGTAGGCCTCGAGCCGGAACTCGCCCGGGCCGCCTGTTGGGGTCACGGTGACCGTCGTGTCGTCGGCGTAGGCCAGTGCGGAGCGAACCTCGAAGACGGGCTGACCGGTCGTGTCGCGGATGGTGGCGTAGCCCACCGTCTGGTGGTGACTCGCGCGCCAGGCGGGGTGAGAGGCACCGGAGAAGTCGGTGACACCGCGTTCGCTGTCCCGGTTGGCCAGCACGTGGTCGATGTGGTCGACCATCTTGTCCAGATAGTGGGTGTCGCCGGTGGACTGATACATCAGGGCATAGCCCTCCAACACGTAGGCCTCACCCCAGGCAAGCTTCCCGCTCAGACCGGAGCTGTCCTTGTCGTTGGTCTCCTCCTTGTTGCCATTGCCGTTGTTCAGGCCCAGGTCGAGCTGATCGAAGTACTCACGGCTGATGAGGTCATCGGCCGGCTGAGCGTGTGCAGTCGGGAGGCGGTCACCGAGGAGGGTCATCCCCGCCGCGGCGGCGCCCAGGACACCGGCACCGCGCAAGAAGTTGCGTCGCCGTAGGAGTTGGTCATCACGGTGTGGATTATTCATGGGCCCCTCTTCCTCCGGACGGCGACCGTCGCCGCGCCGTGACCGGGAGCGCTGAGAGTGCCGGGATTCGGCCAGCCCTAGTCGAGCGACCAGGATCGATGAGTTGATCGCCGGTGACACTCGCCCTCGTTGGCGAAGACATCATCCCTCCGTGCACCCGGTCAGTACCGATGCTGCATGATTAATGCTGCACCATATAGCACTTTCGGATGACCGTAAATAGTCGGCCACCACAGGTGGCCGTAATGGCCACCGTACTTGCAACCGGTCTCACAGAGTAGTCAACGATGTGACACCGAGCGATTGCGGACGCTAACGTCACTGGGGATCTGGCATGGGCGAATGGGAGCCTTCTTGTGATGATGACGTCTGCTGTAACCGGCCTTCGAACCGGGTCCACGATCCGCACTAGGGGGCTTCGATGAGTGCACACAACCCCGGCGCCGACCCGATCCGGGTCGCTATCCTCGGGCTGGGCAGTATCGGCCGCACCCACGCCGCGGCGCTGGCCGCGCTCGGTCCCGGGGTGGAGTTGGTCGCCGCTAGCGGCGGCGGTCAGGAACCGCTCGAGGCCTGGCCCGACGCCGAGCGGGTCAGTCCCCAGGACCTGCTCACCCGCGATGATGTCGACCTGCTGGCGATCACGTCCCCCAGCGACAACCACGCCGAACACGCCGCGGCGGCGATCAAGGCCGGGATGTCGGTGGTGATCGAGAAGCCGATCGCCACCACTACCGCCGATGCGAGCATGCTGCTGCGGCTGGCCCGCGAACACGGCCGGCAGATCTATCCGATCGCCCAGCGCCGCCTGGAGGACCAGCACGTGGCGATCCGCGAGCTGCTGCAGTCCGGGCAGCTGGGCCAGATCACCCTCGGTGAGGCTCTGGTGCACTGGCACCGCGACGCCGACTACTACGCCGCTGCGCCGTGGCGTTCGTCGATGCCGGCCGGCGGGTCCCTGATGAACCAGGGTCTGCACTCCGCGGACCTGCTGCTCAGTTTCCTCGGACCGATCGCCTCGGTCAGTGCACACACCGCCACCCTGGGCAACGGCGGCAACGCTGAGGACACCGCAGCGGTGACCCTGGCCGCCGAGTCCGGTGCGCTCGGGGTGATCGTCACCTCGACCGCCACCCCGCCCGGTGACCCGGCACTGTTGACGCTGCGCACCACCAAGGGCCTGATCGATCTGTCGCACACCGACATCGTGCGCTGGCAGATCGAGGGCGTCCCCGAGCCCACCGCGTCCTCCGACGTCGCCGGCGGGTCCAACGATCCGGCCGCGATCGGCATCGCCGGGCATGTGCAGGCCTGGCAGGACATCACCGCCGCGTGGCGCGCCGGGGCCGAGTCCGGGGTGCGGGCCGTGGATGCCTGGCGCACCGTGGCCATGATCGATGCCGCCTACACCTCGGCGGCCACCGGCCGCCGGATCGAGATGCCGGAGGAAGTATGAGACTGATGATCGCCGGGATGGCGCACGGACACGTGCAGTACATCCTGACCGAGGCCGAGGAGAACGACCAGATCGAGCTGGTCGGTACCGCTGATGCCGACCCGGAGAACCGGGCGAAGTGGACACCCGAGGGGGTGCCCAGCTACGCCGATCACCGGGACGCCCTGAACGACCTGGCCCCCGACGTCGTTGCCGTCTGTGGCATCTACGGAGAGCGCGCCGCGGCCACCGTGGCCGCCCTGGAAGCCGGGGCGCACGTCATCGCCGATAAGCCACTGTGCACCACGGTGGCCCAGCTCGATGAGATCGAGCGCGCCGCGCAGAAGGCCAACCGGCAGGTGTCGGTCATTTTCGAGAAGCGCTGGTACCCGGTCACCAGCACCGCC
>Ga0079225_10001210_pt1 | contig 14404 bp, 25 predicted proteins | sample Poulit2012_FD_76344 | JGI IMG/M metagenome (GOLD analysis project Ga0079225, IMG submission 76344) | Agricultural soil microbial communities from Georgia to study Nitrogen management - Poultry litter 2012 | ecosystem: Environmental > Terrestrial > Soil > Agricultural land | place: USA: Georgia...
ATAGCGGCATCGGGTGGCGTGCTTGTCGCCATGTAACTCTTAATCAGCGGGTCGTAGGTTCGAGTCCTACACGACCCACCAAGCAAAACAGCGTGTAGGACGGCACCCTCGCTTTCGGGCGGGGGTGCTTCCTTTTGGACTGGGGGCACTTTTGGGGGCTTATCGGCTTGCCGCTTGTGGCCGGGGTGTATAGCGCACTTGACACCCATCTGTATACGCGGCTATACTCTCAATAGCCGAGGTGGCAACTGTCTTTGGCCGGACAGCCACCTCGAGACACCACACTGAAGGAGTCACCGTGCATCATACCAAGTCAACAAAAGCCCCCCAGTCGCACACGGGCGGCGAACCACGCGAGGTGGCCTTAGCTGAGGCGCTCGACTGGTACGCCTGGGCTTTCCAGGCTGCCACCGACGACAACCCCCGACCTGTCCGGGCGCTCGCTGATAACGAGCTGGACAAGGCCCTCGCCACCATCCGCAAGTTGGGTGGCACGGTCGGGCAGGTACTCGCCATGCAAAGGGGTGCAGCATGAGCGGAGTTGCACCGGGACAACAGGCTGAGCGGGTGCGCGACATCGCCAGCCGCCTGCAGGAACTGGAAAACGAAGCCTCCAGCATGGGCATCTCCCTCCTCGTCCACATGCACAACCTGCCTGCCAGCCTGTACGAGTCCCTCGAGGGTGACGGTGAAATTGTTGCCAACGGGTACCGCTTCAAATCTGTGCACGGCATCAACGTGCACAGTGACCTTGAAACCCGCACGAGTACCGCCACGTGCCCCACCTGCCACGGCAATGAAACCGTGGAATACCAGGATGGCATCATCCAACACAGCAGCGACTACTACGACTGCAGCCCCAACTACGTGGAACGCCCCTGCCCCACCTGCGAGGACGGCCACGTGACCGTGGAACGGTGCAACACCTGCCACCTGATTGACGTGGACAGCGACCAACTTGAGGACCACTTCCCCAGGTTCCTCCTGTGCGAATGCACCGACGATGACCGCGAGGAACACAAGACCACCCTCGAAGTAGGCCAAATGATCGTGATCCGCTTCGGGGAGGAACCAACAAGCTGGCAACGCCTGGACCTTGGCATCCTCATCCGCGACCTTGAGGGCGCCCACGGGCAGGGGGATAAGGAAATCCCGTTCACGCTCATCAGTTACCTCGATGGGGTGCGGCAGCGTTGGCAGCACGCCCAAGAGGCAGCACGCGCTCCCGCACCGGAAGGACTGCCGTTCTAATGGCAGTCCACACCATCCCCCTCTCAGAGCGGGCGGCAGAAGCCTTAGACAACCTTGACGCCGCATTGGCGAAGGCCATGCGACGGGCCACGCGCGACAACGTGGGTGGTTTGAGCATCCGTGGTGATGAAGCAAAGCAACTGGAAGCAGCAATCGCAGCTTGGAATGAAGTATCGGAGGAGGAGCATGGCTAGTCCACTTGTTGAACGCCTCGAAGAGCGACTGTTGGACACTTACGAGCAGCCGGCAGAGCGTGAAGGTTTCACTGTTGAAACGCAGGATCAGGCGGCTTGGGCGTCCCGTCGGGCGGCAGCCGCTCACCGGAAGATGGATGAGATCAGCGCGTGGGAGGCTCGGGAGGTTGAGCGTATCCGCGCGGCAGCGGCAGCGGAACGGAAGCAGTATGAGCGTGACGCGGAGTACTTCGCTGGTCTGCTCGCGCAGTACGTCATGAGGTTGCAGGCTGAGGGCAGTAAGAAGAAGAGCGTGAAACTGCCCGGTGGAACTATTGCGCTGCGTTCCCGCCAGCCGAAGCTCGAGATTCACGATGAAGCTGCCGCGATTGAAATGCTGCGCGGTACCAGTTTTGTGAAGGTTGAAGAGAAACTCGCGAAAGGCGACCTCAAGAAGCAACTGGAGCGCACGGATGACGGCCAGTGGGTGCTCAAGAGCACGGGTGAGGTTGTGGAGTGGGCGGCACTGGTTGAGCAGGAGGACAGCATCAACTTCACCCCCGCAGAGGAGGATGAAGAGTGAACCTGCACAGTGACAGCATCGCCAAGATCAGCGCAGCTCTCGTGAAAGTGCAAGCCACCCTGAAGCCGGCACCGAAGGACGCCAACAACCCGTACTTCAAGTCGAAGTACGCGGACTTGAACAGCGTGTGGGATGCTTGCCGGGACGCCCTCACCGGTAACGGCATCGCCGTGGTGCAGACGGCCCGCGTGGATGACGGCAACCCACGCCTGGTGACGATGCTGGTGCACTCCAGCGGGGAGTACATCAGTGGTGAGTGGCCGCTTCGCCCGTCGAAGGAGAATGACCCGCAAGCATTGGGGAGCGCGATTACGTACATGCGTCGGTACAGTCTCGCGGCAATGGTTGGGGTTGTTTCGGATGACGATGATGGGAATGCTGCCAGTGGCCGCACCGAGACTCAACAGGGTAAGCAGCGGCAGTCTAAGGCGCCAGCGAAGCAGCAGGCGAAGACCACGCGAACAACTAAGGGTGACGACCTGCCCTTGAGTGCTCAGGCGGCATCCCGCCTGATGCAGTCCCTCACTGAGCTTGGCATCCCGGCTGATGAGCACCTGGCTTTCGCTAGTGACGTGACAGGCCGGGAGATAGCGGCCTTGTCGGAGTTGACTCGCGCTGAAGCGAAGCGGGTTCACAAGATAGCGAACGGTGAGGAAGCAGCGTAACGGAACGGGGCGGCCATACGGTCGCCCCAAAACCTTCTCGGGGGCAGCGGGAAAACGCGAACACATGAAGGAACACGTCAAGGGGCAGATTGCCAGTGTGATTGAGGAGCAATTCTAATGGCTGTCCCTGAAAGAAGTATGACCGAGTTGCTGGAGCGGGCTGTAGAGCTTTGCCCTGAGCGGTTCAGGATTGCCCGCGCTCACATGAGCACATTGGACGGCATTCTCACGGAGCCTTTGCAAGACGTGCTTGACGTGCGCGTCGGCCCGGAGTTCGTGAGCGTGGCCGACAGGTTTGACCGCTTCTACATTCACGAACCCGAGGAGGCAGCTCACGCGCTCATTCTCGCTGGCACTATTGAGGCTATCGAAGCGTGGGGTTGGACGTGGTCTGTCGGTTGCAACGCTGGCCGCCCGTATTACTTCGCGGTTATTCAGCCTCGTGCGATGGTGACGCATGGGGATTCTCCAGCTCACGCGCTGTTGGCGGGGTTTGTAGCAACCCTGGAGGAGGAGTCTGCCGCTAGTTGCATGGATGAAGCTAACCGGGAACTGTCGCACCAAATGCTGGAGGAAAACCAATGAACGCTACCGAGAGGTCACTAATGACCCGTGCAGCCGAGTTGTGCCCCAAACGGTTCCGCGTGATCGACACTGAACCCCCCGAGGGAATCCCATCAGAGCGTCTTTGCGTCGTGCTTTCTCTGCCGCATGGGTGGTCGAGTCACAAAAGCCGAGCCTTTGAGCTTGTGCTTCTCGCGGGCGTCATGGAGGAAGTCGTCGGGCGAGGGTGGGCCTACGAGTTGCAGGACGGTTTCGGTGGGCCGTCGGCGTTGGTTTATCGGGATCGGCGTAATGACCTGTCGGCTTATGGTGCTGGCCGTTCGCCTGCTTTTGCTTTGCTTGCTGCGTTTGTGAGGGCGTTGGAGTCGGTTGCACCGGGACAACAGGAGGCCCAATCATGACCACCACTGAAGCAGTGCGGGAACACCCAATCCTGTTCTCCGGGCCAATGGTCCGCGCCATCCTCGACGGCCGCAAGACCCAGACCCGACGGGTCGTCAAGCCGCAGCCGCCCACAGGCTTCCGGCAAATCAATCAGGAGCTTGGCACCGCCACCTTCAGTGACGGGTTCTTCGCCCGCACCCATGAGTGCCCCTTCGGCAAGCCTGGGGATCGCCTCTGGGTGAGGGAGGGCCACTGGCTTTACGGGCAGTGGGTGAAGAACGGCTTCAACAACAGCGGTGGCCAGCGGTGGACGTTCCAGCAGATCGGGGATCGCGTGGCCTACACCCGGCCCGGGCTCGATGAGATTGCCTACTACGGCGGTGGGCAGGGCTTCAGTTGGCGCCCGTCAATCCACATGCCTCGTTGGGCGTCCAGGATCACCCTGGAGATTACCGACGTGCGAGTAGAGCGGTTGCAGGAGATCAGCCCAAACGACGCGGTGGCTGAAGGTGTTGAGCCGGACTGCGACCACCCAAGCATGACGCTTGAGTATGGCTGCACCGACTGTATGAACACCGGTTACGCGAGTAACCCTCGGGATGAGTTTGCAGGCCTGTGGGATTCCATCAATGGGCAGCGGCCCGGGTGCTCGTGGGCTGATAACCCGTGGACCTGGGCGATTACGTTCAAGCGTGTACAGGAGGCGTCATGAGCGTGTCCCGCGTGCTCCGTCGCCTTCCTTGTCTCCGTGGTCATGTCTGGGGCCCGTGGCTTCCAGGCCTTGCTCGCCCTACTGATTACCCACAACCGTCGTACTGGCACCGCCGCTGCGCCCGTTGCGGTGCAACCCAGCGAACCGATAGCAGACCGGAGGAAATGTGACCGTGGAAAAGACCCTGCACGTTTTCCGCTATGACGACACCGACCTTGTGGTGGCCGAGAGCCCTGTAGACGCTTCGGCGCTCTACCGGGAATGGAGCGCCGGCGAGGAAGTGGCACCCAGTGAGTGGGAGCAACTAGACGGCGGCCGGCTGCTAAGCGTCTACATGAACCCGGAAGCTGATCAACCCTTGACCACTCAAACCTGTCGCGAGTGGGCGAGGCGCTGGGGTCGGGGCTTCCTGGCGCGCACGGAGCGGTGACCGTGGATAGGGACGAACTCAAGCGGCTTACTGAAACGCCCGTGAAAGACATGTCCGAGATCGAGGTGCGCCGCCTGAAGCTGGAGGCTAAGAACGCCCTAGCTGAGGTGGAGCGGTTGCAAGCCGAACGCGACAAGCTGCGCGAGACCGCTAGCGCATACATGGCTGCCATCAACGCCTGCTGGCCAGTCGATCCGAAAGACATGGACGGTGCCGCCCGCCTGGACGCCGCAGAGAATGCCCTGCGTCGTGCCTTGGAAGGCGGCGACCAGTGAGCCGGGTTGATCGCACTACCGCTCGCCGGCAAGCTCAAACCATCCTGAGCAGTGAGACGGACCGGGATGGGTTCAACATGGCTTCTTACGTCATCCGGTTACTGGATGAGTTGGAGAGCGTGGAGGTAGAGCGCGGCAGGTTCCGCATGGCCCTTGAGCGAGTGGGCACTTACACCTACTACTACGGTGAGGGTGGGATGCCTACCCTTATGGCTCATGAAGTGCGTCAAATCGTTTTTGGCGCTCTTGATGAGACGCAACGGTTGGAACAGTCAACAGGTGAGACGCAAGCCGTCGAAGGAGGCAACCAGTGAGTTTCAGTGCGGAAGTCGCTCGCGCTCTAACCGAGCGTGGCGAAAAACACCGAGAGCGCCAAGTAAGGCGAGAGGCGAACAAAGCCATTCGGGTGACTGAAAGGCGCATACGCAAGGCGGCAGCGAAAGGTGACACAACCACGACACTCCCCGCTAGCCTCTCGGATGAAGCAGGGAAGCTGGTGAGAGGTCACTTTGAGGGTCTTGGATACCGCGTTTACCGCGAACGCACCTGGGATGACCCCTTAAAAATCTTCGGTACTGCCATTGTTGTTGATTGGGAAGGAAAAGAATAATGACCCTTGATGAGTACCAACAGCAGGCTTTGAAGACCGCCTCCTACCCGAATGTGGGTAGTAACCTCACGTACCCAACCCTTGGACTGGCCGGGGAGGTGGGTGAGATTGCTAATAGTGTGAAGAAGATAATGCGGGATGACGGGGGCGAGCTCACACCGGAGCGGCGGGAAAGCCTGCTTGCAGAGGCCGGTGATTGCCTCTGGTATTGCGCCGTTGCTGCACATGAACTGAAAACCCCGCTCTCAACCGGCTGGCAGCACTTTGATTCGATTGACTCCTGGCTAGATGGGGGCGGGCCATATGGCGACCTTTACAGGCTCACCCTGGACCTGCAACTGGCACTCTCCGACTTCATAGAAGAAGTCGTGCACAGGCGCCATGAACACCGCATCTTCCATGTGATCGAGGTGCTGGGGGAGTTCATTCACAAGCTAGGCGGCACGGTTGAGGCTGTTGCTCGTGCGAATCTCGCTAAGCTGGCCGACCGAGCTGAACGCGGCGTAATCCACGGTGCAGGAGACAACCGATAGGATAAGGTGTGACCATGCAAATAGATTGGGAACTGCTCATGTGGCTCGGGTTTGCACTGGCCGCCCTGTCGCTTTTCCCGCTACTCATGTGGTTCACTCACTTGCACTTCAAAGCCAAGGCCAAGGGGCGTGAACTGGCCTTCCAGCGGGGGCTTGAGCGGCTTTCTGAGTTGCCTGATCTGGTGTTCACCTTGCCTGTTGGGGAGGGGCCACCCGCGAAAAGCGTCATGACTCAGACTGCGGATTCTGTAACCATACGGCCTGTTGAAGGTGAGGTAGGGTAAACCTCCTGCCGCCAAGCAGAAGAAGCCCCGGACTTAGTGCCGGGGTTTTTCTTTATCCCAGGGAGCGAAGAGCCGCTTAGGGACTGCCTAGCTATAGTCGCCCTCTGTGCCAATTGATCGCGCAATCATTATTCCGGTGTTTGCGCTCACGACGGCAATACACGAGAGCTGCATTTACATGATGTGTGCTATAGTTTGGGTATAGAAATGTCCGGGCATGGATGGCCCCATCCCGGACATGGTGACGCCAGCCCACGCAACCGACGGGCATCACTCCTCCAGTGTAACCGTCAACGGGTAATCCCCGGCGTCACCGTTGGAGGGAAGTAATGAAACACCTACCGACAGCCGAAGTTGCCACCGTCACCCCGCAGCTTGCGAGGGCGTGGCTGGGAAGCAACACAGGCAACCGTCCAGCCCGCGCAAGTGGTGTGAAACGCTACGCAGAGATGATGCAGCGCGGAGCGTGGCACCTGAGTCCAGACGCAATCGCATTCGACAGGGATGGGCGGCTACTCAACGGCCAACACCGCTTGCAAGCCGTAATAATGGCAGACACGCCCCAGTCGTTTATCGTTGTGCGCGACCTCGATAACGAAGGGTTCATGTTCTATGATGGGGGATTCCGGCGTGGCCTTAGCGACCACCTTGCGACACTGGGGCATAAGAACACCAACCTGCTCGCCAGCATTGCGCGTGTGACCGCCAATATTGCCCGTGCGGGTGTCGCGAGTCGCGCCCTCGTAGCGGTGAGCAACAGTCACGACCGCTTAGAGAATGATGAGATCCTAGCGTTTGTTGACGCCTACCGGGATGAATTGGAGGCCGCTACCCGTTTCGCTAGCAACACAGCTAACCGTTCTACGGTCATGCCTGCAACGGTCGCTGGAGTGGTGACGGCCCTGTACGGGGTAGAGCATGAGATTGAGGGCTTCATAACGCAAGTGTGCGAGGGGATTGGGATTGCGGATAGGCGACAACCTGCACACCTGCTTCGTAAGCGGTTGGAGCCGGAATTCACGAATACTGCTCGCGTGGTCCGGCCGCAACGGTTCGAGATTTTCGCTTACACTTTCCTTGCTGCCAACTTGTACGTGGCTGGGCAGTCGCGGGCAATGTTGAAGTGGGTTCCGACTAAGCAAATGCCGTTTCCTCAGCCTGACGTGGATCTTGCTTTCTGGCGGGAGCGGATGCCGGAGTGGGCAGATGAGGAGGAGCAGGCAGCGTAACAGTCGGGTAGTTATCCCACCTAAGCCCCGGACGTAACGCCGGGGCTTTACTTATTGAGCGAAGGTGAACTCGGTTCGGACCCGCTCATCATGATAGTAGAGCCGCATCCACACCGCCCCGATTGGTGTGGGTGCGAAGCCTTTTTCTGCCTCCCAACCGGAACGACGTGCGCCCCGCTTATACGTGGGCACAGATATGTGCATCTGCTCATCCACGTAGACGCTGCCCTGGTCTGTAAGCCTCTCGCGGGGTATGGGCACCTGCCAGCCACTGTGAATGTGCCCCGACAGGACCACGTTCGCATCCGGCAGGTAGACTGCTCGGCGGTTCGTAGAGATCACGCCTCGCGTTACGGGTGAACTGCCACCGGAGCCGTGCGAGTAGTAGATGTTCACAGCCGGGAAGGACTTGCGGCCACTCGCGCGGAACTGTAGTTTTACCCAGCCGTTGTAACTGCCCCTGATGATGTTCGCGCCAGCTCTATCGTTCAGGCCGGCGACAAGTAGGCGGGTTGGGTCTATCTCCGCGTGCCGCTTCACGGATGTTTCGTGATTGCCTTCGGCCAGCAGCAACCAGTTCTTCGCGTACGGCTCAAACCAGTCGATAGCATCCTGTATGACAGCGCTGTAGTAGTCGTCAACATTGTGCTCAGGCCTGATGCTGGACTTACTGCCCCTACGGTCATTCCGACCCTGCATCAGGTCCAGCACGTCTCCCAGGTCGATGATCAGGGCGTTCCGCTCTAAAGCCTGATCAAGGTGCCGCTTTTGCATCGCCCGGTCGCTGTACTTGCTGTCCCAATGTCGATCCGAACTAAGCAAAAACCATTGCTGCCAGCCGGATTTGACTTCATCGAACTGCACAACTGTCGCGTCAGGTGCTTCGCGTATCGTATAGGGGTTCACCCGGTTAGCCCGTTCTGCACGACCGTCCACCAAAGGCCAACCAGACCAGCGATTACCGCGCCACCTACGGCCGTGGCAATCCAACCGAGTACCTTATCCCGACCGTCTTTCCGGGCGGTGGCACGCTCCAGGTCCTCAATGCGACCCTCGTGCTCATCAAGGCGGGTGTCACGGCTGGCTAGGCGGTCATCGAGTTTCTTTTCAAGGCGGTCGAAGCCACTCTGCACGGTCTCTCCAAGCGCGGTAATACTCTTCTCCAGTTGCTTGATTTGGAGGGCAAGTACGGCAGGCTGAAGGTGTTCCGGGGGGCTGTTACTCATTGGGGGCCTCCAATATTTGGATGGGGAGTGAAAATAGCCCCGCGTGGTGGCGGGGCAAGGTGTCACCAGGCTAGGGAGAGGAAGATGCGGGTGATTGGCCCGTCACCAATGATCGGGGCCCTAAGTTCGGCGCACACTTCCGCGCCAGCAAGAATCAGGTTGTAGCCTCTACAGGCAAGCCCGTACGGTTGGAGTTTCTGAACACCATCCGGTGACGCGGCGAACCCAGATCCTGCATAAAGCGTCCAACCCTCATGCTCACCTACCGACTGTTCAATGTTCAGGTCAACGGTGAGGGCGAGCGGGTCAATGACGGCACTGAAACTACCGGAGGCGCTGGCGGTTCCGGCTGTGCTTAGCGCGATCAACAGGACTAGAAGCAGGCGTCGCATCTAGCCCTCCAGTGCTTTTCCCTGGCCTCCAACAATGCCACGCAGGGCATCAACCCCAAGGAAGGACGCGAGGCCCGCCAGGAGGCCCTGAACGGCTCCAGCGGCCAGCCCATCAATCAGCGGGGTGAAGGACAAGCCCACACCAACAACTAGGCCGGCAGCTACGGCGAAGACTTTCACCATGTCGCCATCAAGGTCTTTCCAAAGGTACTTTCGGATTATGGCGGTGATGCCTGCAATGCCGCCAGCGAAGGCGAGGAGGCTTTCACCCCACTCGGTCACGTTCCAGTTGGGTTCAACAGCTTGAGCGAAAGCAATGGCGGTGAGGGCGAAAAGGATTACAAGCAGGGTGATTCGTTTCATTCTTATTACTCCTCTAAGGAAGGGAAAAGGCCCGAACCTTTCCTTAGGTCGGGCCAGTGGCAAGAAACTTTCTTTACGGCGTCGAGTGGAGATACTAGAGGGACAGATCACCTCCTCTCAGTTGCACCGGGGCAACTACTCAGCACCAGCACACTCAGCAGCACACGCCAGATAAGCTGCACCATCCACGTAGTTGTCGGCCTTCTTCGGGCTGGTCCGCAACCGGGCAATCTTCATTAGGGCCATCATCACGCCCACATCCATCGCGGTGAACTCCACGCCCTTGTAACTGGTCCAGTACTCGGCAATGTGCGCGAAATTATCTTCCGGCTCGCCGTAATCAGCGTTCCGGTCGATGTTCGTGTACTCCTTCGCGGTGTCCAGCACCTCACTACGTTTCACTTCTTCACTTCCTTCAATGTCTTGCGAAGCTGGTGGGCTTTCTCCTCCTCAACCAGGCGGGATTCCTCCTCCCACGCCCGCAGGAAGGCCAGTGCCGCTTCGCTCAGGCGCTCTACGTGCCTCTCTGCAGCCTCTGCCCTTTCTGTAGCCCGTAGGAGTGCCTTATTGGTGTCTGCGAGGTCCTTGGCGAGTCCTGCAGCGCGAGTACGGTGGCTGGCGGCATCCTCAAGCCGTTGGCGGCGCTCGCGAGACAGGTCGGCGGTGAGTTTGGCAATCTCAGCGGTAAGGCGTTCCTCCACCTCGCTAGCCATCCTCTTGAACCACGCGACCTCCTTGAGGGCCTTGTCGCTGGCGTGTTGCGCCATTGCAGCCTGCTCAACGTCGTACATCAGCGGAGGTTGGCATACAGCTTGCCGTTGACGATTCTCGCGGGTCGTTCCCGGTCGAGGGCGTACTGAATGATCGTGCCGTCCGTCTGCACCAAGTGGAGGGACGTGACCGGCAACAGCGGATTTTCATACTCAGGTTCGAGGAGGTCATGCTGCTCCACTAGGGTCCAGACTTTCTCCACGTACCGGGGATCGGTTGCATATTTGAGGTGGCCTGAGACAAGCCCCTCGAGGAAGGCGCGAGGATCGTCTTTCACTGCTGCGGACTGCGGGTAAACCCGTTGAATCAGGTCGCCATAGTCGGAGAAGTAGGATGCCCAATCGGGGTACCGCCGCCACCGCGCGACCGTCGAGTACCAGGTGCCATCCTCAGCGCGGTATTCCCTCGTGGGTAGCTCGATGACTGGACCTGTCCAGCTGCTGCCGGCCTTCACGCCACCAAGGTTGTTCGCTTCCCTGGCAAGCTGTGACCGGCCAAATCCGCTTTCCAGGGCTGCTTGGGCTACTGCTATCGGCACGCTGATTGGAGCGCCCTTATCGCGGGCCTCACGCGCTGCGGTGGTGGCCTTCTCAATGAACTCTTCGGGGGACACAGTGGGGGCCTCCTTAAATGGGAACGGCCCGCACGCCGCGGGCCGGACAATAGTGTGCTATTTGTTACTCTCAGTTCATGCGAAAACTAGCGCCCCTGCTCCTACTAGTCCTGCTAGCGGCATGCAATATTGACAATTCGACACGACCAGCGGTCAGCGTCAGCGGATTCCCGTCGTACCGGGACCTAGAGGTGCAGCAGAACCCCGGGAATGAGACAGGGCATGACATCTTCTCAATTTCCGTTCGGAACGCCCAGGATACGGCGAGCGTGACCGTAGATTTTGAGGGACTACCCGCTGGAGTCCGTATGGTCGCGGCTGACTATATTTCAGACACGTACCTGAGCTTCGACGTGATTGCTGATGCCACAGCCCCCTTGGGAACTCATGAAGCAAAAGCACTGGTATCCGTGGATGGCCGAACCCACGAGCTGCCCGTGGTCATCAACGTCATCCCCCGGAAGCCCACGTTCACCCTCGAGGAGTTCAGTGTCAGCCGGTACTCGGATTACGCGCCAATCTGGGCCACGATCACCAGCACGCACACAGAGGTGACGAGTGATGTCGAGTTCACAGCCTCATGCCAGGAGGACACTTACAGCAACCTGAGAACGTACTTTAGGAGTGAGCCGGTGAGCCTGGAGGCGGGAGAAACGAAGCGGATTCGGATGCCCTACTCGAGTGGCTTCCCGTACTTCACTCGCTTCATTGTCCGGTGCTCTTTCTACGCGGAGTTCGATGATTCACGCGTGAGACTCGACTAGGGCAGTTGCATCGGTAACTAGGCAGCGCTCGTGCCGTGCTGTGGATAGCAGCCGCCCGGTTGCCACCTCATTCCAAGCGGCAACAGTGATCTTCTCGTTAGTGCCTATCGGGGGCCTCCAATGGCATGGAAAAAGCCCGCCGAGAAAAGGCGGGCTGGGGTGTTGTACCGGGGAAACTCAGAAACGCCAGCAAGAAAAAAGCCCGCCATTGGGGGCATAGCTAGTCGTCGTCCACCTCATAAACCAACATGCTGTAATTTGTTGACAGCGTGGCATCTCGTATTGTCCGATCCTCCAGCGGATTTATAAAACTGAGCCGCAAGCGTACGCGCAGATCATAGTAGGTGCCGGGCGGGAGTATCAGTCCTGCGGGGAAATTGATGAAGTCGGCGCTATCAGGGGTTGGAAGGTACGCAAGCCGTAGCCCGTGTATCGTGTCGTTTATTGGCTGTCCGAATATCGTCGCCCTTCCTTCAGCCTGGATTAGGGTCGTGTGATCACCTGTGTCGTGGGTTAATGCGTAAGCAAACCTGCCAAATTCGCTCAATACATATACCCTGAGTTTGCCGTCAGGTACCGTAACGTCACCTAATGAAGGGCTCCATGCGGTAACGGTAGTGAACCCTCCCCCGGAGACGGTGCTGGTATTCTGCCCGTACACTTCTACGCTGCCGACAGATAGAAGGCGTGGCGCCCCTTCAATCCAGATGCCGCTACCGAGGCGTGCGGCCATGCCTTGCGCTCCAGGTGGCGCTCCGAACATGCCTCCTACGTCACCAAGGGCGAGTACGTCTTCACCTTCATGCTGGATGGTGAACGTTCCGTCTACGGTCGTGTCTCCGTCGAGGCTTATCAACCGACCCTGAAGCCGCACCCCCTCAGGTGACAGGTTGGCACTCGCAACCACATCCCCAACCTTCACCCTCGCATCAATCTCATCAGCCTGCTGCCTGATTGACGACCACGCCCGACCCATGTCCCGCACCAGACTGTGAATCTCATCCATCGTGAGGGTGAGCATGGAGTAGACGCTGGTCACACCCAGGTCATCAGACGCTACAGGCAAGTTCGTGACAAGCGGCCGGCCCGTTTCATCCACAAGCACACTGCCACCGGAGTCGGTGAGGGTGTACGGGTCGAACTTCGCAGCAGTCAACCGAAGCTGCTCAGCCGTCTGATCAATAGCCGTGTACGCCCCCTCAAGGTCAACCATCAACTGCTCTACACGCTCTGCACTCTCCTCAAGCGAATAGAACAAGTTGGGGCGCTCAGGGTCTACCGTCACCCGCAGGTTCGTGCCGTAGGTTAAATCCACGTCACCTAGTTCAGTTTGCAGCTCCTCAAGGGTAATGTCGTCACTCAAGTACCGCCTGAGGAGGGTGCCGGCCTCTTGGATGGCTTGCGTTTGCGTGTAAATGTACTTGTCGGCTTCAACGATTTTGGCGGCTGCTTCTGCAGTGCGGATTTGGTCGATCAGTGCCGGGTCGAGGCTACCTGTGGCGACATGCCCACTTTTGGCGCTTACCGGGTCGGTTGCTTCGCCTACCTCCCCTGCCGCGTCGTAGGATCTGGCGCGAACGTACCAGCGGACACCCGGCTCCAAGTCTGACAGGTGGAAGCGGGTTGCCTGCCCACGATCCCGCAAAGTCGCCTGCGACGGCTCAAAAGCAGGGTCTATTGAAGCGTGAATCTCCACACCTGAAGCGCGTGAGTTGCCAGCGAACGGGTTTACCCTCACGCTAATACCCGGTTGGGCGGTGCGGACCATCAAACCCGTTGGGGCGGGCAGGCCAAGGGCGCGGCGTTTACGCTCCTCAGCCTCCTCCCGATTCAGGACACTAGCGACTAGGCTGGGGGCGGTGTCACCAAGATGCAACGTCGTACCATCAGGCGCCCACGAAAACTCCTCAACAACCCCCTCAGTATGAAGCCCGAGCGTAGGGTCTGAAACGCGCACCCTGTCGCCCGTACTCACGTCCAACGGGCCACTAACGTGCACTTCGAGGGTCTGCTGCGGCTGCGAATGATCGGCCAGGTACTTTTGGGCTTTCTCCCTGAGTTCCTCAACGTCTACAGCGTCGAAGGTTACTGCCTGCCGGTACACCCCGTACCTGGTGATGCTCGCATTGTCGCGGAGGGTGATTGTGTCCCGGTTGATACCTTCCCCCGGCCCGGACGCTATGAGGACGTTGCAGAGGGTTTCATCAGTGTCACGGAGGGACACCACTTCACTGTTCACTTGTGCCCTCCCATCTCAAGTTAGAACTTTTGGTCGTCAACAGCCTGGAACGGCTGCGGGTAGCGAGCTGAGTGACTAGCGTGCAGGTTTATGAACTTCAACAGGGTCACGTGAAGCTGGTCATCCTCACGTTTGATGGCAACAATCGGTTGCACAGGAAGGCTCGTAGGGACCCCCTCCTCGGGAATACCCTCATCAGCAAGCTCGGCCAGGTCGAACGAGTCTGTCTGGCCGTCGATGGTGACGTGCAGGACCTCCCCGCCTAGCTCGTAATCAATCTCCTGCGTACTGAACTGCGGACTTAAAGTCACACGAATGGGCATGATCTCCTCCAAAACGAAAA
>Ga0079225_10001211_pt1 | contig 14402 bp, 15 predicted proteins | sample Poulit2012_FD_76344 | JGI IMG/M metagenome (GOLD analysis project Ga0079225, IMG submission 76344) | Agricultural soil microbial communities from Georgia to study Nitrogen management - Poultry litter 2012 | ecosystem: Environmental > Terrestrial > Soil > Agricultural land | place: USA: Georgia...
CGCTTAGAAATACTTTGTTCTTTATTTCCAAAGAAGAAAAATTAAATGCTAACTTTGAGGTGATTCTAAATTTATTGGATGTTTTGTTGGCCAAAGCTACCGCTCGACAATGTGAGATTTTATATTTGAAATTGTTGGGGTTAACAGAAGATCAAATTTCAACGCAGCTTAAAATTGGTCAATCTGCGGTCAATCAGCATTCCACAAGTGCAGGTTGGGCTGCAATCAAATCGGCAGTACAGTATTATAATAAGGTAATCGGATAAATCATGGGCATCAAAGAACTTATCTTACTACAAATTATCGCTCATTTGCTGTTGGATTTCTTCTTTCAAACCCATAAATCTGCTGAAGAGAAAAATACAAAAGGCTTTAGAAGTGCTTTTTTATATAAGCACGCTTTTTTATGCTTTATACTTTCTTGGATATTTTCCTTACAAATCGAATTTGTTTGGGCTGCTTTGTGCCTTGCGATGCTGCATCTTATAATCGATGGATTTAAACCTTTGTTGAGGAGAATCCCGAAGTTGAATCCTTATCTTTTTTACCTCGATCAATTGCTTCATCTGCTTGTACTGACTCTTGTTGTTTATGCATTTGATTATTGGATCGGAATAAATCCAACTTTTGAAGTTGATTTTAATTTTAAAATTCTCTTGATGATTACCGGTTATTTGTTTTGTTTAAAACCGACAAATATTTTTATCCGAGAAGTTTTTAAATCCACCGATATCCAAGTGAGTAGTGATAATGAAATGCCCAATGCAGGAAAAGTTATCGGAATTTTAGAACGGATTCTTACGCTGACCCTTATCTTAGTCGGTCAATATTCGGCGGTGGGTTTTCTAATAGCTGCAAAATCCATTCTTCGTTATAGAAGTGATGAAACCCTCAAATCAGAATATGTTTTAATCGGAACTTTATTGAGTTTTGGAATAGCAGTGCTGCTGGGTATTTTGATTTCCTCTTTTCCATAAAAAAAGGCCAGCGCAAAACTGACCTTTCTTGATTTTTATAATTCAAACGGTAGATTATCTTTCACAATCTGCAGTCCAGACTGCTCCGTCTTTGGTGTAAAATATATCCAAGGTTGATTCGTCAATCTTGATATAGGTTACGCCTTCTTCAAGGTCAACATTTACCAAGGTATGATCGCCTTCCTCTTCAAACTCAATCCCGGTTAGATTTGGGATCCCGTCAGAAAAGTGAAAATCATATTTTAAACTTCCTCTTTTTACCACGGTAACATTTCCGTTATCATGGCTTTGCGCGTCTCCATCTCCATCGGTATAAGTAATTTTTCCATCATACGTACCGACAAAAATGTCGTTATCCGCCGGATCATCATCCTTACTGCAGGAAAATGCTACAAACAATAAACATGCTAAACCAAGAACTTTCAATGTGCTTTTCATAATAAATTTAAATTAATATAGGTTAGTAATTGAATTCCAAATGTCTAAAAAAGAGAGATAGCTCAATATGACTTTGATAGATTTTAACATAAATAACCACTAATAACTCGAAAAAGCAAAGGTAGTGCGTTTGTTTTATCAATTTGTTTTCTGTTGTAAACGTTTTGTTTTTAGGTAGTTGAATACAAATTCATTAGAAAAGATTCTAATTTTCAATTGTTTCAAGAGTTGTGACCAGGAACAATACTTGATTTTGGGAAAAGGTGGAATTAATTTTAGTTACTTCAACTTCTTCAAGTTTTTATTTGCTAACAAGAATTTCATTTGGTTTCGTGTAATAAGGAGTCGAAATTCTTCTCATAGAAAACAATGTCGATATTCGGCACGGTGATTTTTTTATTCTTTGCCATAACACCAAGCCTTTTTTTCCTCAAAGTTAAGCATTTAAAGGTTTCGTTTTTCGGAAGGCGGAAATTATCAAACCTATACCCACAACGATATCTACAACATTCCATAACTCCCGACCTAAGGCAATTTTAAAAAATGGTTGGAACAATAAGGCTAATGCTCCATAAATAACCATTTCAGTTTGCTGGTTTTGTTGATTGGCCTGGAAGGCTAAAACTCCAAAACCCACAAACGCAACAAACCTTACCAATTGATAGAAACCGTAAGGCATATCCAACAAACAGGCAAAAAGCAGAATAGCTAAGATTATTTTTATGGCTTTATTCATTTGGTCTTAATTTATAGATGATGCATTAAAACGTGCAACCCAACCCAGTCACACGCCTTCTTTAAAAATTATTAGAACAGAAATTTATTCCTTATCCTGCAAAGCAAAGACTTGTCTTAACAAAGTAGAGGTTCTGGCGGAAATATTATTTCGAATATCTTTTTCCTCTTCTCCAATCATTGTGTAAACTCCGTTTAAAGCTTGGTGCGTTACATAATCGGTCAGGTCTGGGTTTACTTTTTCGACAAATGGGATTTGATTATATCGGCTGATTAAGTTCGACCAAATTTGATCGGCACCCACACGGTCAAAAGAGCTTTTAATCACCGGATTAAATTCATCATAGAGTTTGCTTTCTGTTTTATCTTCGAGATAAGCTGTGGCTGAATTATCGTCTCCCATCAAAATAGATTTTGCATCGGTAAAAGTCATTTCTTTTACAGCATCGACAAAAATTGGCGTTGCGCGACCCACGGCATCTTCAGCAGCACGGTTTAAAGCTTTAATTCCTTCATCAGCTAAATTATCCAATCCGATAGAACGCAGTCCACTTTCAACCTTTTGCAGTTCTGCGGGTAAGAGAATTTTCACCATTTCATTTCGATAAAATCCGTCGGTTTTAGTCAGCTTGGTAACTTGTTTTTCAATTCCGTTATCCAAAGCTTCTTTTAAACCATTAGCAATTTGCGATTGACTTAATTCTCTTCCGGGCAGATTTTCGGCATAATCTTTTAATTCTGCACAAGAAAAAAACAACAGTACACACAAAACAACACTAAATCTTTTCATCTTTTTGATTTGTTATAATTGATCGGGTGTTTAAAATAACCCTACAAGAGATTTGCACAAAGGTAAATTAAATTCTGCTTATTAAAAGAAAAAGACGAAATAGTCGGCGTTTATCGATCAATTGGCGTTAAAACTCTTTGGATAATTTAGTTAAAACATCTATTTTTTTAAAAAAGTTTGTTTTTTAGACTTTGTGATATAAAAGTCCATTATTTTACTACTTTTGGATAAATCAACGAAATAAATGAAATCAGATAGGAAAAGTCAAATTATTCAAACCGCAGCGAAACTCTTTAGAGAACACGGATATAATTCTGTTTCTATGCGTGATTTAGCAGATAAATTGGGGATTAAAGCAGCAAGTTTATACAATCATATCAAATCTAAAGAAGAGATTCTGGCGGAAATAATTATGGATTTAGCCTTTGATTTTACCAAACATATAGACGCGGTGGAACAAAAAGAAATTTCAATTATTGATAAATTGAAAGAAATTATCCAAATGCATGTGCAAACCACCATTTATAAAACAGATTCTCTGGCATGTATGAATAAAGAATGGAAACATTTGGGAGAAGAAAAACAAGAGATATTTCTGGAATTACGAGGAAAATACGAAGCAAAATTCTTACAAATGATTAAACGTGGTATTGAAAAGGGGGAGTTGGATATGAAAAATGCAGAAATTACAGTTTTTAGTATTCTTTCAACCTTGCGCACTTTATATCATTGGTATTCCAACCAATCAGTTATAAAGGAACAAGAATTAATTAATACCTTACAACACAATTTGCTTTTTGGAATTGTCGCGGTTGAAACTGCACATAAAATAAATCTTAAATAAAAATGATTTGCGAGATTTAAAAAATTATTTTTTGAACGTTTCCCGCGAAAAGCGAGACAAGATTTGCGCTACAATCTTTTTATCGTACCTCAAAAAAAGATTTCTACTTTAATCCCTAAAACAATTTTATTTATCAAATGTGTTTTCTTTATAAAAAAATGTATTGATCCTTTATTTCTGGAGAAAGTTATTTTTCGCAGAAATATTTTGTTTTTTCATGGTTAAAATGATTTAATTTAATGATTTATCCAATTGGCTTCTGTATTAATTGATCATACGAAATTGGCTTACCGAGAACCATTCGCCTGATAATATTATCGAAAATGGTGTCCTTATGCTGCGACCGGTTTATCCGGTAGGCGAACTCATTGAAATAGGATTCAATATGTTTCTTGTCTACGTGGACGGGGATTGTTCTTATCCACGATTTCAACTTATAAATCATAATGTGTAATTTCTTGAAATTCTTTCCACTATCTGAAGGAATCTGCTCTATTTTAAACTTCTTTCTTAAAGGGTTATAGCCTGTCCATTTGTCCGTTGTTACGTTGGCATTCTCATCGATATGCTGTTCAAATATAGGGGTCAACGACTTGGCTGAGTAATCCTCGATAGCTTTTATGTAAACACGTTTGACCCTATGTTTATCGGTCAATTCCACGGCAATGGCGGCTTTTGTCTTCTTGGTCTTATAACTCCGGCCTGGCTTGTTTTCCTCTATACCGCCAACTACAAACTCATCTACATGAACCGTTCCTTCCATAGAGTGTTTTTTACTGCTCTCCATTGCTAGCCTAACCTTGTGCATAAAAGTCCAAGCAGTAGGCTGTCGGATGCCATATCTCTTGCTCATTTGTACGCTGGACAGCCCCTTGGTAGTATTAACCATTTCAAAAATGATGAAGAAGGCTTTCCGAAGTCCAAATCTATTTCGGTGAAACAACGTCCCGGCCGTAGCGCTTTCAACATGATTACATTGGTAACATTGATACTTATAGCCTTTTTTCAGACAACCTTTATGTCCTCCACATTTCTTACATTTGAATCCGTTATTCCATTTCAGATTGGCCAAATAGGCCTTGCAATCATCATCCTTTTGGAAAGTATCGCTGAAATTAAGCAAATTTTCTCCTTTGAATGCTCTCATAATCCTGATTTTTAGACTACTAAATTACAGAATTTATTTGGATAAATCAATTAATTTATTACTGATACTCCTCACTAATTGAGTTGTATGCTCGTTGTGCTAAGGTAAAGCAAGAGCTAACTAATGCAGAATCTTTTCTTATTTTTAAAAACAAATCTTTATCTTGTCGTATTAAAGAATCATTCTAATTAACTATATTTAGCAGAATAATTTTGGATAGAACACTAACAAGTGTTAGTTTTGGAGTACTAAATAGAAAACACGATGGCAGATTTTTATAAACTTAAAGTAAAAGACCTTCAAGAGGAGACCAACGACTGTATGTCTCTCGAGTTGGAAGTACCCAAAAAATTGAGAAGGGAATTTAGATACGGCGCAGGACAGCATATTATTTTTAGAAAAGATCACAATGGGGAGGAAATACGTCGTACTTATTCCCTTTGTTCAGATCCTTTTTCAAGAGAATGGCGCGTTTGTGTAAAACAAATTCCCGAAGGGAAATTCTCAACTTTTGTTCATCAAGAATTAGAAGTTGGTGACTATGTTGAGGCGAGTTCTCCTACAGGAAGATTTGGAACAGATGTTGAACTTGAACCGGATAAACAAAGAAACTTTTTGTTTTTTGCAGCTGGTAGTGGAATTACGCCGATCATTTCTATGGTAAAAATGGTATTAGAGCAAGAACCAAAAGCTAAATGTCAATTGTTTTATATGAACCGCAGCGTTCAAAGCATTGTGTTTAGAGAAAAGTTGGAGCAATTGAGAAATAGATTTATGGAACGCTTCGAACTTTATCATATTTTATCTGATCAAAAGAGAGAGATAGAATTATTGAGTGGAAGGATGGATGCTGAAAAATTACGAGATTTATCTGAAACTTTAATAAATCTGGAAGATGTTGATCACTGTTTTATTTGTGGTCCGGAGACGCTGACATTTATGCTGCGTGATGAATTGGTTAATCTTGGATTGGAAAAACGAAAAATCCATTACGAATTATTTGTGTCCGGTTTATCCGAAGCTGATAAAAAACGCGCAGCTGAGGCGATGAAGAGCAAGTTTGATGGAACGAAAATAACTGTTGTCGAAGGTGGAATTGAAACTGATTTTGTGATGTCAGATGTTTATGACAATGTTTTGGAAGCTGCTTTGGCTGCCGGAGCTGATTTGCCTTTCGCCTGCAAAGACGGAATGTGCAGTACCTGTAAATGTAAAGTGGAAGAAGGAGAGGTTGTGATGAAAAAGAATTACGCCTTAGAAAAAGATGATTTAGACCAAAACTATGTGTTGAGTTGCCAATCCATTCCCACGACAGAAACACTTAAAGTAAATTTCGACGTATAATTTTAAAACAGAAAACAATGAGTGAGCAAGAGATAAAAGATTTAGAAAAGATTTTTCAAGAACGAATTTCGAATAATGAAAAAATCGAACCCAAAGATTGGATGCCGGAGAAATACAGACAGATGAATATTCGTCAAATTTCTCAACATGCCCATTCAGAAATAGTGGGGATGTTGCCGGAAGGAAACTGGATTACTCGAGCACCTTCTCTTTTGAGAAAAGTAACGCTTTTGGCCAAAGTTCAGGATGAAGCAGGACACGGGTTATATCTGTATAGTGCTGCCGAGACTTTGGGGATTTCAAGAGATGAAATGACAGAGCAGTTGCTTAGCGGGAAAGCCAAATATTCCAGTATTTTCAATTATCCAACGCTAACTTGGGCCGATATTGGCGCAATTGGTTGGTTAGTTGATGGTGCAGCAATTGTTAACCAAGTTTCGTTAACCCACACTTCTTTTGGTCCTTATGCCAGAGGAATGGTGCGTATCTGTAAGGAAGAAAGTTTCCACCAAAGACAAGGATATCAAATTATGTATATTCTTTCCAGTGGAACAGAAGAACAAAAAGAGATGGCACAAGATGCCCTTAATCGCTGGTGGTGGCCTTCATTGATGATGTTCGGACCGAGAGATGCAGAATCTACACACACCGATCAGTCGATGGCTTGGAAAATTAAAATTAAAACCAATGATACTTTACGTCAACAATTTGTAGATCAAGTGGTGCCACAAGCTGATATTTTAGGATTGACAATTCCTGATCCGGATTTAAAATTCAATGAAGAAACCGGACATTACGACTTTGGTGAAATTGATTGGGATGAATTCTGGCAAGTAGTAAAAGGCCACGGAATGTGTAATAAACAAAGAATCAAAGATCGTCAGGCAGCTTGGGATAACGGAAAATGGGTGAGAGAAGCAGCTTTGGCGCATGCGGAAAAACAAAAAGAAAGAGAAAAAGATAAAGTGAAAAAAGTAGGATAAAATTCTGCATAAAAAGTATGCAAACTTATGTGTGGAAAAAGCTTTAGTAATAAGTCAGTTTCCTGAAGTTGGTAGAAATTTATTCAACAGCAATTAGTAGTGTTAAAAGCAATCAATCCTAACAAATAGAATAGAAATTTTAAAAACAATATTTCATGTCAAAAGAAGAAGATAAAAAATCAACAAAAAACCAATGGCCCTTATGGGAAGTTTTTGTTCGAAGTAGAAACGGATTAGAACATCGTCATTTTGGAAGTTTACACGCTGCAGATGCAGACATGGCACTTAAAAATGCGAGAGATGTTTATACCAGAAGAATGGAGGGGGTCAGCATCTGGGTGGTAGAATCAAATAATATCAAAGCGTCAGACCCGTCTAAGAATACGGAACTCTTTGAACCGGCTGAAAATAAAATTTATCGCCATCCAACTTTTTATGATTTGCCGGAAGGAGTAGAGAATATGTAATAGGACTTTCATCCAAAAACTTTTGCAAGTATAAAAAGTGCAATCACTAAAGAATTAAATATTATGTCAGATACAAACAGAATTAAAACTACCTATGCAGTGGAAAACGACAAGGTCAGTTTCATATATGGAATTGCAGATAACTCCTTAATCCTTGCTCAGCGTGTGAGTGAACTTACCGGGCATGGTCCTTCGCTGGAAACAGATATCGCGTTGACCAATATCGCGTTAGACTTATTCGGTCAAGTGCGCATGTATTATCAGTATGCAGCAGATATTTTAGGGGATGGAAAAACAGAAGATGATTTGGCTTTTTTCAGAACAGAAAGAGAGTTTAAGAATGTACTTCTGGTAGAGCAACCCAATGAAGATTTCGCCTATGTGATTGCCCGTCAGTTTCTATTTGATCATTTTCATTTCTTGTTATTAGAGAAAATGCAAAAAAGTGAAGATGGTACGTTGGCTTCAATCGCGAGAAAAAGTATAAAAGAAGTAGCATATCATAGAGATTTCTCAAGCAATTGGATAAAACGTTTGGGAGATGGTACTGAAGAAAGTCATCAACGTATGCAAACTGCGATTAATGACTTATGGGAATTTACAGATGAATTGTTCCATAAAACAACAGCGGATGAGAAAATGATTGCAGAGGGGATTGCAGTAGATGTAGAAAAGTTGAGAGAAAACTATCACGAAAAAGTATTAAAAATATTAGATAAGGCTACTATCGAAGTTCCGGAAACCAAGTATTTTCAAAAAGGTGGGAAAGAAGGTGTTCATTCAGAACATATGGGACGTTTGTTGACCGATATGCAATACATGCAACGGACTTATCCCGGAATGAAGTGGTAAATATTTTGGAATACAAGTTGCTGTAAACATGCAAAGAGTTAATAACGAATGAAGTGTGAGTTTTAGAATGAAGAAGTAAAGTTATACCAAACCGAATTATTTTCAATCTATCCCGTATGTGTGGGATTGGTATGATGCCGAGAGATATAAGATTAGTTAGTTTAATCCAAAATTTTACGGAAGTCGATTCGGTATTATTCTGATCGTTGCCTTCAAAAAGAAGAAAAGATATGATCACATTAGCAAACAAAGTTGAAATAGATAAAAAGTTGTATCCGATATTAAAAGCGGTTGACGACCCTGAAATTCCTGTATCAATTATTGATTTGGGGATGGTTCGCGAAGCGATACTTGAAGGAAATACAGCAAAAGTAAAATTAACCCCAACCTATAGCGGTTGTCCTGCAACCGATATGATTCAGTTTGATGTGAAAATGGCATTGGAACAAGCAGGGTTTGATCACGAAGTAAGCAGTGTAATCGACCCGCCTTGGACCACAGACTGGATCACCGAAGATGGTCGAAAAGCATTGGAAGATTTTGGAATTGCCGCGCCGTTAGATGCTTCTGCCGATAAAAAAGCATTGATGGGAGAAAAACATATTCTTAAATGTACCCATTGCGGATCGACCCACACCAAAATGATCAGTCAATTCGGTTCCACTGCCTGCAAAGCACAGTTTAGATGTAAAGATTGCGGAGAGCCATTTGATTATTTTAAATGTTTGATTTAAAACTTTATAGAAATAAATGAGAAAAGGGTATTTTGCGGAAAATGCCCTTTTTTAATTGAATAATTTAAAAACTAAAATTAATGAGTAATTCCATACAGTACGAAGTAGTCAATCAAGTGGCGCAAATCACCTTAAATCGCCCGAAAGCTTTTAATAGTTTTAATCGGGAAATGGCTTTAGCTTTTCAAGAAGCCTTGAAAGAAGCTGAAAAAAGTAAAGAAGTGCGGGCTATTTTCCTAACCGGAAACGGAAAAGCATTTTGCGCCGGACAAGACTTGAAAGAAGTTTTAGATGAAGATAAAAATCCCGGCTTCGAAAAAATTTTGGAGGAAGGATATAATCCGATTATCAAACTCATTCGCAACATCAAAAAACCTTTTGTAGCTGCTGTTAACGGAGTAGCTGCAGGCGCCGGAGCAAACATCGCTTTGGCTTGCGATATTGTCGTCGCTTCAGAACACGCGGCTTTTATCCAAGCGTTCAGTAAAATCGGATTGATTCCCGACAGTGGAGGAACTTTTTTCTTACCGCGCTTGATAGGTTTTCAAAAAGCTTCAGCTCTTATGATGTTAGGCGAGAAGGTGGACGCCAAAGAAGCAGAACAAATCGGAATGATCTACAAGGTTTTTTCCGCTGAAGAATTCGAGGAACAATCAACCGCCTTAGCAGAACAGTTAGCAAAAATGCCCACCAAAGCACTCGGACAAACCAAGGAGTTACTCAACCAATCGTATGACAACAACCTGGATCAACAATTGGATTTAGAAGGCAAACATCAAATTGAAGCTGCACAAAGCAAAGATTACAACGAAGGGGTGAATGCTTTTGTGGAGAAGAGGAAGCCTCAATTTACTGGGGAATAAGGAAAATGCGAATAAAGAAAAGTAATTAAATTTTCGGCCTTTTTTGTTTACCCCAAGCCCTAAAGGGAGCAAAAAAGGCCGAAAACGAGAAGTTTTTTGCAAAAAAAGCTATTTTAAACTATGGCTTAATTAATGAAAACATATTTAAAGTCCTCCCCATCCGGGGGAGGATTTAGGAGGGGGACCAAAAAAAGAATAACTAAAATTTTTTAATAAATGAAAGTATATTTAAAAGACCTCCTCATTTAAAGAAATGTTTGGAAGAAGGAAAAATTGAAAACAATTAAAGCTTTTTAATTAATGAAAACATATTTAAAGTCCTCCCCGTCCGGGGGAGGATTTAGGAGGGGGACCAAAAGAAGAAGTTGAAGTAATAGTTTTTTAATTAAAGAAAATAATCAACTCATTTCGATATTCGTAGTTAGTATAAAAACTTCCACATTAAAATTGAATATTAAATCAAAATAATTCGATACACAGCAAAACTGAGTATTGAAAGAAAAAATAAAAAATCGTTAATCAACAATCAAAAATCACTAATCTTAATATGAACATAGCAATAATAGGATCGGGAACGATGGGAAGTGGAATCGCACAAGTAGCCTCCACTGCCGGAAATACCGTAAAAGTTTATGATACCAGCAAAGAGGCACTTGAGAAAAGTGAAGCCGCTTTGGAGAAAATCCTCAGAAAAATCACCGATAAAGGAAGAATCACTGAGGAGGAAAAAAACCGAATTCAAGGAAATATCTCTTATGTCGAGCATATAACCGATTTGTCCGATGCGGATTTGACTATCGAGGCAATCGTAGAAGATCTGGATATAAAGAAAAAAGTTTTTAAAGAACTGGAAGACTGTCAACGGAAAGATTCCATTTTGGCCTCCAACACTTCTTCGATTCCTATTGCAACAATAGCAGCAGCTTTAGATCATCCGGAGCGTGTAATCGGAATTCACTTTTTCAATCCCGCTCCTTTGATGGCATTAGTGGAAGTTATTCCGGCTGTACAAACCTCAGAAGAGATTAAAAATCAAGTAGTAGACATTATTTCCGAATGGAAAAAAGTCGTGGTCGTTGCCAAAGATACACCCGGATTTATTGTAAATCGCGTCGCCCGTCCATTTTATGGAGAAGCACTGCGAATCTATGAAGAAGGCGGAGGAAGTTTTGGTGAGATCGATCGCGCGATGAAAGAAATAGGCGGTTTCAGAATGGGCCCTTTCCAACTGATGGATTTCATCGGAAACGATGTGAATTACAGCGTCACCGAAACAGTTTTTAAAGAATTCTATTACGACCCGCGTTACAAACCTTCTTTTACCCAAAAACGTTTTGCACAAGCGGGATATTTAGGAAGAAAATCGGGCAGAGGATATTATCACTATAAAGATGGAAAAATAGATACGTCAAAACATCCTGAATTGGAAAAGGAATTGAATCAGAAGAAATCAACAAAGATATTCGAACGAATTTTAGTAATGCTGATCAATGAAGCCGCGGATGCATTATTCCTAAATATCGCCACCGCAAAAGACATCGATTCCGCAATGACTAAAGGAGTAAACTACCCTAAAGGACTGTTAGCCTGGGCCAACGAAAAAGGAATCGATTGGTGTGTTAGCAAGATGGATGAATTATATGATATGTACCACGAAGACCGCTATCGTTGCAGTCCGTTGTTGAGGAAGATGGTTGCGAAGGGAGAAAGTTTTGAGATATAGAATAGGTGGTAGGGAGTAGGTCGTAGGTGGACAGAATTTTTAAATAATTAATCATGTAAATAGAATCTAAATATCACTTTAATTTTGAAGATTTATTGGTTTATCAAAAAGCGATGGATTTTGGGGAAGATGTTGATCGACAAGTAAAAGATTTTCCTAAATCAGAGCGTTTTGAGTTGATTTCTCAGTTTAAACGCGCGGCAGATTCTATTGCCTTAAATATTGCAGAAGGTTCAAGTGGCACCGACAAGCAATTTCACTATTACCTTGGAAATGCTTATCGGAGCACCCACGAATGCGTAACTTGTAATACAAAAGCTTTATTAAAAGGTTATATTGCAAAAGAACAAGGAGAGAAAAATAGAGGAAAGTTATCAGAGTTAACAAAAATGATAAGCGCTTTAAGACAAAAAATTGCAAAACGAATTGATTAATCCTACAACCTACAACCTACGACCTACGACCTACAACCTGTTGAACTAACTACAAAACTGAGAAACTATGAACAATAAACCCCAATCAAAAATCCTTTCCCCGAAACAAATTGTCCAAAAAATGTTGGATAACGACAGTTTCAGTCAATGGCTGGGAATTGAAATTGTAACGGTGAAAAAGGATTACTGTAAGTTGAAAATGAAAATCCGCGAGGAGATGCTTAACGGCATGAAAAAAGCGCAAGGCGGAATTACTTTTTCATTTGCGGATTCGGCTTTTGCCTTTGCCAGTAATACCAGAGGACGAAAGTCGGTTTCTATTGAAGCTTCGATCAATCATATCGAAGCTTTGGATGCCGGAGATGTAATTACGGCCGAAGCAGAAATGGAAAGTGTGAAAAATAAACTGGGTTTTTACATTGTCAGAGTCCGAAAAGAAGAAAAATTGGTAGCTCTGTTCAAAGGAGTGGTTTATAGAACCGGAGCGGAGTGGATTGATGAGTAAGCTGTTAATGCTTGATTTTAGTTGACTTGTACAAACCCAAAATCAAAATGTTGAAAAGCTGTAAACTCCTTAAAAGAAGATTGAATTTCATACCCTTTAATGAGAAAACGTCGATAACGCTGGGGGAAAATCTGTACATCTTTTGGTTTGAAATAATCATGCATCGGTATCTACGCAGTTCGGGCGAATAAACAACTCACAACTTTGAATGAGTTAACGGATTGATGAATTGAAACCCAAACGTTACTGAAAAAAACTTTTCCAAAGTACGAGAAAAACTCGAAAACTTTGGAAAAGTTCAAATATTCAATTCCTCGTTCTGAGGAATTTCCTCCAAATACCGACTCACAGTTCACCCTTCACAACTCAGCATTGAACCATTCACCAATAAAATTACAGCTCAACCCTTCTCAATCTCAAGGAATTTCCAATTACCGATACAGAGCTAAAACTCATTGCCAGAGCTGCGATCATAGGCGAAAGTAAAAGTCCGAACACCGGGAATAACACTCCGGCTGCAATGGGAACTCCGATACTGTTATAAACCAGTGCGAAAAACAAGTTTTCTTTAATGTTTTTCATTGTTTTCTCACTGAGTATTCTCGCTTTATAGATTCCGTGTAAATCGCCGTCGATCAAAGTGATTTCCGCACTTTCTATGGCGACATCCGTTCCGGTGTCCATCGCAATTCCGATATCTGCTTTAGCCAGGGCGGGCGCATCATTAACCCCATCACCGGCCATAGCCACTTTTTTACCTTGTTTTTGAAGTTTTTCCACTTCATCCATTTTATCTTGTGGAAGCATTTCTGCTTTAAAATCAGTTAATCCAATTTCATCGGCTACAGCTTTTGCAGTTTGCTCATTGTCGCCGGTCATCATAATCACAGCAATTCCGTGATCTTGCAAGTTATTAATCGCTTTTTTACTGGTTTCCTTAATTTTATCGCCGATAACGATAAAACCAATTGTTTTTTGATTGACAGAAACATAAGACAAAGTCCTTCCTTTTTCTTGTTCTTTTAAGGCTTGTTTAGCCAGTTTATCCGAAATAGGAGAATCGATTTCCTTCATCAAACGCTTTGTTCCTAAAGCAGCTTTTTTACCATCGATTTTTCCTTTAACCCCTTTCCCGGTAACCGAATCGAAATCGCTAATTTCTAAAAATTCAACGTTTTTATCCGTTGCATAAGCTTTAGTAGCTTTAGCTAATGGATGCTCACTTTGCTGGTTTAAGGAAGCACTATATTTAATCACCTCCTCTTCAGTAGAATTTTCCTCGGCTACTGCTTTTTCAACCGATGGTTTTCCTTCGGTAATTGTTCCGGTTTTATCGATAATCAGGGTGTCTATTTTATTCATTTCCTCGAGCGCTTCTGCATTTTTAATCAATACTCCGTTTTGCGCTCCTTTTCCAACACCAACCATTACAGACATCGGAGTTGCCAATCCCAATGCACAAGGACAGGCGATAATCAAAACCGCTACGGCATTGACAAAAGCATAAACATAAGCCGGTTCAGGTCCGAAAATTGCCCAAATAATAAAAGTGATAACAGAAATAAC
>Ga0079225_10001213_pt1 | contig 14381 bp, 14 predicted proteins | sample Poulit2012_FD_76344 | JGI IMG/M metagenome (GOLD analysis project Ga0079225, IMG submission 76344) | Agricultural soil microbial communities from Georgia to study Nitrogen management - Poultry litter 2012 | ecosystem: Environmental > Terrestrial > Soil > Agricultural land | place: USA: Georgia...
CACTATAGGATTTCAAGCACGAGGGCGTAAATTAAAATCTGTGTTCAGGGGTTACAAACCCTTGCCGCAACAAGGCCTGACTGGTCAGAAGCGGGGCATGGCGCTGCGGCGGTACTGCGCTGTTAGATGGCGCGCCAATACCACGCGCGCTTGGTTGGCAGGCGGCGATCAAATGCCATGTACGCTTGGCTAATGGCAGGGCACAACTTCAATTTCCAGCAGAGACATAATGAAGAAGCAACTAGTTTTTATTGGCTATGGGGCCATGGCAAAAAGCGTACATCAGCGTTTGCCGACAACCCTTGAACTGGCAGCGGTGGTGGTTACTGAACGAAGTTGGGCGCAAACAAGGGCGCAGCTGCCTGACCGCGTTCAAGTCGTGATATCGGTAGACCAGCTTGCGCTGGATACAGCGCCTGATTTGGTTTTAGAAATGGCTGGCCAAGAGGGGCTGAAGCGCCATGGGGTGTCTGTGCTGCAACGAGGTTGGCCGCTGGCGGTCATCTCCGTAGGCGCTTTGGCAGATGAGGCTTTGGCACAATCATTGCGGCAAGCAGCTCGCCAACAAGGCACCCAGGTGCGTATTCTGCCTGGAGCGGTAGCGGGTATGGATGGTCTGGGTGCTGCTCGCATCATGGGTTTGGACGAGGTGCGCTATCAAGGGCGCAAGCCGCCCCAAGGCTGGCGGGGTAGTGCCGCGGAAAAGCGGGTTGATTTAGATAGTGTTGCCGCACCTACCGTATTTTTTCAGGGTAGCGCGCGTGAGGCGGCCTTGTTGTTCCCGGCCAATGCCAATGTAGCAGCCACCATCGGTTTGGCTGGGGTAGGGTTGGATCACACCCGGGTTGAATTGATAGCTGACCCACATATCGATTCTAACCAACACCAAATTATGGCCCGAGGTGCTTTCGGCCGTCTGGAGATCAGCGTACAAGGGGTGGTATTGCCCGATAATCCAAAAACCTCAACTTTGGCAGCCCTGAGCGTGGTTCGGGCTTGCCTGCAGCTGGAAGATTGCTTGGTGATATAAGTCAGCTAAAATCCAAGTCCACCAAAATTCAGGCGGGCTAAAATCCGGGTGGCTAAAATCCAAGTCAGCCAATATCTAAGCCAGCCAAGATCCAAGTTAGCCAAAATTCCGGGCTTTGAACGGGCTGTACTCTGGGCTCTGTCCTGGCTGCAGGAAGCGCCCAGGCGGAGTAAGATTAAGCTTGTCCCACTAATAGCCTCTCTTTATGATCACAACGATATTGAGCATCTCTGCGGGATCGGTCGCCGGCGGCTTATTGCGCTGGTTCCTGAGCAATAAATTCAATGCCTTGTGGGTAGTAATGCCTTTGGGTACTTATTTGGCGAATATTATTGCGGGCTATATTGCCGGCCTGGCCATCGCCTTTTTTGCTCAGATGCCTACGCTTTCTGCAGAATGGCGGTTGTTGATCGTTACGGGGTTTTGTGGTGCCCTGTCTACCTTTTCCACTTTTTCCCTCGAAGTGGTCGGGGCCTTGCAAAATGGCCGTCTTGGTTTCGCCTTGATAGAAATCGCCCTGCATGTATTTAGTGCCTTGTTAATGACCTTTCTGGGGATGATAACCTGGCAGTTTTTTCAGCAAGGTTAATATGAATTGACCGGCCTAAGTGGGCAGGCCGAGGTGCTATTGGCTGACTTTGATAGGTTTTTGTGCAACGGTGTTTTTATGTCGCGACATGCCCTGATACGCCTGGTTTTTAATCTGCTTGGGTTGTTTTTTGTGGCTTTGGGCATTCTGGGGGTGTTTTTGCCTTTATTGCCGACCACTCCGTTTTTATTACTGGCCCTGGCCTGCTTTATGCGAGGCTCGGAACGCATGGTGCGCTGGTTGTACAGCAATAGCCTGTTTGGGGAACATTTACGCAATTTTCAGGTAAAAAAGGCTATTCCCTTACGCACCAAAATTTGGGCCATTAGCCTGACTTGGCTGTCTTTGGCTTTTTCGGCCTGGCTTATGCCGGTCGCTTGGGCGCGCCCGATATTGCTCATTCCAGGCGTTTTTGTCACGGTATTTTTATGGCGTTATAAAACATTGGTCGAATAGGGAATAGGGTTCCTCTCTTTTATTGATGGGGGTGCAAGGCATTTTGCAGACAGTATGCTTTAGGTCTTGGGCCCTTTTGGTTTTGGTTGTTTTTTAAGTTGTAAGTTGTTGTCTATGCCTTCTGCCAGTCTGGTTCAACAGGGTTTACACGCTTTGGTACTAGGGGCCTGCGGCGCATTCATATTTTATTGGTTAGACTTGCCCCTACCCTGGATTTTGGGCAGCATGACCGCCTGCGCCATTTTTTCCTTATCCGGGGCGCGTTTGGCCATGCCCGGCTTATGGCGCTCCTCTTCTTTGGCCATGTTGGGGGTACTGTTGGGCGGTGGCTTTACGGCCGAGACCTTGCACGCTGTGCCCAATTGGTGGCTGACCATTGTCTTGATGCTGGTGCTGTCGGTGATTTACCTGTTATTCAGTAACTCGGTGCTCAAACGATGGTCGGGGATGAGTAACTTGACGCGCATGTTTTCGGCCGTGCCCGGGGGGTTGGCCATTCTGAGTGCCTTGTCTGAACTGTACGATGCGGATACCCGACGCATTGCCCTAAATCACTCGGCTCGTTTGGTGTCATTATTAGTCCTGGTACCTTTGGTATTGAGCTTTGCTGGTGAACAACATTTGTCCTCCAGTAGTCGCCCGGTCAATGCTGCGCACGATTTTTCCTGGAGCCATCTGATTGATTACAGTTTGCTGTTAATCAGCGCTGCCTCGGGGCCTTTCCTGGTGCGATATATTCGTTTTCCGCTTGGAATTTTATTATTCCCCTTTTTATTCTCTGCTTTGTTTCATATCACAGGCTGGGTAAACCTACAGCTGCCTTTTGTCGTGGCCGCCTTGGCTCAGGTGGTCCTGGGGGCTTCAGTCGGTATCCGCTTTGTCGGCTATAGCTGGCGCGATATTTTGCTGGACGGCTGGTTGTCCATTGTGATTGGGGTCATGCTGGCCATTTTGGCTGCTTTGGCCGCCTGGTTGTTCAGTGCTTGGCTTGCTTTGGATTTTGCCACATTGTTGTTGGTATTTATGCCGGGGGGCGCTGCGGAAATGGGGGTGATGGCCATTGCCCTGGATATCGATCCTGCCATGGTGGCCACGCATCATATTTTGCGGGTTTTTGCTGTGGTGGGGGGGGTTAGCGTGGTCGTTAGCTGGTTTCTACCGCAGAAAAAAAGCCAGTAATCACAAAAGCGCCCCAGTAAGGGGCGCTTTTTGGTTATGATGAGCCTTACTCGAGATGAAACTACCCAAGGAGAACCTGCATGTTATCCAAGCCTCATCATGGTCTGAGTTTTTTACTGTTAAGCGCTGCCGCCTTCACTTTACCGGCCCAGGCAGCCGTTCCCGATGCCGATGCACAGCAGCAAATCGAGGCAAATGAAGAACGCTTTTTACAAGTGGCAGGTTTTACACCCGCCAAGGATATCGATGACTGGTTTGATCAAGAATGGTATGACGAGCAGCGTTTTCCCGAAGCCAACCCCAGCAGCATGTTCAAGCCTGATGCTAACTTGAACCCAGTACAAAAAGCTGTCATGTTGGTGGATCACCTCGAAGGGGAATTGCCCCATGCCCGTTATCGGGTTCGGTGGCATACCGATTTTCCGCAGGATATTAGCATGCCCTGGGCTTATATCGAGGTGGCCCGTTTTAATTTGGGGCCTGCCGTGCGCGAAGATTTAGTCGAGGCTTACGGTGATACTCTGGCCCCACTGGAAGAGTTCGGCGAAGGGCCTCATGTGGTTTGGCGTTTTATCATGACCCCGGTGCAAGGCCAGTTGGCCCAGGTGGTTTCAGCTGCCCACCGTACGCTGGATGACTATAGCGCCCAAGAGACACGGTGCCTGGGGCAGTCTTGCTTAACGCTCGATGAGCTCGCTGTGGCTGATAAAGAGTGGGAAGATTTTGATAATCCGTTGATGCCGGAATTTAGTCCACGACAAGGGCAGACCCTAAGCCCTGATCAGGCAGCAGGGTTATTGGCCCTAAGCAATATTGGCCCTGAATATGGCGAACCGGTCGAGGGTTTAAGCCGCCTGGAGCCTTATCTTGAACTGGTGGTGTCCAAGAACGTAGGCGGGCAGGAGCAAGTTATCCAGGGCGGCTCACACCAAAGCCATCTTATGGATGATTCGGCTTCTGATGTATGGTATCGGTTTTGGCAAATGGGCGATGCTTCCGGCTGGGAGCGCGCTTTCAAACACCGTCGCGGCGGCCTGTAAAAGAAGCGTGGTGTAAACACCAGTATAATCCCGGGCGCGGCTAAGAGATTGCCCCTGCCCGGGCTTTCTTTGCCCTGGCTTTTCTTTGCTCTAGCCCTAAGCCCTAGCCCTTTTGTGGTGCTGCGTCGATGCCTTTCAGGCCTTCAAGAAAGAGGGTGGTGCTGAGATCGGCGTAGTCAGCACGACTAATGGGCCCATTGGGCTTAAACCACATATAAACCCAATTTAGCATGCCAAAAAGCGACATGGTCACGGGCTTGAGCAAGGGGTTGTTATTGCCCAGCCCAGGGTTAATCTCTTCGATAATCGCTGAAACCAAGCGCACTATTCTACGTTCAATCTCATTGATTTTTTCGATCTTGTCGTCGGGCAAAGAGCTTCTGCTGTTTAGCTGCATTTGGTGTTTGTCATCGGCATCGCGGTAGCATTCTAGGATCTGGTGTACCAATTTGCGCAGGCGCTCTTGCGGCGGCAGCTCGGCCGTGGCCTCGGCAGCATTTTTGATCACCTCATAAAGCTCATTGAGATGACTGTAGATAATGTCAAAAATGAGCTCTGCCTTGCTGGGATAATAATGGTACAGCAGTGCCTTGGAGACCTGGCTACGTGCAGCAATCTGCGCCATCGAGGCTTTTTCCATGCCCAGATCAGCAAAGACCGCGGCAGCATTTTGCCTGATATTTTGCTGCTTTTCTTCGTAGTCAGCGGCACGTCGGATTTGTTCCATAATATACTCAATCCCTAACTATTAGTGAAAGAACGCGAAAATTATAACGCAAGTATTCGCTTGCTTTTATGATTGTTATTTTGCTTTTTTTGCTAGTCATGTATCACCGCCAAGAGCTTTGGGCTAGCCCAGAGACTTGGCGGTGATGCCCGCTGCTTAGGGTCGGTTATCAACGAGACGTTTGGCTTTGCCTTCGGAACGCTCGATTTGGTCGGGCAAAGTAACCTCGATTTTGCAATTGATACCGATGGTGTTGCGGATGTTTTGGTGCAATTCGCGTGCGGCACTTTGGCGGGCCTCTTCCGAGGTGTGCTCGTGGTGACATTCTACGTGCACTACCATTTCATCCATACGGCCGGTGCGGCGCAATTCGATTTGGAAGTGAGGAGCAAGACCAGCACATTTGAGGATTTGCTCTTCAATCTGAGTGGGGAAGACGTTGACCCCGCGCAAAATGATCATGTCATCGCTGCGGCCAGTAACTTTTTCCATGCGCCGCATGGTGCGGGCTGTGCCTGGCATCAAACGGGTCAGATCCCGGGTGCGGTAACGGACCATGGGCAAAGCCTCTTTGGTGAGCGAAGTAAAGACCAGCTCGCCCAATTCGCCGTCGGGCAGTACCTCGCCGGTCTCGGGGTCGATCACCTCAGGGTAGAAATGGTCTTCCCAGATATGCAGGCCGTCTTTGGTTTCCACACATTCGTTGGCAACCCCGGGGCCGATGATTTCTGACAATCCATAAATGTCGACAGCATCCATGTCAAAGGCATCTTCGATTTCCTTGCGCATGGCGTTGGTCCAGGGCTCGGCGCCAAAAATGCCAACCCGCAACGAGCATTCGCGCGGATCCAGCCCTTGATGGTGGAACTCATCCAGAATAGAGAGCATATAAGAGGGGGTGACCATGATAATGCTAGGTTGAAAGTCTTGCATCAGCATGACTTGGCGGGCGGTCATGCCACCCGAAATAGGTACGACGGTGCAGCCTAGTTTTTCCCCGCCGTAATGCGCCCCCAAACCACCTGTGAATAGGCCATAGCCGTAGGCATTGTGTAATACATCACCGGGGCGGCCACCAGCGGCCCGGATACTGCGTGCCATGACGGTGGCCCATACGTCAATATCGTTGGCCGTGTAGCCGACGACAACGGGCTTGCCTGTGGTACCCGATGAGGCGTGGATACGGACCAGTTGTTCGCGCGGTGTCGCAAACATGCCAAAGGGGTAGTTATCCCTAAGGTCTTCCTTAGTGGTAAAGGGAAACAAAGAGAGATCAGATAACTGCTTGAGATCAGATGGGTGCACGCCTTTTTCATCAAAACGTTTTTTATAAAAAGGCGAGTTATCGTATGCGTGCTGCAAAGACCAGCGCATGCGCTCGAGCTGCAGGGCTTCGATCTCATCTCGAGATGCAGTTTCTATGGGCTCGAGCTCAGCAGGAGCGCGATTTAAGTGTTTCATCGTGGTTCCTCCACTATCGGCAACAGGCCGCGCAAAAAACAAAAATTAAGCGATTAATTGGTGGGTTCGGTATTGTCAACATCAACCAAGGTGCCCTTAATGGTGCGCGACAGGCCCCGGAAAAATACTATGGCTTGCCCGTCTTGGTTGGTGATGGTGATGTCGTAGATGCCGCTTCGGCCTTGGCGGCTGATTTCCTTGCCCGTGGCTGTGAGGGTGTCCCCCTCGAAGGCGGGGGCGACGTAGGTGATATTGCAGTTGTGCGCCACTGTCCTTTGGTTGTAGGTGCTACAGGAGAACGCAAAACAGGAATCAGCCAGGGTGAACAAATAACCGCCATGGCAAATTTTGTGCCCATTGACCATGGTGTCCTTGACGGTCATGCTTAGGGTAGCCTGGCCGGGCTTGATGCTAACAATTTGCATGCCCAGGTGCTGGCTAGCGAGGTCATCGCGCCACATCGATTGGGCGCAGCGTTCAGCAAGGGTTTGCGGATCGAGTTGGGTTTGGGTGGACATGATGTGTTATTTCCCCGTGAATTTTGGTGAACGTTTTTCCAGAAAAGCCTGGACCCCTTCTTGGAAATCGTGACTGTAGCCCGCCCGCCGCTGGTACTGTTTTTCCAGTTCAAGCTGTTGGTCAAGGCTATTGGTGGCCGCGGCATGAATGGCTTTTTTTATCAGGCCGTAGCCGTAGGTCGGCCCTTGGGCCAGTTCTTGAGCCAGACTGCGGGCTTGTTCCAGCAAAACATCGTCTTCTACACATTGCCAAATAAGCCCCCAGTTGGCCGCCTGCTCGGCACTGATGGGTTGGCCTGTCAGGGCCAAAGCCATGGCACGGGCGGGGCCAAGCAGCTGCGTTGGAAACCACGTACCCCCTGAATCGGGGACCAGGCCAATTTTGGCGAATGCCTGAATGAATTTGGCCGATCGTGCCGCTAGCACGATGTCGCAGGCCAAAGCCAGGCTGACGCCTGCACCGGCAGCCACACCGTTGACAGCGCAGATTACGGGCTTTTCCAATTGTGTAATGGTACGGATAAGCGGGTTATAAAATCGTTCGACTGTTTGCCCCAGATCGGGATCGTAGTCGGGGTGCTGTGGGTCTTGTTCCGCTAAATCTTGACCGGCACAAAAGCCGCGGCCTTGACCCGTTAATAGCACCGCACGCACCTCGGCCTGATGGGCCTGGCGCAATGTTTGCTGAAGCGCCTGATGCATGGCGATATTGAGCGAATTTAGGGCATCAGGGCGGTTGAGAGTGATTTCGAGCACCCCCTGATGAACACGCGATTGAATTTCAGATGAAATAGGCTGACTGCACACGCTGTCTCCTCCTGAGTGCGGGGCACGATAAAACCTTATACAGGCTGATGGCTTTGGGGCCAGCACGCGCGAAGCGCGGGCCCTGCCATCAACCGCTATACATCGCCTAAAACGGGATGTTAGGGTTCTTACTATTGCATAAACCGTCCGGTCGGTCAATAATTGTTGTTGTGTTGAACTCGGGACCTGAACGGGTGGGCAGAACGCCATCTGAAGGGGGTTGCAACGCATGCCATCTACTGTTGCAGCCTATTGATACCAAGTCTTTTTCTTTTTTATTCGATTCAGGCTCGTTTCGGCTATTAGGGTTCTTACTCAGCCTCATGCCGCCCTAACAAAGTTGGTTGTGAACGAGGCAGTTTGTCATTTTCCCATCACGGTTTGGTTTTTATGTCCGATTTATTTAAACGTCATCAATCCACGCTCGAACAGGCTTTGCAGACCATAGGCAGCCGCGCTTTTTGGACACCCTATCCCGAGGTGCCCAGCGAAAAAGTTTATGGTGAGGGGGCGCGTCAACGCGGCGAAGAGGCGTTTAACGAGTTGCTGCACAAGCCTTTTGTTTTGGCTGGGCATCCCGGGGCCACCTATGGGGGCGAGGAATACTCGCCCCATGGGCTTAACCTGGGCATTACCTACCCGTTGGCTGGGGCCGATGCCCTGGTCCAGGCCGCCTATGCGGCGGGCACTGCTTGGGCAAAGGCCAGCTTGCAGCAGCGCATGGGGGTGTGTCTTGAAATTTTGCACCGCCTCAATCAGCGCAGTTTCTTGTTGGCGCATGCCACCATGCACACCAGTGGCCAAGGTTTTCCAATGGCTTTTCAGGCGGGCGGCCCACATGCCCAAGACCGCGGACTCGAGGCCTTGGCTTATGCGTGGCGCAGCATGGCAGCCATTCCTTCCGAGGCAGCCTGGACCAAACCCATGGGGCGTGGCCAAAGCGTATCGCTGGAAAAGCACTGGCGCATTATGCCGCGTGGCATAGCCTTGACCATCGGTTGCCGGACCTTTCCTACCTGGAATACCTACTCAGGCTTTTTTGCCAGCCTGGTTTGTGGTAATCCGGTCATCGCCAAACCACATCCGGCGGCCATTTTGCCGATGGCATTGACGGTACAGACAGCGCGTGAAGTCCTTGTCGAGCAAGGGTTTTCGCCCAATGTGGTGTTGTTGGCCGCAGAAACGGTAACTGAACCCGGGCTGGCCAAAAGCCTTGCGCAACACCCCCAGGTTGCCTTGATCGATTACACCGGCTCAGCGCATTTTGGTGATTGGTTGCGTGCCCATGCTGCCACACCACTAATCTATACCGAGGAAACTGGCGTCAACAGCATTGTGATCTCGGCCACTGACGATTTTCAGGCCATGTGCGCCAATATTGCCTTTTCGCTGGCTCTTTATAGCGGGCAAATGTGCACCTCACCTCAAAATATTTTCATCCCCCGCGATGGCATACAGGCTGGTGATCAGCATCTTTCTTATGCACAGGTGGTACAAGGCCTGAATCAGGCCCTTGACCAACTGCTCGATGACCCTCAACGGGCCAGCATGATCTGCGGTTCCATTGTTAACCCCGACATCCTTCAGCATTTGGAAAGCCTATCCCAGCAGGCCAAGGTGGTGCGCGCGTCGGCGCCTTTTGCGGCCGATAGCAAAGCCCGTACCGCCTCGCCCTTAATGCTCGAGGCCGATTTTGAGCAGGTCGAACTGTATGGCCAAGAGCATTTTGGTCCGGTTTCTTTTGTCATTCCAGCGCCTGATACCTGTGCCGCCATACAGCGGGCCGCCTCTTTGGCGAAACAGCACGGGGCCATCACTGCAGCGCTCTATGAACAAGACCCACAACAAACCGAACAGGCTATCGAGGCCTTTGCCCAAGCAGGGGTCAATTTGTCCATCAATTTATTGCATGGCATCTACGTTAACCAAAGCGCAGCCTTTAGCGACTTTCACGTCACTGGGGCCAATCCCGCGGGCAATGCCTGCTTGTCAGATGATGCCTTCGTAGCCAACCGCTATCGGGTGGTCATGTGGCGGCGTCCCGTTATTTCTTGATTTTTCTTCTGTATCAACCAAAGAAGCAGGGAGGTTTTTGCAGAGTTTTTTCATTCAATAGGAGACTTTTATGAACATAACCAAGAAAAAAGCCTTTTTTCCCAAAGTGATGGCAGGTTTGTTTGCTGCCGGGCTTGCCTTGAGTGCGCAGGCCGAGATTCTGATTGGCTCAAGCCTGTCGACGACAGGGGTAGCCTCTTTTTTAGGTGAACCCGAAGAGGAAACGCTCAAGATGTTGGTCGATGACATCAACGAGGCGGGCGGGGTGCTCGGGAAAAAGATTCGCCTGATCGCCTATGATGATGGCGGTGATGCCAACAAGGCCCGTACTTTTGCTACCCGTTTGGTAGAGGATGACGAGGTCATCGCCATTATCGGGGGCACGACCACCGGTGCTACCATGGCTATTATCCCTGTTGTCGAAGAGGCCGAAATTCCCTTTATCTCTTTGGCAGGGGCCATTGAGGTCATCGACCCAGTTCGCCCCTTCACTTTTAAAACCCCCCACACCGATCGCATGGCTTGCGCCAAAGCTTTCGAAGACATGGAAGAGAATAATATCAAAAAAGTGGGGTTGATTTCAGGCTCGGACAGCTTTGGGGCGTCAATGCGCAATCAGTGCCTGGACGTCGTGTCCGAATATGACATTGAAATCGTGGGTGATGAAATCTTTGGTCCCTCCGATGCGGATATGACCCCCCAATTGACCAACTTGCGCGGCATTGACGGCATCGAGGCCATTTTCAATCTGGGGCTAGGTTCGGGGCCGGCCATTATTACCCGCAATTACCGTCAGCTTGGCATCGAGTTGCCCCTTTACCAATCGCATGGGGTCGCTTCCAATGCCTTCATCGAATTGGCTGGTGTCGAGGAATCTGAGGGTATCCGCTTGCCTGGTTCCCCCTTGCTGGTTGCCGAGCAGCTAGAAGAGGACGATGTTCAGCGCGAAGTGGTGCAAAAATATAAAGAACGTTACGACTCGGCCACGGGCAAACCAGTTTCAACCTTTGGCGGCTATGCCCACGATGCCCTCTATCTTATTGTCGACGCTATTGAGCGTGCCGGCACACTGGATCCCGTAGCGATCCGCGACGCACTCGAAGAAACCGAGGGTTTTGTGGCCACTACCGGGGTGTTTAATTTTGCCCCCGATGATCACTTGGGGCTGGATTTAAGTGCTTTCCGCATGCTCGAAGTGCGAGATGGTGATTGGGTCATCGTCGAATAACCAATACATAATGAAAATACCGCAGCGGGTCGTCCCTTGCAGGCGACCCGCCGATTATCGTCTGTATGTGCATAGGGGCTCTGAATGTCTGAGTTTCTGCAGTTTTTATTATCAGGATTAGCAGTCGGCGCTGTATACGCATTGGTTGCCTTGGGCTTTACCATCATTTACAACGCCTCTGATGTGGTTAACTTTGCCCAGGGCGAGTTTGTCATGCTGGGCGGAATGCTGACCGCCACTGCTTTTGCGGCTGGCTGGTCATTGCCTTTGGCTGCCTTGATAGCCGTCATCGTGACGGCGCTGGTGGGTATTGCCCTGAACAAGCTGGCTATCGAGCCAGCACGTGGCGCGCCCGTGGTTAGCATCATTATCATCACGATTGGGGCTTCCATTTTCATTCGCGGCATTACGCAAGTATTTTTGGGCAAGCAGTTGCACCGCTTTCCCGCTTTTACTGGCGAGGCTCCCATTCGCATTTTCGGGGCGACCATCGTGCCCCAGAGTCTGTGGGTCTTTTTTGGTGCCCTGGTCATATTTATCGTGCTGTGGTTTTTCTTTACCCGCACGTTGCTGGGCCGAGCCGTTTTGGCCACAGCCAATAACCGCATGGCTGCCTTGCTGGTTGGCATCAACACCAAATATGTCATGACTCTTTCCTTTGCGGTATCTGCCGCCATTGGCGCATTGGCCGGGGTGTTGGTGACACCCATTACCCTGACTAGCTATGACATTGGCATGACGATGGCCCTCAAAGGTTTTGCAGCGGCCATGCTTGGTGGTATGGGCAACCCTAAAGGGGCCCTGGTAGGCGGTATCCTGCTGGGTCTGCTGGAATCGCTCACCGCTGGTTATATCAGCTCTCAATACAAAGATGCAGCGGCTTTTGTTGTCATCCTGGCGGTCCTGTTCTTCATGCCACAGGGTCTGTTTGGTTTGCGTGCTCAGACAGAGAGGGTGTAACTGATGAAGATTTCACCACGTATTGTGACCCTGATAGTGCTGTTGCTGATTGTTGTGCTGGCACCATTGTTTTTTTCTTCGTCCTATCATTTCCGTGTCGGGGCCCTGGTTCTGATCAACAGTATTGCGGTAATGGGTATCGTTATCCTGACCGGTTTTGTGGGTCAAATCAGCCTTGGACATGCTGGCTTCATCGGTATTGGGGCCTACGCCTGCGCCTTGGCGCCCAAGCATTTGGGCGTGCCGGTTTTGGCAGCGGCAGTTTTGGGGGCCCTGGTTTCTGCCTTGGTTGCTTGGGTGGTCGGGCGGCCCATTTTACGTTTGCGCGGCTATTACCTATCTGTAGCCACTCTGGGTTTTGGCATTCTAATTTCCATGGTGCTGACCAATGAATCATGGCTCACCGGGGGCCCCGATGGCATGGAGGTACCCAATATGGCCTTACGGGGCTGGCTGGCTGATATTGGCATATCGCTGAGCAATGCACAGTTTTGGTACGCTTTTAGTGCGATTATCATGGTGATCGCTGCGGCCATTGCGCTTAATCTGCAATACAGTGCCACTGGGCGCGCCCTTCGTGCCTTGCATGACTCCGAGGTGGCCGCAGCTACCATTGGGGTAGATGTGGCGCGCTACAAATTACAAGGCTTTGTAATTTCTGCCGTTTATGCCTCTTTGGCAGGCTCTTTGTTGGCTATGCAAAACCGCTATGTCACCCCCGAACTATCTGGTTTCATGAACTCGATTGAAATCGTGACCATGGCGGTGTTGGGCGGTGCAGCGTCTATTGTAGGTGCCTTTTTTGGTGCTACCCTGCTGACGGCGTTACCACAAATTTTGACCTTTCTACAAGAATACGAGCAGATTGCGCTGGGCCTGATCATGATGTTGGTCATGATTTTCTTGCCCAATGGGGTCTTGCCCAGTTTGGTGCGCTTGGTGCGCGGGAGGGGCTAATGAGCTTATTGGAAGTCAAAGATTTGGGCATTTCTTTTGGCGGGGTCAAAGCCGTTGATGGGGTTAGTTTCAGCCTGAAACCCGGTGGCATTTTGTCTGTCATCGGCCCGAATGGGGCGGGCAAAACTACTTTGTTTAATATGCTTTCGGGGGTGTATAAGCCCATGCGGGGACAGGTGGTTTTCGATGGCCAAGAAGTCACTGGCATGGCGCCTCACTTGTTGGCACGTCGTGGCTTGTCGCGCACCTTTCAAAATTTGCAGGTTTTTTCCAATATGACGGTGCTGGAAAATGTGGCCTCGGGTTATCACCTGGAAGAGCGTGGCTCCTTGTGGGCTGATCTGCTGCGGCTGCCTTCTGCCAAGCGGCGGGTGCAGTTATCCGAAGAAAAGGCCATGGAGCTGCTGCGCCGAGTACGCCTGGATCAGGCCGCGCATCGTATGGCCAGCGCTTTGTCCTACGGCTCATTGAAACGCCTGGAAATTGCCCGTGCCCTGGCATTAGAGCCCAGGCTGCTGCTGCTTGACGAGCCTGCCGCGGGTTGCAACGCCGTTGAGACTGAGGAAATTGAATCCCTGGTGGCCGAGGTGGCACAAACAGGGATCGCCATTTTATTGGTGGAGCATGACATGAAAATGGTAATGCGGGTGTCCGAACATATCGTTGTTTTGGACCATGGTCAAAAAATTGCCGAAGGCAGCCCCCAAGAGGTTTCGGCGCACCCACGGGTCATTGAAGCTTATCTTGGGGTAGGGGCCCAAGAGGAGGTGTCCTGATGCTTGCAGTCAGTCAGTTGCGTTCCAGCTATGGCCGTATCGAGGTTTTGCATGGCATCGATCTCGAGGTCAATTCAGGTGAAACTGTGGTCGTTATTGGTGCAAACGGGGCGGGCAAAACCACTCTGTTGCACTGTTTGGCTGGCGTTCAGCCCATACAAGATGGCAACATTATTTTTCGTGGTGAAAACCTTAATAATGTGCCAGCCTACCGGCGGGTGCATCGAGGTTTGGCCCTATCGCCCGAGGGGCGACAGATTTTTACCTCGCTAACTGTCGAGGAAAACCTGCGTTTGGGCGCCTACCATTACACCGATGATCGGGTCGAAAAAGACATGGAGGATGCCTACAACATGTTTCCCATCCTCAGGGAAAAACGTAACGACAGGGCGGGTGGTTTGTCAGGCGGTCAGCAACAAATGTTGGCGATTGCCCGTGCCTTGCTCAGTCGGCCAGCTTGTTTGCTCCTTGATGAGCCCAGCATGGGATTGGCGCCGATTTTGGTTGAACAAATTTTTGATGTGGTCAAATCCCTCAAAAGTCTGGATGTTACCGTTTTACTGGTTGAGCAAAATGCGTATGGGGCCCTCAAGATTGC
>Ga0079225_10001215_pt1 | contig 14372 bp, 14 predicted proteins | sample Poulit2012_FD_76344 | JGI IMG/M metagenome (GOLD analysis project Ga0079225, IMG submission 76344) | Agricultural soil microbial communities from Georgia to study Nitrogen management - Poultry litter 2012 | ecosystem: Environmental > Terrestrial > Soil > Agricultural land | place: USA: Georgia...
ACCGACTGCTTCGGATCGATTACTTCGTCTAAACCTTTTATAATTTGCTTAATTCCAGCATCGACTCCTGCTCCAACGTGAGCACCAGGATGTAAAACGATTTGTTTGGCACCAATTGCTTCAGTCCGCACAATTTCTTTTTGTAAAAATTCTACACCTAATTCAAAGGTTGCTTGCTTTTTCGTGTTTGCGATATTAATAATATAAGGAGCATGAACGACGATATCCGATATACCGTTTTCCTCCATATGAGCCCGACCGGCTTCTATATTTAGTTCCTCGATAGGACGCCTTCGGGTATTTTGTGGCGCTCCCGTATAAATCATAAACGTAGTCGCATTGTAAGACTTTGCTTCTTCACTTGAACCGAGTAACATTTTTTTACCGCTCATTGACACGTGTGAACCTAGTTTAACCATGTTAATTCCTCCGCCCTGATTTTCTTCCTCGTTGCTTTTGTAATTGTCGTTTTATTCGTTCTTTTTCTTGTTGCATCTTTTTTCGATAACCTGGTTTTACCTTTTTTGGCTTACGTACTCGTTGCCAGGCGATCCGATCAAGGTCGTCTTTACGTTTTGGTCGAGCTTTTTTCGTATCGAAATGGCTCGTTTTCACCCATTTTCCTCGCTTTATTTCATAGAAAGATAAAGGAATTCTTTCTTTTTCTAATTGACGTAATAAACGTTCATCTTCCTTTGTAAAAAAGCTAATTGCAGTACCAGAGCCACCAGCTCGAGCAGTACGTCCGACGCGATGAATGTAAAATTCTTTCTCTTTAGGAAGTTCGACATTAATGACATGACTTGCCCCTTTAATGTCAATACCGCGGGAAGCAAGATCTGTGGCAACGACATACTCATATTGTAACTGGTGAATACCTTTTACGACACGCATCCGCTCACGACTTGATAAATCTCCGTGTAATCTGCCAACTTCATAACCTTCACTTACTAAGATTCGGGCGATCTTTTCTGTTTGTTCTTTACTATTAGTAAATACAATCGCCACATACGGTTGTATTAGACGTGTAATTGAAAGTAATTCTTCTTCGATTTCCCGTCCAGGCTTCAGCTGGATAAAACGGTGCTCTAATTTTTCAGGGGTTGCACCTTTTTCTTCGATATCAATCTTTTCCGGTTGTTGTAAATATTTTTGGATAAAACTTTCCAATTGTTTTGGAATAGTTGCTGAAAAGACTAATATTTGTACATCTTTTCGACTGCGGACAAAAAGGGCATCGATCTTTTCAATAAATTTTAAATCGAGCATTAAATCTGCTTCATCAATTACAAACGATTGGGCTGAGTAAATTGATACCGCACCTTGATCGACCATATCTAAAATACGACCTGGTGTACCGACGATAATATGAGGTGGTCTGGAAGATAATTGACGGATCATCCGTTCACGATCGAGTCCACCGATAATAAGTCGAGCCCGCCAGGAGTCTTCCTTATTAGCTAATTTACGAATCGTTTTAATTTCTTCGAACAATTGAATCGATAATTCTCTTGTCGGAGCCGCTATCACAATTTGCACTTCGTCTTTTGTATCATCCAACTTATTTAATAAAGGAAGTAAAAAGGCATGGGTTTTACCGGAGCCGGTTTTTGAACGGCCAATAATATTTTTACCGGCTAAAATTTCTGGTATTGCTTTTTCTTGGATAGGTGTCGGCTCTTTGAAGTATAGTTTCTGCGTAACATCGACAATATTTTCTTTTAGGCCTAATGCTGCAAATGGTTGCTCACTCATAATGAGAACTTCCCTTCATAAAGTTATAAAAACTGAAAAGGTTCTGTAGATATTTTTGAGGCGACAACCTTTACATTGGAAAACTGTTTCTCTAGATAACGTTTTGTCGCTTCCTTCATAATTTGTTCAATATGATGCCCCGGGTCGACGATTGCTAATCCTTTTAACTCGGCCTCTTGTGCGGGATGAAAAGTGACATCACCCGTAATAAACACATCAGCGCCGGCACGAATCGCTACATCGATATAACGCTCACCACTTCCTCCTAAAACAGCTACTCGCTTAACTTCGCGATAACGATCTCCTACAAACCGAAGGTGTGAAACGTTATATCGTTCTTTAACGATGTGCATAAACTGTTGTAATGTCATCGGTTCCTTTAAAGTTCCTATTCTCCCAAGACCGTATTCATCTCCTTGATTTTTAAGAGGATAAATATCATATGCTACTTCTTCATATGGATGTGCTTCTTTCATTTTGGCAATGACTGTTGCGATGTTTTTTTCTTCGACAATCGTTTCGATTTTAATTTCTTCGACACGTTCTAATTTATTCTCACTACCTATAAACGGATTGGCCCCTTCTAGAGGTTTAAAGGTACCGGTTCCTTCAGATTGAAAGGTACAATGACTGTAATTACCAATATGTCCGGCTCCAGCATCACTTAAAGAATCGACTACATGCTTTACATGGCTAATTGGTGTAAAAACTGCTAATTTAACGAGGGATTCGTGATACGTTGGAACGAGAGGTTTAATGTCTTCTAAACCAATTGCTTCACTTAGTAAATCATTGACGCCCCCTTGAGCAATATCAAGGTTTGTATGACTTGCATATACGGTAATATCATTTTCAATTAGTTGTTTAAGTAAAGCGCCTTGAACTGTATTAAAGTCAATTTGTTTAATCGGTTTAAATAACATAGGATGATGAGCGATAATAACATTTGCCTTATGCTCAATTGCTTCTTTCACAATATCTTCCGTAACATCTAATGTAACGAGAACACCAGTCGTCTCATCTGTCACTGAACCTACTTGTAAACCGACATTGTCCCAATCATAAGCAAATTCCTTTGGTGCCCATCTTTCTAAAGCATGAAAGATTTGCCGATGAGTTACTCGTGTCATGAAAGTACCTCCTCTATCCATTGTAATCGCTTTTTAAAACGATTTATTTTATCTCTTATATGACTCTGAGAACTTTTAGACATTTGGTCAATCGTTTGCTTTAATTTCTGTTTTTCACTGGTCCATTTTTTTATAAAAATTGAGGATTTTTCCTTCATTAAATAAGGTCCAAATAATAACTGTTTACTGAGATTTTCTTCGATATAAGGGTCAGATTGATTCGTTACATCTTTTCTGCAAGCTACGAAAATTTCGTATATAATCCCATTTTCTTCAAGTATATATTCTTCTGTTAAAATAAAGCCTAATTTGCGTAACGTTTCTCGTACTTTTCTTTCATTGTTATTCGGTTGTATAATTAAGCGCTCGACTTGTCGTAACTGATCTTTTCCTTTAGTTAAAATTGTAGAAATTAACGAGCCACCCATCCCAGCAATCACGACTTCATAAACTGAGTCACTCTTTCGAATTACTTCTAGCCCGTTTCCTAATCGTACGTCAATTTGGTCCGTTAATTCATATTGTTCAACAGTCTGTCGTGCTCGATTGTAGGGACCTTCGGCAACCTCTCCAGCAATCGCTAAGCTGTTTTTATCTTGTAAACAGACATAACAAGGCAAATATGCATGGTCTGAACCGATATCAGCGAAAATTGTCCCAGGTCGTAACAATTTAGCAATACGGTAGAGACGTTCGGATAATTTTATTTCCATTCGATCACTTCCGAAATTTTTAAAATCTTGTATAAATTTAGAAAAGCTTTCTGAAAATCAGAAAGCTTATCTTTTGTTACCATACTTTTGTTGTTATTCCATTTCAACTAGCCATTCAGCAAGCTCTGCAGCTTCTTCTTCGCTAACTGATACTGGCGGCATAGAGCCGAGTCCGTTAAGAATAATGTCTTCAATTTCTTCAGCAGATAACGAACCACCAACTGCTGTTAAGTCTGGTCCAACTGCTCCAGATAAGTCATCACCATGACAAGCGGCACAAGAGTTAGCATAGATTGCTTCTACATCACTTGTTTCCTCTCCGCCATTATCCTCGACGACTTCCTCACCATTTTCTTCTGCTAATTGGATATCTTCACGTTGACCCACGCCTATATAGAAGACAATGATTGCTGCAAAGATTCCTACAATAGCTATAATTGCAAATGGAAGAAGATTCCTCTTCATGCTTCGTTTCCTCCCTATTTAATGTGATTATGTTTTTATAAAAGGCTATGTCTATTTTACTTTATATTTACGATAGTTTAAAGTAATTATCATTTTTTACAGTATTTTTTCTAGAGGATTACTAATTTTTTCACATTTAATTTATTCTAAAAAATCCTTTAATCGTTTACTACGGCTTGGATGGCGTAACTTACGTAATGCTTTTGCTTCGATTTGTCGAATTCGCTCACGGGTTACACCGAAAACTTTTCCGACTTCTTCTAACGTTCGTGTTCTTCCATCATCGAGACCGAAACGTAAGCGTAGGACGTTCTCTTCTCGATCGGTTAATGTATCTAATACATCTTCTAATTGTTCTTTTAATAATTCATAGGCAGCATGGTCTGATGGTGATACCGCCTCTTGGTCTTCAATAAAGTCTCCTAGGTGGGAATCATCCTCTTCACCGATTGGTGTTTCTAATGATACGGGCTCTTGGGCGATTTTTTGAATTTCGCGCACTTTATCTGGAGTTAAATCCATTTCTTTTGCTATTTCTTCTGGCGTTGGTTCACGACCGAGGTCTTGAAGCAATTGACGCTGAATACGAATTAATTTGTTAATCGTCTCGACCATATGGACCGGGATTCGAATCGTTCTTGCTTGGTCAGCAATTGCTCGGGTAATTGCTTGGCGAATCCACCATGTTGCATACGTACTGAATTTAAAACCTTTTTCATGGTCGAATTTTTCAACCGCTTTAATTAAGCCCATATTACCTTCTTGAATTAAGTCAAGGAATAACATCCCTCTACCGACGTATCGTTTAGCGATACTTACAACGAGTCGTAAGTTTGCTTCAGCTAATTCTCGTTTCGCTTCTTTATCACCAGCTTTAATTCGTTTAGCTAACTCTACTTCTTCTTCAGCTGTTAGTAAGTCAACTCGCCCGATTTCCTTTAAATACATACGGACAGGATCATTTATTTTAACACCTAAAGGTACGCTTAAATCACGTAAATTATCCGCATCTGCAACATCGTCACTATCTTCTTCATCGTCCCCGACAACTTCAATACCTTGACCTTCAAGTTGTTCATAAAATTCATCGATTTCCTCAGGTTCCATTTCGAAAGTAGAAAGACGTTCAGCGACTTCTTCATAGTCGATGACACCTTCCTTCTTACCTGCTTCAATTAATTCTTCTTTAACCTGTTCTAGCGTCATTTCACTTTCAATTGCTTCTGAAGTTTTGTTCTCAGACATAGACGGATCCTCCTTCAATTCAACAAAGTTACAAGCTTTTCATTTGTTTCTTTAATTCGATTATTTTCATTCCAATTTCAGCTGCTAAAATTGGGTTTTTCTCTAATTTTTGTTTTTGTTTTAGCTCCCTTAACCGAGCTTTATCCGTAGATTCAGACTTAATCCTTCGTATATAATCGTTAATCTCCATTTCATTAAGCTCTTCATTCGTATCGAGCATCGCTAAATTTGTAATGACATTTTTTATTTGTTCATCGTTTACTTTATCGACTAATTCACTGACATCTATACTATTTGACTCTTCGTATAGGCCATATAAATGCGTCACAATTACTTGATGAATCGGTTCGTTGAAATGGATGCCAATTTCCGTTTGTACTCGTTCGATTAAATGAGGGTAAGATATCATATGGGCGATTAATCTTTTTTCTGCTTGTAAATAAGCAGGAACAAACGGTTTTGTAGAATTGTCGATATGTATATTAGTATTACGATTATAGGTTCTGTTATCCTTCTTATCGTTGCTAATTTTTTCACGATACTGCTCGATATCTTGAATGATGACTTGCTCAGACACTTCGAATTCTTTTGCCAATTCTTTCGCATAAAATTCCCGTTCAATCAAACTGTCGAGCCTTGCTAATTGTTTTGCCATGTCTTCGATATAACGGATTCGTTCATGGTCTACTGACATATTGTACGCCCGTTTTTTATAATGCATGAAAAAAGTAATATACGGATCACTTACTTCGATAATCTCGCGTCGAAAGCTTTCGCTACCGTACTTCCGTAAATAATCGTCTGGATCTAGCCCATCTGGTAATCGCGCGATTCGAACATCGACTTTTTGTTTATTTAATAGTTGTCCTGCTTCAAAACTTGCAGTTAAACCTGCTTCGTCACCGTCGTAACAAAGAATGACGGTTTTAGCAGTTTGTTTTAATAATTGAGCTTGTTTTTCCGAAAGAGCCGTTCCTAATGTTGCGACGACGTTTGGAATTTTCGCTTGATGGGCTGCTAATACGTCGAGATAGCCTTCGAACACAATTACTTCGTTTAATTTACGAATATGGGCTCTTGCATTGCCGAAATTGTATAATATTTGTGCTTTGTGGAATAATTGATGTTCAGGACTGTTTAAATATTTAGGTTGTTCGTCTCCTAAAGCACGCCCTCCAAAAGCAACCGATTTACCGTGGAGATTTTCAATCGGAAAAACAATCCTTCCTCTAAAGGGGTCGACATGACGTTCTTGATCAGTCGTATTTAAAAGACGATGTTTTACTAAAAAGGGCAAGGGAAATTGTTTTTGTTGTAGAAATTGAACCGTTAAATCACTATCATGTGGAGAAAAACCGAGTTGAAAACGATCGATTGTTTCCTCGGCTATACCTCTTTTTTGTAAATATTTTAGTGCTTCTTTCCCATGTTCCGAATACTTTAGTAAATGGTGATAAAATTTTACTAACCAATCATATGCTACAAAAACTTGCTCTGCTTCTTTAGAATAACTTGGTCGATCCGTTCCAATCGAGGGTAGCTCAAGGTCGACCCGTTTTGCTAATAGTTGTATTGCGTCGACATAGTTTATTTGCTCGATCTCTTGAATAAAAGTAAAGACATTGCCACCCTTACCACATCCAAAGCAATGAAATAGTTGTTTTTCCTGTTCTACAGAAAACGAAGGTGTTTTTTCTTCGTGGAAGGGACATAAGCCAAAGTAATTACGGCCTCTCCGTGTCAACTGTACGTATTCGCTTATAACTTCGACAATATCATTTTGTGCTCGCACTTCATTAACGATCTCTTCTGGAATTTTCCGACTCATTTCTATCACCATAATTGGTTAATTTAATTTGGATTTACGATTGTTTTTAAAATCTATGAAACTTTGAAAACTTGACACGGTGATACATCTTACTATTATATACGTACAAATACAAAAATGCTAATAATTCGACTGCGAGCGAGGAATTACGACATTTCTTCTTGTTGCCTCTGAATAATTAAGTTAGCTGTTTCTTCAATTGCTCGGTTCGATACGTCGATTACTTTACAACCAATTTTATTTACAATTTTGTCGAAAAATTGTAGTTCTTCTTCAATCCGTTTTGTCGTGGCATAAATGGCATCATCATCTAAACCTAGAGCACTTAGACGTTCTTTGCGTATTTCGTTTAAATGAGTTGGACTTGCTTTTAAACCGATGCATTTTTTTGGATTTATTTGAAATAATTCCTCAGGCGGGTCGACCTCTGGTACTAAAGGCACGTTAGCTACACGGAATTGTTTATGGGCTAAATATTGAGACAATGGTGTTTTTGAAGTTCGTGATATCCCAATAAGGACGATATCGGCAGCTAAGATCCCTCTAGGATCACGCCCGTCATCATATCGTACAGCAAATTCGATTGCTTCAATCCGTTTAAAATAATCTTTGTCTAACTTATAAAGTAGCCCAGGCTCTAATTTAGGCTTCTGTTCAAAAGTTCGTTCCATCGCTTCCATTACAGGACCCATTATATCAACCGCTTCTATACGGCGCTTTTTTGCTTCTTTTTTTAAATATAGTCTTAGCCTAGGATTAACTAGGGTAAAACCAATCATCGAATTCGATTCTTCCGCCATTGCTAACGTTTCATCGATCGTGTCGGTGTCATCGACATATGGAATACGATGGATTTGAACATTTTTTGGTGTAAATTGACTTAAACCGGCCCGAATAACGAATTCAGCTGTTTCCCCTACGGAATCAGAAACAATCATAATCGATGGACGTCCCAAGGTCGTCCCCTCCTTACTCCTCTTCTGGTAAAGTTAATTGAACAAAAGCTCTTGTAATATTTGTTTTCGTAATACGGCCGATGACTTGGAAACCCTCGTCGACTTCTTTAACGACCGGAATACCGTCGATTTCTTTTTCGATTAATAGTTTGGCACTATCGATCAACAAGTCATCCGGTCTACAAACTGTAATATTAGGCATTCTCGTCATAATTATATGTACCGCAATTTCATTTAAATCTTGATTACCAATACTTGCTCGTAATAAATCTTTTCGAGAAACAACACCGGTTAGCAAGTGATTTTCATCGACAACAAAAAGTGTGCCGACATCCCCTAAAAACATAGTCGTAATCGCTTCATGTACACTCGCATCCTCCTTTACGACAATTGGCCGGGATTGAAAGTCTTTAACTTTATACTGTTTTAGCTTTTCACTAAGCAACTCGAGCCCTGATTTCCCGGTATAAAAATATCCAACGCGTGGGCGGGCATCTAAAAAGCCCGCCATCGTTAAAATTGCTAAATCAGGGCGTAAAGTCGCTCGAGATAGTTGTAAAGTATCAGCTATTTTTTCACTCGTTATTGGTCCATGTTCTTTTACGATTTCGATGATTTTCCGTTGACGCTCTGAAAGTTCCACGATTTCACCACCTATAATGAAGTGAGCGGATTGAACTAATAATTTTTAAGTAAAAATACTATTGATGTTGTCTCCATTCGATTAATGTTAAATCAGCATATCGTTTCATTAATCTGGCAATACGGTTAATAAGGGCTAATCGATTTTGTTTTAATGTTTCGTTCGGATCCATCACCATATTATGTTCGAAAAACTCATGAATTGGCTCAGCCAATGTGATTAAGGCATCGAATCCTCTCTTTGCATCGAGGTTCTGCTCATAAGTCACGAAGTCCTCTTCTACCTCGAGTAAGGCTTTGAAAAGTGTCTTTTCAGATGGTGTTTCGAAATGGGCTTCATCTACTGCTTGCATCGTTTCTTCCTTAGTAGCTAAATTTAATACCCGGACGAAAGATTCTTGCGTTAATTTAAAAGAGTCATCGGCCCGTTTTTCGGATAAGAGTTTAGCTTTATCTAATTTATAGGCTAGTACCCCGATTTCATCATGTAATACAGCATCAATTACATCTTTTTCTATACCTTCTTCAGAGAAAATGTAGACTGCACGATCTTTAAAGAAGTTCATAAGCTCTACTTCGTGTTCTACTTTTGTGAACTGTGCTTTTGCTAAATCGATGAACGATTCAAAAGTTACTTGCCAGCGATTCTCTAATAACATTCGTAAGACGCCGATTGCTTGACGTCGTAAACCGTAAGGGTCTTGAGAACCCGTTGGAATTAAACCGATTGAAATGGTTCCGACAATCGTATCTAGTTTATCAGCTACACTTACAATTGTACTTACAATGGAGCTCGGTAGAGTATCTTTTGCGTGCAATGGTTTATAATGTTCTTTTACGGCTTTTGCGACTTCTTCTTTCTCATTAAAGTGTAGCGCGTACTTCTCACCGATTACTCCTTGTAATTCCGGGAATTCATTTACCATACTCGTTACAAGATCAAATTTACTAATATAAGCTGCTCGTTTAATTAACGTTTGTTCCTCAGTGGAAAGTTTTAGTGCTTTACTAAGTTCTGTCGCAAGACGTTCGACTCGTTCAACTTTCTCATAAACCGTTCCTAATTCTTCTTGGAAAATAACAGATTTTAACTTATCCATATAAAAGTCGATGGAATTAGCACGATCCTCATCATAGAAAAAGCGACCGTCAGCTAAACGCGCGCGCAATACTTTTTCATTTCCTTGAACGACATTTTCAATTGCGTTATGATCACCATTTCGTACACTAATAAAGTTAGGTAATAACTCTTTTTTTTCTGCATCTTTAAACACCGGAAAATAGCGTTGATGCTCTCGCATTGATGTAATTAAAACTTCTTCTGGTAAAGATAAATAAGCTTCATCATAGGAACCGAAAAAAGCCGTTGGATATTCAACTAAATTACGTACTTCATTTAAAAGACCTTTATTTACGTCAATATAAAATCCTTGTTCTTTTTCTAGTTGTTCGATTTGTTCTTTAATCATCGCTTCACGCTTTTCTGGTGAAGCAATAACGTATTGTTCTTTTAATTTTTCCTCATATTCCGATGGATGTTGTAATGTTACTTCTTTACCTAAAAAACGGTGACCATAGGTTACGTTATCGGATTTCATATTTTCAATTTGAAACGGAATTACTTCTTCATCCATTAAAGCAACTAACCAACGAATCGGTCGAGCAAAACGATATTCAAAGGATCCCCAACGCATCGTTTGTGGAAAATGAATCGACTCGATAATCGTGGGAAATTCTTTTAATACTTCGAACGTTTGCTTTCCTTCAATTCTTTTTTCGATAAACGTGTACGAAACTCCTTTAACTTCTTCTATAATTATATCATCGACAGTTTTCCCTTGACTTTTTGTAAAGCCGATTGCTGCTTTTGTCCAATTTCCTTCTTCATCTTTGGCAATATCAATTTTAGGTCCTCGGACCTTTTCGATTATTGTTTTTTGTTCTTTATCTATACCCTTTATACGAATTGCTAAACGTCGTGGCGTCGCATACGTGACTGCTTCTTCAAATCGGATACGTTCCTCAGTTAACCAATTTGTCGTTTTTTCCAACAATTGTTTTTCGGCATTATCGATAAAACGAGCTGGTAACTCTTCTAATCCAATCTCGAACAATACTTCATGAACTTGACTCATTTTACTTGTTCTCCTTTCTTCAACAATGGAAAGCCTAATTCCTCACGTTTTTCTACATAACTTGTTGCAATTAAACGGGCTAATGAACGCACTCGTCCAATATAACCTGTCCGTTCTGTTACCGAAATAACTCCTCGGGCATCGAGTAGATTAAATGTATGGGAACATTTTAAAACGTAATCATAGGCAGGAAAAATTAATCCTTTATCAATTAAACGTTTCGCTTCCTTTTCATAGGAGTTAAATAATTCAAACAACATATCTGAATCAGACTCATCGAAAGCGTAGGTTGAATGTTCAAATTCTGGTTGATGGAATATATCACGATAGGTTACTCCGTCAACCCATTCTAAATCGAAAACATTCTCCTTATCTTGAATATAAGAAGCAAGTCGCTCTAAACCGTACGTAATTTCTACGGATACTGGATTAGCTTCTAAGCCTCCAATTTGTTGGAAGTAGGTAAATTGAGTAATTTCCATTCCGTCAAGCCACACTTCCCAACCGAGACCAGCTGCACCGAGGGTTGGATTTTCCCAGTTATCCTCGACAAAACGAATGTCGTGTTCTAAGGGATCGATTCCTAACTCAACTAACGACTGTAAATATAGATCTTGAATATTATCTGGTGATGGTTTCATAATTACTTGATATTGATGATGTTGATACAAACGGTTTGGGTTTTCACCGTAACGGCCATCATCCGGTCGGCGAGATGGCTCTACGTAGGCTACATTCCACGGTTCAGGCCCTAAACTGCGTAATAATGTATATGGCGACATCGTACCGGCACCTTTTTCTGTATCATAGGCTTGAAGTAATATACAGTTTTGTTTTGCCCAATAATTTTGCAATGTTAAAATCATCTCTTGCATATTCATCGTTTTCAACCTCTTTCATTTAAAATGTTTGACAAAAAAATCCATCCCTACGCCTTTTAAACAAAGTATAAAAGACATAGGGACGGATTCTTTATTAGTGAAATCCGCGGTTCCACCCTATTTGCTTACATATTCGTAAGCCCCTCATCAAATTGTACGTCGCTCTAGAGGTGCCATTAGAAGAAGTATCTAGCTCCCACCGTCCTAGATTCGCTGATGTTTCTTCTTTTTACTCCTCTTTCATCGCTACATAAATATTACAAAACTTCCTACAATAATGCAACATTTTCCCTTATAACTATCGGTATTATATATTTTTACTTATATTACAGATCTAATTCGTTTAAACTATTGAGGAATTTTTTCGTTTTTAATCGATAGCCTCCATATCTTTCGTAATAAGAATCGAATAATTTTCTTAACAGATTAATGTTTTCTTCCTTTACGTTAATGTTTCCAACTCTTTCTAATGGTACTTGTTGAAAGATCGTTAATATTCTAAATAAAGCCGGTTGTAAGATTGTTGCGTATTGGTCAATCGGGCTACATCGCCTGCAAAGGGCGCCCCCTTCCTGAATCGAAAAGCTGTATAATGGTTCTTTATGATTACAGTTAACACAACGGTCGACAACCGGAGCAAAGCCTCCATATTGAAATAGCTTCATCTCATACATCATAATTGGGATCAAATAATCGTCTTCTTCATTAATCCAATTTAGTGTTTGTTCTAGCTGATAAAATAAAATCGGTTCAGCCTTACGCTCTTCTAGTAGTTTATCTGTTAATTCGATAATATACGCCGCATAAGAAGTACGCGTTAAATCTTGGCGAATATTACGGTAGGTCGATAATACTTCCCCTTGCCGCAAAGTAGCTAAACCTTTTGGAATATATAAGAGAAATTGTGCGTATGTAAACAATTGAGAAACCGCGCTTAAACGACTACGCGGTTTGTTAGCTCCTTGACTAATTGCAGTAAGCTTGCCGAAATCTTTTGTGAAAATTGTGACAAGTTTATGAGTTTCCCGATAATCCTGTGTGCGTAATACGATTCCGGTCGTTTTTTGTAACATTAAGTCACCTCAATCATTCAATTCTTCTTGTTCGTATACTGATTGTTGTAAACTTTCTTCCTCTTGCTTTTCTTGTTCTAATTGTTTTACTAATAAATAAGCTTCGATATTCCCTGTTTGCAAAAAGACGTTCCACATGCGGTCATCCACAAGAAACATTCCTTTCTATTTATGTTTACTGTTATTTTCTCCTGAATGACCGGAAACATAAGTTAAAGTTTTTACCAATCGCGTCTATAAAATTTCAAATCCGTATTGCTCGAGCAAATTACGACGATTGCGCCAATCTTTAACAATTTTTACCCAAAGTTGTAAATTGACCTTTGTTTGTAAATAAGTTTCGAGCTCTTTTCGTGCACTCGTACCAATCTGCTTTAACATATTGCCACGTTTTCCGATTAAAATTCCTTTTTGTGAAGGTCGTTCTGTAATAATCGTCGCATGAATATGGGTTGTGCCACGACTTTCTTCCATATGTTCTATTAATACATGGACAGAATGCGGTATTTCTTCTTCCGTATAATACAATACTTTTTCGCGAATAATTTCGCTTATATGAAATTGTAAGCTACGGTCTGTCTTATCTTCCTTACTATAATATTGTGGTCCCTCCGGCAAATAGTCGGTGATAACTTTCCGCAACGTCTCTACATTATTTCCATTTAGAGCCGATACAGGAACTGTTTCTGCAAAGGAAAATTTATCATTATATTCAGTGATTAATGGTAACAATTCATCGGGATGGACGAGATCGATTTTATTAATTACTAAAAACACCGGAAGGTCAATTTCTTTTAACTTTTCGATAATAAATTCATCTCCTGGACCATAGCCTTCTTTTGCATCAACGATAAATAAGACAACATCTACATCCCGTAACGTTTGTAACGAAGTTGTTACCATCGTATCACCTAATTCGTGTCTCGGTTTATGGACACCTGGTGTATCAACGAAGATAATTTGCGCTTCTTCGTCGGTGTAAATCCCATGAATTCGATTGCGTGTCGTTTGAATTTTATCACTAACAATTGACACTTTCTCACCGATTAAATCGTTTAATAATGTTGATTTTCCTACATTTGGTCTTCCAACGAGAGTAACGAAGCCAGATTTAAAATTTGTTTCCATAATAACCACCTAAAATTGTAATAGTTTTATAATCTTTGGTAGAAAGATAATAAGACCGGTAACGACTGAAAAAATAACACTAATTAAAACGATTGCCGCTGCCATATCTTTAATAATTTTCGCCTTTGGATGGAGCTCCGGTTTTACATAATCGATTAACCGTTCGATCACGCTATTTACTAGTTCGGTTATGAAAACGAGTTGAATGACAAATAATACGAAAAGCCATTCAAAAGCAGTCAAACGTAAGTAAAAGGAAACCAATAGTACAAGAAAGGCAGCAGTGATATGGATGCGGAAGTTTTTTTCTTGTAAAAAAGCTTCCTTAAGTCCGTTTAAAGCAAATTGTAAACCAATCCCATGTTTTGTCTGTTTATTATGATCTTTCAAGCTGAAACTCCTTTAATACTTGTTCTTGTAG
>Ga0079225_10001218_pt1 | contig 14369 bp, 12 predicted proteins | sample Poulit2012_FD_76344 | JGI IMG/M metagenome (GOLD analysis project Ga0079225, IMG submission 76344) | Agricultural soil microbial communities from Georgia to study Nitrogen management - Poultry litter 2012 | ecosystem: Environmental > Terrestrial > Soil > Agricultural land | place: USA: Georgia...
AAGATATTTTGTCTACGCAAGGGCGGGCTTTGTATGAGCAGCGCCGCTTAATCCAGATAGTATTTCAGGACCCTTTTTCCTCTTTGAACCCGCGCATGTTGGTCGGGGATATTCTAGAAGAGGGGGTCCGAGCTTTGCACCCCCAAAGCTCAAAACAGGAACGGCAAAAAAAGATTCAAGCCCTTTTGGAGTATACTGAGTTGCCGCGCGATACGCCGCAACGCTATGCCCATGAATTTTCCGGGGGCCAGCGCCAACGCATTGCCATTGCGCGTGCTTTGGCGGTAGAGCCCGCCGTGCTGGTTTGCGATGAGCCCACCTCGGCACTGGACATGTCGGTACAAGCGCAAATTTTGCATCTATTGCAAAATCTGCAGGCCGAGTTCAACATGAGTTATCTGTTCATTACCCATGATTTTGGGGTGGTAGAGTATTTGGCGGATCGAATAGCAGTCATGTTCGATGGTCGATTTATTGAGCTCGATCGCGCTGACCGGGTCTTGTTTTTTCCACAACAGCCCTTAACTAAAGAGTTACTCAGTGCTGTTCCCCGGCTCACACCGACCACAGCCTAAATCTTCATGGGGTAGTACGTTTATGGGTTTGAAAGTTTTTGATCTTCAATGTGAAAATGGGCATGTCTTCGAGGGCTGGTTCCGTTCCAACGAGGACTATGAACAGCAGCTCGACAACGGCGTGCTAAGCTGTCCAATGTGCGCCAGTACACAGATTGTAAAACAGTTATCGGCACCGCGGTTGAATATTAGCCACCTCAGGGAAAGCCCCGGGCCGACGGCTGCTTCGACACAGGAAAAACAGGCTGTGGCTGCGCCCACCGAAAAAGAGCTGGCCGAGATACAGGCCCGTTTGCTACAGCAAATTAGAAAGGCGGTACAAAATGCTGATGATGTGGGCGAACAGTTTGCCCAGGAAGCACGGCGCATTCATCAGGGCGAGGCTAAAGAGCGCTCTATTCGCGGGGTGGCTAGCAGCGACGAGCTGCACGAGCTACACGAAGAAGGGATAGATGTAGTACCTATCCCCACCTTTTTGGATGATGACCACCTGCATTGATATTCGTTGGGCCGGTTGTGACGGCCATTTTGCCGGCCAATGTTGCTGGCTTTCAAGTTGGTCGATTAGTTGACCCGGCTGCGGTATTCGCCGGTACGGGTATCAATTTCGATTTTGTCCCCTATATTGCAAAACGCCGGTACTGACAGCGTATAGTCAGAGGCCAGGCGGGCGGGCTTCATCACCTTGCCCGAGGTGTCTCCGCGCACTGCGGGCTCGGTGTAGATGATCTCGCGTACCACCACAGTAGGAAGCTCGACGGCGATTGGGCGCCCTTCGAAAAACACCAGCTCGACTTCCATGCCGTCTTCCAGGTAATTTAATGCATCGCCCATGGCATCTGCATTGAGCTCATAGGGGTTGTACTCCTCGTCCATAAAGACGTAGCTGGGCTCAGCAAAATAAGAGTAGGTGCAATTTTTCTTTTCCAGCAAAATGACTTTATAGCGGTCGTCTGCCTTGGCAACGATTTCACTAATGTTGCCGCTAAGCAGGTTTTTCAGTTTCAGGCGTACGACCGCTGTATTGCGCCCAGATTTGTTGTACTCTGCGCGATCAACCACCATGGCCTCGTTATTGACCTCAATGATATTACCGCTACGCAGTTCTTGTGCCGTTTTCATAGTTTAAATGCTCCAAAATAATTGAATACGGCCCGATGATTGGGTGGCAGCCAGCAATACAGCCAAAACCTTATTCGAGCACGTCTGCAGCCCGCCATTTTACCAAAAAGCGGGACAAAACATCATGTTATTTGAGCCTGTTTCAGGTCATAGGCAATATGGCTGAACGCTGTGCCAATTGTCGCCGACAAAAATCAATGAGCTGCCGGGCCAGGTCTGGCTGATGGCTCAAACGGTGAACCTGGGCGCGCAGGGCCTGACCCCAGGCGGCTTGTTCAGCAGGGTGCAGGGCCTGGAAATTCATGGCGGGTGATCTGTGCAGGGCAGGCAGCCTGGTTTTGGCAAGCCCCGGGTTAAGGTAACGGCGCCGGTCTGCGCTGTTGACCCAGTGTCGCTGTAATTGCTGGGCAGCAAAGGGCAGCTTGGTCTGCTGCAGCCAGGCTTCAAGCTTTAGGTGGTGGGTGCGCTCTGCTTGGGGGTAAGGCTGCCAGATAAAGGGTTTTTGTGCCCACAGCGCCCGTATCCAGGAATCTTCACCGCGCACAAAATTCATGTCGGTGCTCCATAACAGGCGATCAAAGTTCCTATGGCTGATAAAGGGCAGTTGATGTATCAAGACTGGGCTGCTAGCTGGCAAGGAATCCTGTAAATGCGCCCAGGGTTGATCAGCTGCCAAAAAAACAACGCTGGGGCTAGATAGCTGTGCTAGATAATGCAGCAATTCAGGCACAGGGGCATCAGGATATTGGAAAATGAAATAGCTGCGGTTATCAGGCATTGCCAAACGCTGCAGCATTGCGGTTGATAGGCCCAAGGAGTGTTGTAGCTGTTGCCACTGTAGTGCTTTGGGCAGCTGCTGCCAGCGAGACCATTGGCTAAGCAGCCCGTTTTCGCGCAACAGGCCACCGGTGTGGGGGGTGAACCCGGGCGCATAAAAAAAGTATTGTTCTGGGTGGGGCTGTGGGCTATTGGCGCGCTTATGGATGCTGTCAACCCAGGGCTCAGCACTTAGGTGATCCAGCACCAGCCATAGATGCTGCAAGCCAAGCTGCTGACGAATCGCAGCGGGTAGCCCGCCTGCAAAGGCTTCAATTACGACCGGGTAAGGGGTGGGCCAGGCCGGGTAGGGGGCCACATTTACACCAGGCGCCCCAGTGCAGTGAGTCTTAGCTCCAGTCCTGCTCTTTGCCTTGGTCTCAGTCCCCGCCTCAGCCCCCGTCCCCGTCTCAGCCTCCGCCTCCGCCACAGCTTCTTTCCACTGGCAGATGGTCACCTGGTTGATGCTTTGGCAAGAGCGCAGGGGATGCAAGTTGGGCACGATACGTGCCAGCGTAGGCAGATCGTCAACCCACAAGCGTACCGGTGCGGTTGGCACTAACTGCTTTAACTGCTTGCCCAGCCGCCAAGCGATGCCGGCATCACCAAAGTGATCGATAACGCGGCAAAAAATATCAAAACCAATCATATATAGCTTTAATCTCAAAAAAGCCCAGCCTAAAAGCAGCCCAGCCCAAAAGTCACCCAGTCAAAAAGGCTACCAGCCTAAAAGCAGCCCGGCCTAAACGCCACCCCGTCTAAAAGCAGTGCAGTTTAAAAACAGTCTCGCCTACAAACAGCTCAACCTAAAAACAGCCTAGTCTAAAAATAGCCCTGCATCAAAACCATAAAAAAAGCTCCCATCCCAACTGTGGCAGGATAGGAGCCCTTTGATGCAGAGCCGCTGGTGGCGGCTCGTTATCGTGGTTTAGACCGCGTCAGCAATTTCCTTGAAATCAGGGATTTGGTCAAAATTCATATAGCGGTAGATATTGTCGCTATCTTTTTGCAGTACGCCTATATCAGCCAGGTACTCTTCCCGTGTGGGGATGCGGCCCAGTCTTGAGCAGATGGCCGCGAGTTCGGCCGAGCCCAGGAACACGTTGGCATCTTTACCCAAGCGGTTGGGGAAGTTACGCGTACTGGTGGACATGACCGTTGCTCCGTCGCGAACGCGTGCCTGGTTCCCCATGCACAGCGAACATCCGGGCATTTCCATGCGCGCACCAGCCACGCCAAGAACGCCATAGTGGCCTTCTTCGGTCAGTTGCTGCTGATCCATCTTGGTCGGCGGTGCTACCCACAAGCGGGTTGGAATATTGTTTTTGCCCTCGAGCAGCTTGGAAGCCGCGCGGAAATGGCCAATGTTGGTCATGCAGCTACCAATGAAGACCTCATCGATAACGGTGCCGGCGACATCAGACAAGCTTTTGATATCGTCGGGGTCGTTGGGGCAAGCCACCAGAGGCTCGTGGATTTCATTGAGATCGATTTCAATGACAGCGGCGTATTCGGCATCCTCATCTGGCTCAAGCAGCTGGGGATCTTCGAGCCACTGTTCCATGGCCTCGATACGGCGACGCAGGGTGCGCTCGTCTTCGTAGCCATTGGCGATCATCCACTTCAGCAGGGTGATGTTGCTGTTCAGATATTCGATAATGGGCTCTTTGTTCAGGCGCACGGTGCAAGCAGCTGCAGAACGTTCGGCCGAGGCATCGCTGAGCTCAAAAGCCTGTTCAATTTTAAGATCGGGCAAGCCTTCGATTTCCAGAATACGGCCCGAGAAGACGTTTTTCTTGCCTTCTTTTTCGACGGTGAGCAGGCCTTGCTTGATAGCGTAGTAGGGGATGGCATTGACCAGATCACGCAAAGTAACCCCGGGCTGCATCTCACCTTTGAAGCGTACCAGTACGGACTCGGGCATATCCAGCGGCATGACCCCGGTAGCAGCGGCAAAGGCCACCAAGCCAGAACCAGCTGGGAAGCTAATGCCAATGGGGAAACGGGTGTGTGAGTCACCCCCGGTGCCCACGGTGTCAGGCAAGAGCATGCGGTTGAGCCATGAGTGAATGATGCCATCGCCAGGACGCAGCGAGACCCCACCACGGTTGCTAATAAAATCGGGCAGTTCGTGATGCATTTTGACATCAACGGGCTTGGGGTAGGCAGAAGTGTGACAGAAGGACTGCATCACCAAGTCTGCGGAAAAGCCCAGGCAGGCCAAGTCTTTGAGCTCATCACGTGTCATGGGGCCAGTGGTATCTTGGCTGCCCACGGTGGTCATGCGAGGCTCGCAGTACGTACCAGGGCGAATGCCTTGACCCTCGGGCAGGCCACATGCGCGCCCCACCATTTTTTGGGCCAGGGTAAAGCCTTTGCCACTGTCTTTGGGTGCTTCGGGCAAACGGAACAGGTCGGTGGGGCCCAGACCCAGAGCTTCTCGTGCACGAGTGGTCAAACCACGACCGATAATCAAGGGAATGCGGCCGCCTGCGCGTACCTCGTCAAACAATACCTGTGATTTAAGTTTGAATTCGGCAATGACTTCGCCGTTTTTCAGGGCTTTGCCCTCGTATGGGCGTAGCTCAATGACGTCCCCCATTTGCATTTTGCTGACATCCAGCTCGATGGGCAGGGCGCCGGCATCTTCCATGGTGTTATAAAAGATGGGGGCAATATTGCCGCCCAGGCAAACCCCGCCAAAGCGTTTGTTGGGGACATAAGGAATGTCTTCACCGGTATGCCATAGCACAGAGTTGGTGGCTGACTTGCGTGAGGAGCCTGTACCCACGACATCGCCCACATAAGCCACCAGGTGGCCTTGTTCCTTCAGGGCCTGTATTTGTTTGAGTGGGCCAACTTCGCCAGGGACATCAGGCTCGATGCCGGGGCGTGGGTTTTTCAACATGGCCAAAGCGTGCAAGGGGATGTCAGGGCGGCTCCAGGCGTCGGTCGCTGGCGAAAGATCGTCTGTGTTGGTTTCGCCACTGACTTTGAAAACTGTAACGGTCAGGCTTTCGGGAACCTCGGGGCGGCTGGTGAACCATTCACCGTCTGCCCAGCTTTGCAAAACTTCTTTGGCAAAGGCGTTGCCTGCATCGGCTTTTTCTTTGACATCGTGAAAGGCGTCAAACATCAGCAGGGTGTGCTTGAGACCTTCGGCAGCCACCGGGGCCAGCTTGTCATCATCGAGCAGCTTGATGAGTGGGGCAATATTAAAACCGCCCAGCATGGTACTCAACAACCGGGTGGCATGCTCGGCACTGATCAGTTCGTTGCTTTCCTCGCCAAAGGCCAGGGCGGCCAGATAAGAAGCCTTGACCTGAGCGGCATCATCGACCCCGGCAGGAACTCGGTGGGTAAGCAGCTCGAGCAAAAGCTCGGCCTCGCCGGCAGGTGGGTTTTTCAGCAATTCGATGACCTCGGCGGTCTGTTGTGCCGTCAGAGGAAGAGGAGGGATGCCTAACGCTGCGCGCTCGGCAACGTGTTGGCGATAATTTTCCAGCATGTTGCAGGCCTATAAAAAGTTGAAGTGAATAAGTGGCTATTTTTTTGCTGGCCTCATTGTAAAAGCAAGTGCCATGAGGATCAATTGTCTTGTGTCTTATATAAGACTTAATGAACACATTGGTCAACAAAACGGTCTAGCTTAGTGGCGGATAGCGTAGTGCCTTAAGGGCGTTCGCTAAGGGGGATAAAGGGGCGCGCCTCGGGGCCAATATAGTTGGCTGTCGGGCGAATAATTTTGCCGTCCTGTCTTTGTTCCAGCACGTGGGCGGCCCAGCCGGCGGTGCGTGCCATCACAAACAGGGGGGTAAACATCAGGCGGGGAATGCCCATAAGGTGATAAGCCACCGCCGCATACCAATCCAGATTGGGAAACATGCGTTTTTCTTCCCACATGGTTTCCTCAATAGCTTCGGCCACCTCGAAGAGGCGTGGAGCATTGGCCTCTTGGGCCAGCTCGCGCGCGGCGGTTTTGATCAGTTCGTTACGCGGATCGGCAATGGTATAGACCGGGTGGCCAAAGCCGATGATCACCTCGCGTTGGGCCAGTCGAGCTTTAATATCTGCCTGTGCTTCCTCGGGGCTTTGGTAGCGCTGCTGCACTTCGAGGGCGGCCTCGTTGGCCCCGCCATGTTTTGGCCCGCGCAGGGCACCAATGGCCCCGCTGATGGCCGAATAGATATCAGAGCCTGTGCCTGCGATAACTCGGGCGGTAAAGGTGGAGGCATTGAATTCGTGCTCGGCATACAGATTCATGGAAATATTCATGGCATGCACCCAGCTATCCGAGGGTGTCTGGCCGTGCAGCAGATGCAAGAAATGTTCGCCAATGCCGGTGGCAGTGCTATTGCCAGGGTCAATGCTGCGCCCATGCTGGCTGTAGTGGTACCAGTACAGCAGCGCTGAGCCCAACGAAGCCACAAGCCGGTCGGCAATTTGGCGCGTATCGGCTTCGGGCTGCAGTTCAGATTCTGGTTGCAGGCATCCCATGACGGATACTGCGGTACGCATGACGTCCATGGGGTGAGCAGCCGGTGGCAAGGTTTGTAATGCCTGCTGCAGGGCAGCTGGCAATCGTCGCTGGGCGCGAAGTTGTTCGGTATAGCGCTGACACTCGGCGTGATTGGGCAAACGACCATGGATCAGCAAAAAAGCGATCTCTTCGTAGTCGCAGGCAGGCGCCAGGTCTACGATGTCATAGCCACGATAATGTAAGCGTTGGCCGTCAGTGCCTACCGTACTCAGAGCGGTATTGCCGGCAGGAACGCCCGACAAGGCGACAGATCGTTTGGTTTTGCTAGAGCGGTCAGGTTGTACTGAGGTCATGGCTATTCCTTGGGTAAGGGGGTTCTGGCAGTGGCCAGAAACAGTCAGTGCGGGCTCCGACCGCAAGGGTGAAGCGCAGGGGTGGAGCCCGTAGCGCAAACAGCGCCAGCGGTACTGGCGGGTGGTTGGCGCCTTGTTGGTGGCTTAGTCAAGCAGATCTTTGATGCCATCGCGCTCTTCGAGCAGCTCATCCAGGGTGTGCTGCATGCGCTCACGCGAAAAATCATCAATATCCAGCCCTTGGACGATTTGGTACTGGCCATTTTCTGTGGTCACGGGAAAGCCATACATGATGCCTTCGGGAATGCCATATGAGCCATCAGAGGGAATGCCCATGGTGACCCATTTGCCCTGTGAGCCCAGGAACCAGTCGTGCATATGGTCAATGGCTGCGTTGGCGGCAGAGGCTGCAGAAGACAGGCCACGCGCTTCGATAATGGCGGCGCCGCGCTTGCCTACGGTGGGAATAAAGACATCGGTAACCCACTGCTGGTCATTGATTTTTTTTGCCAATGACTGACCGTTGACCTCGGCAAACCGAATGTCGGGATACATGGTGGGCGAGTGGTTACCCCAGACAATGAGCTTTTCAATGTCGCTGATGGCGACATCGGCCTTGTTGGCCAGTTGGGAAAGCGCACGGTTGTGATCCAGGCGCAGCATGGCGGTAAAGTTTTCGGCAGGCAAATCCGGAGCGGATTTCATGGCGATGTACGCGTTGGTGTTGGCTGGGTTGCCGACTACCAGGACTTTGACATCGCGGCTGGCCACCTCGTTCAGGGCCTTGCCCTGTGCGGTAAAGATTTCAGCGTTGGCAGTGAGCAGATCCTTGCGCTCCATGCCAGGGCCACGGGGGCGGGCACCAACCAGGATTGCAGCATCGGCATCCTTGAAAGCAACCAGAGGATCGGTGGTTGTGATGACCTCTTGGAGTAACGGAAAGGCACAATCTTCAAGCTCCATGACAACCCCGATCAGGGCATGGTGCGCTTTGTCGTGTTCTAAGAGCTGCAGAATAACGGGCTGATCTTTGCCAAGCATTTCCCCAGAGGCGATTCGAAACAGCAGGGAATAACCAATTTGCCCGGCTGCTCCAGTGACGGCAACACGAATTGCTGGTTTGGACATGGGATGAGACTCCAAATTGTTGGTCAAGGAATACGAGCTGCGGGCAGTTTGTGATGCCCAAGCGTTGTTTCCTGTTTGTTGTAAAGAAATAAAAATTTTAACGCATCGTTTTTTAACAATCTAGCGAAACAAAACTTAAGTGAAACGCTAGAGCAAAAAAGTCAGGGCGTCAATTGTCTTTAATCTTATATAAGACAAAAGAGTGTTAGACTTTAGTGCAAGGGCATGCGAAAATCGCTGCAGCCATTTTTTGTTTTGGTCTTTTTAACACCCATGAGACATTACATTTCAGGGCAATTCAATGGACGCGAGGCGGGGGCCTCGGGGACCACCTATAGCCCGTTATACCAGCAAATCAAAACCTTGTTGCTGCAACGGTTGGATCAGGGCGAGTGGAAGCCAGGTGAGGCTATACCAAGCGAACACGAGCTGGCCGCGCGTTTTCAAGTAAGCCAGGGCACGGTGCGCAAGGCCATCGATGAGTTGGCGGCTGACAACCTATTGATTCGCCGCCAAGGCAAGGGAACCTTTGTGCCGACACACACCGAGGCCAAGGTGCGTTTTCGTTTTTTGAAGCTGACCCCTGATGATGGGCATGCACCGGTTTCTAGCAGCAGTATCATTGATTGCACGCGCCAGCGGGCACCGGCCAGCATTGCTCAGCGGCTACAGCTCAAAAGTGGTGCTTCAGTGGTGCGCATCCGGCGGTTATTATCATTTGATGAACAGCCTACCATCCTGGATGATATCTGGTTGCCCAGCCAGGTGTTCAAGGGGGTGAACGAAGTGACGCTGCGTGCCAATACCAAACCTCTTTATGCCTGGTTTGAAAGTGCATTTGGCGTTAGCATGGTGCGCGCCGATGAGTCAATTCGCGCTGTTGCAGCTGATGAAGAGGCAGCACAGCACTTGCAAATCGAAGTGAACAATCCGCTGTTGCAAGTGGATCGCATTTCGTATACTTATGGTGATCGGCCCATGGAATTTCGTCGTGGGCTTTATATCACAGAACGTTTTCACTATCGCCATTCGTTAAGTTAAAGGCTTTTTTATTTATTAATTAGGCTTTAAAGGTGTTATTTTTTATGCGTGTAACTTAATAATCCAATGTTTTTAGCGTAAAATACTGTTTCAATTGCCATGGGCCAAGCCTTGGGGCTGTGGCCTATTCTCTTAGCGAATTGGCGTAAAAGTTTTCATTTAGTTTATTAACCATCTCGAGGCCATTATGTCTGAAACCGCTCCAAAGCAGCGTCCTCAGTTTCGTAATGTCAACGTGGGGCAAATCATGACTTACCGGTTGCCCCCGGCGGCGAAACTGTCGATTCTGCATCGTATCAGCGGAGCTTTGCTATTCCTAGCTCTGCCCGTGTTGTTATTACCCATCCTGTCGTTAAGTCTTGGCGGGGAACAAGGTTTTAATACGTTGCGCGAATACGTTTCCAACCCGCTCTGCAAACTGGTACTGCTGGTCTTGATTTGGGGGTATATGCACCACTTCTGTGCTGGAATTCGCTATTTGGTCTTAGACCTAGGCAAAGGCAACGATAAAGCCACATCGCAGAAATCTGCCGTTGCGGTCATCATTATCGGCCTCTTGCTCACCCTGATCTTCGGCTTGAAACTTTTTGGAGTTTGGTAATGAATACATCAGAACGCATTGGGGTGAAACGCCTGGTGGTTGGTGCTCATTACGGCACAATTGACTTCATTGTTCAGCGCGTTACCGCCGTCATCATGATCATCTATACCCTGATCCTGCTATTGGGGTATTTGTTTACATCCGATTTCAATTACGAGTCTTGGCGTCAGCTGTTTACCTTCAAGCTCGGCCTGTTCCCAATGGGGCAGGTGCTGGCAACCTTGGCCTTCCTGTCTGTAGCATGGCACGCCTGGGTGGGTGTTCGTGACATCTGGATGGACTATGTCCGTCACAATGGTTGGCGGCTGTTCTTGTTTGGCCTAACTGCATTGTGGCTTGTTGGCGCCATCATATTCTTTGTACAAATTGTCTGGAGCCTATAACCGTGGCAGCTATCAAATCATCTTTACCACGCCGCCAGTTTGACGCGGTAGTAGTTGGCGCTGGGGGCGCCGGATTACGTTGCGCATTACAGCTTTCCGAGGCTGGCCTCAATGTTGCCGTATTGTCCAAGGTTTTTCCAACCCGCTCTCACACCGTTGCTGCACAGGGGGGGGTTAGTGCCGCCCTGGGTAACATGAGCGAGGACCACTGGTACTGGCACATGTATGACACGGTCAAGGGCTCTGACTGGCTTGGCGACCAGGATTCCATCGAGTTCCTTTGTCGTGAAGCACCGCACGCAGTCTACGAGCTCGAGCACTTTGGTATGCCCTTTGACCGTAACGAAGACGGCACCATTTATCAGCGGCATTTTGGCGGTCATACCTCGCATTTTGGGGAAAAACCGGTTCAGCGCGCCTGTGCAGTAGCTGACCGTACCGGTCATGCCATGGTGCATACCCTGTATCAGCGCAACGTCAAATTGCGTACCAAATTCCTCGTCGAGTGGATGGCCCTCGATCTCTTGCAAAACGAAGAAGGTGAGATCCTCGGCGTAACCGCGCTGGAAATGGAAACCGGCGATATCTATATCCTCGAGGCCAAGCGCACTGTATTGGCCACAGGTGGGGCTGGCCGTATTTTTGCCGCCTCTACCAATGCCTTCATCAATACAGGCGATGGCTTGGGCATGGCAGCTCGTGCTGGTATCCCATTGCAAGACCTCGAGTTCTGGCAATTCCATCCCACTGGGGTATACGGGGCTGGCGTACTCATTACAGAAGGGGTGCGCGGCGAAGGGGGTATCTTGTTGAACAAGGACGGCGAGCGCTTTATGGAGCGTTATGCACCCCACCTCAAAGATTTGGCACCGCGTGATTTTGTTTCACGCTCGATGGACCAAGAGATCAAAGAAGGCCGTGGCTGTGGCCCGAATGGTGATTACATTGAGCTCAAGCTCGATCACCTGGGTGCTGAAACCATCATGCGTCGTTTGCCCGCCATTCGTGAAATTTCCATGACATTTGCCAACATCGACCCCATCAAGGATCCCATCCCGGTCGTGCCGACATTGCACTATCAGATGGGGGGTATTCCGACCAATTACCATGGCCAGGTCATTACCATGAAAGATGGCGAACCGACCATTGTGCCCCGCTTGTATGCCGTGGGCGAGTGCGCGGCAACCTCTGTGCACGGTGCCAACCGTCTGGGAACCAACTCCTTGCTGGATCTGATCGTCTTTGGCCGTTCCGCTGGTAACCACATTGTGGAAACCCGCCCGCAAGACGAGCACAGTCACCCTGTCACACCGCAGTGGTCCATCGATAAATCCATCGAGCGCGTTTCCAAGATTGATGCGCGCAGCAGCGGGGTACATGCCCCTGAGCTGGCAGACCGCATCCGCAACACCATGCAAGAACATTGCGGCGTGTTCCGTACCCAAGAGATCCTCAACAAAGGGGTCAAAGCTGTCGACGCGTTGGCCGAAGAGGCCAAAGAGCTGTATTGTGCCGATAAATCCAAGGTCTTTAATACAGCCCGGGTCGAAGCCCTTGAGGTTGCTAACATGATGGAAGTCGCTCGTGCGACAGCGCATTCAGCTGCCAATCGTCTGGAAAGTCGTGGTGCCCATGCGCTCGAAGATTACCCAACCCGCGATGATGAAAACTGGCTCAAGCACACCCTGTGGTTCTCCGACGGCAACCGCCTCGAGTACAAGCCAGTCCAAATGAATCCCATCACGGCTGAAACCATTCCGCCGAAGCCTCGCGAGTTTTAATTAGGGGATACAGATGAGTGTAAAACGCAAACTAAATTTTGAAATCTACCGCTACGATCCCGATAAGGACGAACGTCCTTATATGCAAAAGCTACAGATCGAGCTCAAGGAGCATGATAGAATGCTCTTAGACGTGCTGACGCGCATCAAGAACGAAATTGATGACAGCATTTCATACAGACGCTCGTGCCGCGAGGGCATTTGTGGCTCGGACGCCATGAATATCAATGGTCACAACGGTCTGGCCTGTGTCACCAACCTCAACACCTTGCCTGATACCATTGTTCTGCGCCCCATCCCGGGCCTGCCCGTGGTTCGTGATCTGATCGTTGACATGACCCATTTCTTTGATCAGTATCACTCGGTCATGCCTTATTTAATTAACTCGACGCCACCACCTGAGCGTGAGCGTTTGCAGTCGCCCATGGCGCGCGAAGAGCTCAATGGTTTATACGAGTGTATTTTGTGTGCATGTTGTTCTACCTCATGTCCTTCATTCTGGTGGAACCCTGATAAGTTTGTTGGTCCGGCTGGTTTATTGCAAGCATACCGTTTTATTGCTGACACTCGCGATGATGCGACTGCGCAGCGTTTGGATAATCTCGAAGATCCATACCGCTTATTCCGTTGTCATACTATTATGAACTGTACGGAAGTGTGTCCCAAAGGGCTTAACCCTTCACGTGCGATTGGCAAAATCAAAGAAATGCTGGTACGTCGCACGATTTAAATCATTCCGTTATGGCCGAACTAACTTCCCTACAACGCGCGCGCCTACGTTGGCGCGCGCGGCGCGGTATGTTGGAAAATGACCTGATCATTACGCGCTTTCTCGACCAGTACGAGACCCAACTCACTGACGAAGATGTGGTTGCCTTAACCCGTCTGTTCGAGATGGACGATAATGATTTATTCCAGGTTTTAATTGCCCGCAAAGAACTTTCGGGCGCCTACAATACTCCGGAAATTAAACGTCTTGTTGCGCTGATGCGCGATATAAAAGTAAAGGATGATGTATGAGACGATCCGACAAAAAAGCAACGCTAAGTTTTAGCGATGACCGTCCTGCCGTAGAGCTTCCTGTTTACAAAGGAACCATCGGCCCGGATGTTATCGATATCAGCAAGCTTTATGCCCAAACTGGCATGTTTACCTATGACCCTGGGTTCATGGCCACCGCCTCAACACAATCATCGATTACCTACATCGATGGTAACGAGGGGCAATTGTTGTACCGTGGGTACGCGATCGAAGATCTCGCTCAGCGCTGCGATTTTCTCGAGGTTTGCCACCTATTGTTGTTTGGCGAGCTGCCAGACGCAGAGGAAAAGGTCAAATTCGAGCGCGAGGTGACCCAGCACACCATGGTGAAAGAGCACATGTATAACTTCGTTCGTGGCTTCCACCACGATGCTCACCCCATGGCCATTCTCACCGGCATGGTAGGGGCAATGTCTGCTTTCTATCATGACTCGCTCAATATCAACGATCCCGAGCACCGCCGCATTTCGGCCATTCGCCTGATTGCCAAGCTGCCTACCATTGTAGCTATGGCTTATAAGTACGGCATTGGTCAGCCTTTCATGTACCCGCAAAACAATATGTCATACACCGGTAATTTCCTGCGTATGATGTTCGGCACACCTTGCGAAGACTACCAGGTTAACGACGTGGTAGAGCGGGCGCTAGATCGCATCTTTATTTTGCACGCTGACCACGAGCAAAACGCATCCACCTCTACAGTACGTCTGTGCGGTTCTTCGGGTACCAACCCCTATGCTGCCGTTGCTGCTGGTATTGCCTGCTTGTGGGGCCCTGCCCACGGGGGCGCCAATGAGGCTTGCCTGAACATGCTCGAAGAATTGCATGCCAATGGGGGCGTGGCCAAGGTTGGCGAGTTCATGGAAAAGGTGAAAGATCGTACTTCAGGCGTGCGCCTGATGGGCTTTGGCCACCGTGTATACAAAAACTATGATCCGCGCGCTAAGCTCATGCAAGAAACCTGCAAAGAGGTACTCAATGCATTGGGCTTGGAAGATGACCCACTCTTCAAGCTCGCCATGGAGCTCGAGCGCATTGCCCTCGAAGA
>Ga0079225_10001220_pt1 | contig 14347 bp, 19 predicted proteins | sample Poulit2012_FD_76344 | JGI IMG/M metagenome (GOLD analysis project Ga0079225, IMG submission 76344) | Agricultural soil microbial communities from Georgia to study Nitrogen management - Poultry litter 2012 | ecosystem: Environmental > Terrestrial > Soil > Agricultural land | place: USA: Georgia...
ATTCGACGAAAAGGAAAAGTAATGGTAATTTGTGAAAACCCTAAGCATAAACAAAGACAAGGTTAATATATTTGGAGGTGAGTAAGTAAATGGCACGTATTGCAGGAATTGATATTCCTAGAGATAAGCGAGTCGTCGTTGCACTAACAGCAATTTATGGGATCGGTAGAACAACTTCTGAGAAAATTTTAGAAGCAGCGAACGTTTCTGAAGATACACGTGTTCGTGATTTAACAGAAGATGAATTAGGAAGAATTCGTCACGAAGTAAACAACTACACAATCGAAGGTGACTTACGTCGTGAAGTCGCATTAGATATTAAACGTCTACAAGAGATCGGGTCATACCGTGGTTTAAGACACCGTAGAGGTTTACCAGTAAGAGGACAAAAGACAAAGAACAACTCTCGCACACGTAAAGGTCCAAGAGTTGCAATCGCAGGTAAAAAAGATTAATTAAAGGAGGTAGAAATTAACGATGGCAAAGAAACAAACTACAGCTCGTAGACGCCGTGCAAGAAAAGTAGTTGAGAAAGGAATCGCACACATCCACTCAACTTTTAATAACACGATCGTTACAATTACAGATATGCAAGGTAATGTAGTTGCATGGAATTCAGCAGGAGCACTCGGTTTTAAAGGTTCAAGAAAGTCAACTCCCTACGCAGCACAGATGGCTGCTGAAGCCGCTGCTAAGACAGCATTAGAATCAAGCATGAAAACATTAGAAGTATCTGTTAAAGGACCTGGTGCAGGTCGTGAAGCTGCAATTCGTTCGTTACAAGCAGCTGGATTAGAAATCACAGCAATTCGTGATGTTACACCAGTTCCACATAACGGATGTCGCCCACCGAAACGTCGTCGTGTATAAGGAAGTCGTTTATAATTAATTGTACTGTCTATAATGGTAAATAGGCTTGTTTAGTTAAACGAAATAATGGGAAGCTCTCGTCATTACGAGAAGAGACCATATTTCAGGACGTTAGTTTTTGAAGGAGGGCTTTTTTGAATGATTGAGATTGAAAAACCGAATATCGAGCTGGTCGAAGTAAGTGACGACGGTACGTACGGTAAATTTATCGTCGAGCCTTTAGAGAGAGGTTATGGGACAACACTAGGAAACTCGTTACGTCGCGTTCTATTATCTTCACTCCCTGGAGCTGCCGTCACTTCCGTTCAAATCGAAGGTGCACTGCATGAATTCTCTACGCTCGAAGGTGTTGTAGAAGACGTTACGACAATCATTTTAAACCTAAAAGATTTAGCACTTAAAATCTATTCAGACGATGTAAAAACTTTAGAAATTGATGCAAAAGGTGAAGGAGTCGTAACAGCGGCAGATTTAACTTATGACAGTGATGTCGAAGTACTCAATCACGACTTACACATTGCAACATTAAACAGTAACGGTAGACTATACATGAAGATCACTGCTGAACGAGGACGTGGATATCGTACAGCAGATGAGAATAAACAAGAGAACCAACCGATTGGTGTTATTCCTGTTGACTCAGTATTTACACCGGTTTCCCGTGTATCCTACCAAGTAGAGAATACGCGAGTGGGACAGCGTACAGACTTTGATAAATTAACTTTCGATTTATGGACAAATGGTAGTATTCGTCCAGAAGAAGCTGTATCACTCGGTGCGAAAGTATTAACAGAGCACTTAAATATTTTCGTAGGATTAACAGACGATGCACAAAAGGCAGAAATTATGGTAGAAAAAGAAGAAGACCAAAAAGAAAAAGTACTAGAAATGACGATCGAAGAACTAGACCTATCTGTTCGTTCATACAACTGCCTAAAGCGTGCGGGAATTAATACGGTTCAAGAGTTAACGACGAAGACGGAAGCCGATATGATGAAAGTCCGTAATTTAGGTCGAAAATCTTTAGACGAAGTAAAGAGCAAGTTAGCTGAACTTGACTTAAGCTTACGTAGCGACGAATAACCGAAAGTCACGGAGAAAAGGAGGGATACTCATGGCAAGAAAATTAGGACGTACAACAGAAACGAGAATGGCATTATTACGAAACTTAGCTGCAGATGTCATCCTCCATGAACGTGTAGAAACGACTGAAGCAAAAGCTAAGGAAGTCCGTTCTGCTGTGGAAAAGATGATTACGTTAGCTAAACGTGGTGATTTAAACGCTCGTCGTCAGGCTGCCGCGTTTTTATATAACAAACAGACAGAAGATGATGAGCAATTATTAGAAAAACTATTCGGCGACATTGCTGAACGCTATGAGGATAGACAAGGTGGATATACTCGAGTGTTAAAGTTAGGTCCTCGCCGTGGCGATGGAGCTAACATGGCAATTATCGAATTAGTCGATTAATCTGTTAATCTAATATTTATAAACAGCTCGACTTTTAAAAAGTTCCTACAAGGGCTTGATTCGGTTCATAATGAACAATCATGCCCTTTTTTATTTTCTAAAAAATCTCCCTCAACTGCCACAAAATGATGCCGAAAGACTTTCAGCTTATCTAAATTTATAGAAAATGCTTAATTTCGTGCGCAGGAGTTCGCCTCGCACCTGAAATCGTTGAAAAGAGCCTTTTCGTGTGCGCAGGATCTTGCCACGCACCTGAAATTGATGGTAAGTGCGTTTTCGTGTGCGCAGGATCGTCTCCCGCACCTGAAATCGTTGAAAAGAGCCTTTTCATGTGCGCAGGATCGTCCTACGCACCTGAAATTGATGGTAAGTGAGTTTTCGTGTGCGCAAGGGTCTTGCCTCGCACCTGAAATCGTGTGAAAAGCTGTTTTCGTGTGCGCAGGGTCTTGCCACGCACCTGAAATCGTGTGAAAAGAGCCTTTTCGTGTGCGCAGGATCACGCCACACATCTAAACCCGCAATCTTTTTCCTATGTGTAATAACATGCCACGCATTTAAAGCTAATAACTATACATTTACTAGCGGAAAATCGCGACTAGATGATAAAAAGCACGATAACAATTACTTTAAAAAATCATCAAAAACTTAAGACGGGAAAATAGACACCAGAATAAAGAGAAAAGGAAATCCTCTAGAAATTATTGTATAATAGTACGTAATGAGATGTGGAGGCAAAAAATGAGCTCGATTATCGAATTTAAGGATGTTACTTTTCAATATGAAGAAAACGGCCCGAAAGTTTTAAAAAATATATCCTTTTCCATTAGAGCGAACGAAACGACAGCCATAATCGGTCATAATGGCTCAGGGAAATCGACAATTGCTAAGTTAATGAATGGTTTACTAGTTCCTCAAGAAGGGGAAATTTATATAGACGGAATTCAATTAACGGATGATACCGTTTGGGATATTCGCCAAAAAATAGGTATGGTCTTTCAAAATCCAGATAACCAATTTGTCGGAACGACGGTGCGCGATGACGTTGCCTTTGGAATGGAAAATCGCGGATTCCCCCGGCAGTTAATGGTCGAACGAATCGAAGAAGCATTACAGTCGGTGCAAATGGAGTCTTATGCCGGTCATGAACCGCATCGCTTATCTGGAGGACAAAAACAACGAGTCGCAATCGCTGGAATTTTTGCTCTCCAACCAAAAGTGATGATTCTCGATGAGGCGACGGTAATGCTCGATCCCATTGGAAGAAAAGAAATTATGGAGACGATAACTAAGCTTAGAAAAGAAGAAAACTTAACCCTTATAACTGTTACTCACGACTTAGAAGAAGTAATCCAAGCAGATTACGTCATCGTACTAAATGAAGGAAAAATTTATCAAGAAGGGACACCGGAAGAAATTTTAAAAGAAGGGGAAGCATTACGTTCAATCGGTCTTGATTATCCTTTTTCAGTGCAACTAGCAAAAGCATTAAGACAAAAAGGTTTGCCAATCGAAGACGACACGATAACACAGGAACAGCTCTTGGAGGCATTATGGACATTACATTCGAAAACGTAAGCTACACTTATCAATTGAATACACCTTTTGAACATCGTGCTTTACACGATGTCTCTTTTCGTATCCCGTCCGGCTCATATGTTGCCATTATCGGTCATACTGGTTCGGGAAAATCGACACTCATCCAACATTTAAACGGTTTACTTATCCCGACAAAAGGCCGAATCAAAATTGGCCCATATATATTAGAAAAGGAACATAAACAAGCGAATATGAAAGAACTTCGCAGTAAGGTCGGTGTGGTGTTCCAGTATCCTGAACATCAACTTTTCGAAGAGACTGTCGAAAAAGATATCGCTTTCGGTCCGTTAAACTTTGGAATCGATGACGCAACGATTAAAAAGCGAATCAAAAGTCTATTACCAAAAGTCGGCCTCGATGAAAGCTTATTAAAGCGCTCTCCCTTTGAATTAAGTGGTGGTCAAATGCGTCGGGTTGCAATCGCAGGGGTACTTGCGACAAAGCCATCGATTTACGTCCTCGATGAACCGACAGCAGGATTAGACCCTCGAGGTCAAGAAGAGATGATGGAGCTTTTTTACCAAATTCACAAAACGGAAAAAGCAACGACAATCCTTGTCACACATAATATGGAAGACGCTTTACGTTATGCTGACTATATTATTATTTTAAATAAAGGAAAATTGTATATGGAAGGCACACCCGAGGAAATATTTCAACAAGAAGAAGCCTTACAACAAGTACAATTACAAGTGCCTCCATCGATACAATTTATTAAGCATTTTAATGAACGGTTCCAGACGAATATTCCATTAAAGAAACATTCCTTCGCTCAACTAAGTGAAGAAATATTTCAAACGATTCGAGGGAAGCGCGATGGGTAATTTCATGATCATTGGTCAATACGTACCGGGAAACTCTTTTATCCATCGGTTAGATCCAAGGACGAAAATTATTACAATCTTCTTCTTCGTTATTTTCGTCTTTTTTGCAAATAACGTCTGGAGTTATGCTTTACTTACGACTTTTACATTTATTGTCGTCATTACAACACGCGTACCCGTTCGCTTTATTATAAAAGGCCTGACACCCGTATGGTTTTTAATTGTCTTTACGATGTTGCTTCATCTTTTTTTAACGAAACAAGGTCCAGTCGTTTTTGAGCTATTTAATATAGCGATCCATAAAGGTGGAATTTTACAAGGACTTATTATATCTTTGCGTTTCTTTTTACTTGTATTGATGACATCGTTACTTACTTTAACGACAACACCAATCGATATAACCGATGCGATCGAAAGTCTTCTCAATCCATTAAAAAAAGTGAAATTCCCCGTCCATGAACTTGCACTAATGATGTCGATTTCGCTACGTTTCATACCGACATTAATGCAAGAGACCGACAAGATTTCAAAAGCCCAAGCATCCCGAGGTGTCGACTTTCGAACGGGACCTTTTAAAGAACGTCTAAAAGCAGTCATCCCTCTTCTTATCCCTCTCTTTGTGAGCGCCTTTAAGCGGGCGGAAGAATTAGCAATGGCAATGGAAGCCCGTGGATACCAAGGGGGAGAAGGTAGAACGAAGCTACGAGAACTATCCTATGCCCGTCGTGATTTGTTTAGTTTTATCTTATTTACGGCGGTTATTATTACACTATTTATCGTTAGAAATTAAGCGAGGGGTTGTATGGAAAAAATAAAATGCACCATTCAATACGATGGGACGGACTTTTCCGGCTATCAAATACAACCGAATAAACGAACGGTACAAGGGGAAGTTGAGCAAGTACTAAAAAACATACACAAAGGAACGCCAATTCGCATTCATGCATCTGGCCGAACTGATACAGGAGTCCATGCAAAAGGACAAGTGTTTCATTTCGAGACACCGCTACAAATACCATCTAACAATTGGAAAAAGGCTCTTAATGCGCAACTACCCGACGATCTTTATATTGCTCAAGTAGAAAAGGTTCCACCGTCCTTCCATGCCCGTTTTTCCGCTCTTGAGAAGGAATATCGTTACTACATCTTACTAACAGAGGAACCAAATATATTCCTACGCAACTATCGTTATCAAACGACGGACTATTTTAATGAAGAGTTATTGCAAGAGGCGTGTGAAGCATTTACAGGAACCCATGACTTTACTGCATTTAGTTCAGCCCGTTCAACAGTGAAAGGAGATAAAATCCGCACCCTCCACGAGGTTCGCTTTGAACGGAAAGATGATGAGCTAATCTTTATTTTACGGGGCGATGGATTTTTATATCATATGGTGCGAATCATTGTAAGTGTGCTTTTAGAAGCAGGACGGGGTGAAATAACACGGGAGGAAATTAACGAGATGTTTCACAGAAAAAACCGTGGCAATCACGGTTCACCTCTTCCGCCCCAAGGCCTTTATTTATGGAATGTAACCTATCCAGACGTAAAGGAAAATTAGATATATTCTATTGACAAAACCGATAAAAAAGGTTATTATGATGTATGGCAAATTTAGTCTAATCCATAATTAGCCCCGGAAACTAATTGTGTGAAAATAGATGAAATATGAGTATTTGAAATTTTGGAGGTAAAGAAAATGCGTACGACGTTCATGGCAAATGACGCGAATGTAGAACGTAAGTGGTATGTCATCGACGCTGAAGGCGAAAGACTCGGTCGTTTAGCAAGTGAAGTGGCAACACTTTTACGTGGTAAACATAAGCCAACATACACACCGCACGTTGATACAGGTGATCACGTCATTGTAATTAATGCAGAAAAAATCGAATTAACAGGTAATAAGTTAACTGACAAGATCTATCGCCGTCACTCAGGTTATCCTGGTGGCTTAAAAGAGCGTACAGCTGGTGAGATGCTAGATCGTCAGCCAGAAAAAGTAAACGAAATCGCAGTTAAGGGTATGTTGCCAAAAGGTTCCTTAGGACGTAAGATGTTCAAGAAATTACACGTCTATAGCGGTCCAGAGCATAACAACCAAGCGCAACAGCCAGAAGTATACGAACTTAAAGGATAAGTAAAGGAGGAAATACATTGGCACAAGTCCAATATTACGGCACAGGTCGTCGCAAAACGTCAACTGCTCGTGTACGTCTTGTACCAGGATCTGGTCGTGTGATTATAAATAATCGAGATGCGGAAGAATATTTCCCATATGAAACTCAACGTTTAATTTTAAGACAACCTCTTGTAGCGACGGAAACAGAAGGAACTTACGATGTCCTCGTTAACGTCAAAGGTGGAGGTTACACCGGTCAAGCTGGTGCGATCCGTCACGGAGTAGCACGTGCACTTTTAGAGGCAGACCCAGAGTACCGCCGCACATTAAAAGCGGAAGGCTACTTAACACGTGACGCACGTATGAAAGAACGTTACAAATACGGCCGTCGTAAAGCCCGTAAAAAAGGTCAATTCTCAAAACGTTAATCGAAACCTTATTATATCAACGTTTACAAAGGTTTTTTGGTTCGAGTTGCTTCTAAACTACTTGGACCTTACGATGAATGCAACCTACTCAAAGCACCGGCATCTTGCTGGTGCTTTTTTGTCATTAAAGTTCTCTGGAGAAAGTAATCTTGAAGGTATAGAAGTTAGATTCGCGGAATTATATTAACCATCATCACTTTCTGAGGCATATAATGGTTTAGGGAGGTTATTGTTAATACCTTCTATCGTCACCAGTATTCTGGTATTTAAATTAATTATATTTTGGAGTTTACTGGTATGAGACTGCTCCATTGTTCGTCTCTATTTGTTTAAAAAACTATAAATTATTTGTACATAATGTGTTTAGAGGATTTTATTGATTGGGTAAAAAGAAGGGAGTTCAATGTATAAGTGAATCAACAAAATCACTTATACAATGTAAAATGAAATATACTGTAGAATCTAATCTTAGGGTCAGACTCTACAGTATATTATTTAATCAATCTTAAATACTATTCTTCGCTAACAACTCATTTTCATGTTTTTTTAATAAATGAAGCTATATCGCCTCAGTTCTGTTTATTCTCCATCAGTGATTTTTTAAATAAAATTGTGCCTTTTTAAACATTCTAAATAAAATTGAAATCCTCTATCATTGACATCGTTTAAAACCATTTCTCTCTTAGGTAAACCGATAAGTGCTACTAAGTACGTAGTAAGATACTCGGAAATACCATACACTTTTGCATTAGTTACATGAAGACCATCCTCGGATTCCAATACAATTGAGAGCCTATACCCCTTGTTATGTTCGTCAATTAAATTGTTATAAGTAACTTCACTTTTAGGTACATCAATCGTTGTATTATCTTTACGTTCATCTATAAAAATTTTACTTTCTTCTGCGTTAAACAACTTATTTAATACTTCCGGATTCGTGATAGTAAATAACTTATAAATCTTTGTTTCATCCACTTCATCATCGTTCTTGTAATCATCCTTATGAATACTATATAACGGTATTTCAATTGCTTTGAATTTTTGTCTTAATATATTTTCGACAAATTCTTTCGTTGGGGGAGGTAATCTCAACTTTTTAAACTTATTAGCTAACTTCAGATAATCCATTTTTTTTTATTCATCCTCTCTTTTAAAATATTTATTGAGCTTTACCATAAAAAGAATGCATGTTAGGTTTTTTTCTATAAGGATGCCAATGATAGTATTTTCCTTTTTTATCTTTGTCTATTTCATGGAAAGGTGTACCATGTGGATTAGCTCCTTTTGCAACCGCTTTTGCTTGCGTTTTAGAAACTGACCATACATCTTGTGACTTCTTTGCTCTTGTAATTGCTGCTGAAGTTGACAATCCCTTTCCAATGTATAGTTTTCCATTAGATTTAGATATAACTGCTGCGAAATGATTATATTGTTTCTTTTTCTTATTTTTGTTCACCTTTGGAATTGCCTCTGATGCTACTATATAAGCTGCTCCTGCAACAACAATCACTGCTGCTGTCTTTGCTAATGCAGAAAACAATGAGGCAGAGATTGCAATTCCTAATGGAATCGCAGGCGCTATTAAAGCAGTCGCTTTTGTTGAGTTGTATGTATGTTCATCACCTGTTTCAGGATCCACATAGGTAAAGACAATCCTACCACTGTCTAAGTAATTGATGGTAATTTCATATTCATCTAAATTTCCTTCTTCGTCCCACGTACTTAATTCAACTGTTGCATCTTCCAAATTTAAATCCACATCTATAGTAATTTCTTCCTCATCATTAGTCTCGTAAGTTGCTTCAAGGCTTATTTCATCTTCATTTCCTTCAACTTTTTCTAGTATAATCTCCTCATCGCTTAACTTTTCTTCAATTTCTTCTGTAAGATCTTCCGAAAAATCGCTATATACATTAGACGGCATGACTTTTGTTATCGCAAACACAGGATTTGATACAAGTGTGTTAGTTATTAATAAAGCAATAATAATTGATAATAATGGGGTCTTTTTTATATGCATCCTCCCTCGTATTTAATTTGAATGAACCCTTTACCAATTTATTAACTGGTTCTAATTTCTTTGAAGAACAACGTAAATAGTCGTCCAAATTATTATTGTTTTGAAGGATAAGCGAGAGAATTCCTGTAGCATACGCTGTGGCAAAAGAAGTCCCACTTTGTAACTCCAATTCTTCATGATGATTTATTACTGGCACATTTACTCCAGGGAATACATAATCTATCTTTCCGCGAGCGGAATGACTATACAGCTTTAAATTTTCATCTACTGCTGAGATTGAATAGACGCCTTCGTACTTTGCAGGGTACTCTACTGTAAGACCAAATGTATTTCCTGCAGCAGCTACTACCACTATATTGCTAGATAAAGCCTTATAGATTACTTGTTCCAAAGATTCATCGGCATCTGAAACACCAAAACTTATATTAATGATATCCACCTGTTTCTCTATTGCCCACTCAATTCCTTTAACAATATTTGACACTTCCCCAATACCCATTTCATTCAATACTTGTACATCATAGAGTTCGGCATATGGATTCACTCCTGAAATAGTATATTCGTTAGGGGAACTAGAAATAATACTTGCAACCATCGTACCATGACCCAATTGATCATTTGTTAGTGTAGAATTCGAAAGAGTATTATATCGGTCTTTGACCTTACCCTTTAAAACAGATATATTGTCATTAATACCACTATCTAGCACTGCAATTTTTATAGAAGGCTTCTCTAGGTGATATGAAATTCTCCGATCTGGAAATAAAGCACATAATGCCCAATTTTTCACACAATCATCTTCTAAAATAGCAATTTCTTCTGTTGATTCTAGCGGGACTGTTTTGTCAGGATATGAAACTACTATTGTTAAAAGTAACAGTAACAAAGAGAAAAAAATTAGATTATAAAATTTGCAAATTTTACAAATAGCTACATTTAACACCTTCTTTCCCGTAATTTTGTAATAATTATATTTACTTTATATTATATGTCAATATAATCTTTTGGAATTGAAAGCACTTATAAAAGAATTTATAAATTAAAATCTAAAGATGGTCAGAATCATAAGATACCGATTAAATATGATACATTTTTTGATGATGAGATGCTTTCAATTCTGTTTTCAGCAATACAACAAACTCAAAAGCCTTTTATTACAAGGTTATTAAAGAAAACAAAAGAGTATAAAAGTATAGGAAAAGTTGTCTACTTTAATGCACCAATTGCTGTGCCAGGCACAGTAGTTATTCATTTATAGGTGAGTGAAACATGCAACAACCAACCTTATAGCTACACAAGACGAAAGTGGATGATTTGATTTTAGTTGTGAGGGTTGTCGGACACTGTTTTATCGGTTCTGAAGCTAGGTGGGAAAAGATGAAGCAAGAAACGTTTAAAGACAGTGAAATGATAGAAGATAATCATAAAATGTGTGTCTATGCCGATCAATTAAAAGAGTACCTGGATGCAGGTCGACAAACATTTGACTTGCCTCTTGATCCGCGCGGGACGTCGTTTCAATTGAGTGGGTGGCAGGATTTAAAAGAAATTCCTTATGGAGAAACATGTACATACACCGACGTTGCGGAGAGAAGCGAAATACTGGAGGTGGTTCGAGCGGTAGCTTTAGTGATTGGCAGAAATCTAGTACTCACCGTTATCCTGTGCCATTGTGTTATCCGGAAATATGGAGATTTATCCGGTTTCCGGGAAGGTGTACAGTTGAAAGAAGCGTTATTAAAGTTGGAAAAAGGAACGCTATACGTAAGACAATAGTCAGATATATTTTACTTATCCATTAGTTCTTTATATGGAACCGACGTATCGACTTAGTTATTATTAACCAACTTTACTAGAAATGGCATATAGACGATTGAAATAGCAAAACCCTTTTGATAGAATCTAAGCATGAAAATGACCTGTTATGTGATTAAATAACTAGTATTTGTTATTTTAAACCCGATTAGATAAGGGAGGAAAACTTTGTTTGCGTCAATTTCTATTAGAAGATACGACAATCTGCATCAATGAAGTAGACTTGAAAAATGACATATACATGTCGGTGACGATTGGGGCCGGATTTGCTCCGAATTTGATCCGCGTTAATAAAAATAATTTATCCATCGGCCGCGCTGCAGCGAAGGTGTTCGGGAATTACATTCAATCGAAAATGGAGAAAAAATACGGTATCCAAATAACATGTGCCGTTTCGATGCGTGCGACGAATTTCATTTGGAAAACGACAACATCAGAGTATATCGAAGAACTACAGTGGATTGTAAATGAACTGTACGTTGCAGAAATCGATGAACAACTGTTATTATCCGAAAAGCAAGCGACGATTGAACGATACAAAGTGAATTATAAAGATCTCGAGTTCCGGGGACGGATGAAAATGCTTGAGTTTTCCCATCAACATAAAGCCTTTCAGCTTGATGAACTTTCACAGGATTTATTGGATGTGACGGTGGAAACTGTGCAGACAACGAGAAAATATATGTTCGTCCCGAATAACACATTTATATTTTGTCACGGTCAAGCGGATGAAAAACAATTGAAGCGACTGACAATCCCAAAGATTACCAAATACGAGACTACATATTTATTCGACGTGAAAAATTATCATTTTCTGCAAGATCAAGAGTATATGAAACAGAGTAAAGGAGATTATTGGTGTGGCGGTATGAAGTTTGAACGGAGTCCAATTTTGACGGACTTGGCAAAGGAATACGTCGTTTTGAATATCATTGCAGACATTATGCTGAAGGGCGCTTACCTGGTGGAAGTAGATCCAATTGAAACGAGTATCATCTATAATCAAAAAGGCCCCAAACAGAAGGACGCTTTCAAACAATTGATTACAGAAGAAAAAGTACTTGAAGCTAAAAAAAGGATCTATCAAAAATTAGATCGAGAACTGCTAAGTGAGCCTGAGCAACTTTTGGAGAAAGTCGGTAGATTGTCTGCGAACCAAATAGACTTTTTTACGTGTTTATCGCATTTGGAACAACTGAATGCAAATGATATACTGCAGTTTTTAGAGATGAGGGATTACAGAATACGGGAAGGATTTGTATGCTATTACAAGGAGGATAAAGATTATGTCGTCTCATGATATTTTAATTAATCCGAAACAATTTATAGCAGAAGTGGATGAATTTAAAGGAACAAGCGCAGAGATATCCGCGGTAAAATCAGAAGATCTTTTAAATGTAAATGAAAAAACGATTTTAAATTCCATGGATGAGATGATTGCCATCATTAGTATGTTTCAAAGTATTATAGATCAATATATAGCATTGGCGAATAAAGATGTAACGGAAATGTATTCACTGAAAGAAAAATGGGTTACAAAAGATACGAATTTATCAAATGAAATAGGTGGGACAAAATAAATATGCCTAGACTAGTAAATGATGAATTAACTACATTAGTGGAAAAGTTATCTACCTATAAAGAAAATTTGTCTACATCGGTCTACGAGCAATATAAGACAGCATTGGTACTTTCCCAAACGATTAATCTTCGAGGAAAAGCTGGCGATGCATTGAAACAGTACATCAATGTATCCCATATCAACTTGACACAAAAAATTATTAATGTGATTGCAGAAATTACGGAAGTCGCGGAAAAAATGAAAAATGACTTTTCCAACTTTGAGACGGCGTCAAATGGTATTGTAGGGTCAGGGACATTAGATAATGTCCGTGATCAAATAAAAAAAACGAATGATCGTTTTACGGAAATTGACGATACGGCAGTCCAATTGCTTTACAGGGCCTCAGAATTCATCAGCACGACAAGCTTGGGGACGAGCGCTGTCACTGGGGCTTATACAAAAATATTTGACCATGTAGAAAATACGAAGACAGGTTTGGAAGAAACAGACAACAATTTAAAAGGGTTGCTTGAAAAATTAACTTCTCGTGTTTTTGAATTACAGACTCATATTTTTGAATTAAGTGAAGTTTTTCGTGATAAAAATGGGATCAAATATAGTAAATTAAATGAGATTCCTAATCGAGACTGGTACACTGTAGAAAGTAATCATGCGTTTCAAGAAATGCAGGAAGATGACCCATTTGTATATAACACTGGTCATACTTCGGTGGCGGAAGGACAGTGGGTAGCGGGAACGAGTGATACGAATTACATTACGACCTCCGGTTATGTTGTAGGTGCAGAAGGGGAAATAACTCAATCCGGTTCTTTTTTCAGTAATACGAATCCATATACAGTAGATCGTCAAGGGGAAGCTGCAGTACTAAGTGCAAATGTACAAGGGGAAACGTTAGGAGGATATGGAAAACTGGATGGTTCCGGCCGGGTATTAGGTGGAGGTGGTAATTTTCACTTTGGACCTGACGGTGTTGATGCTGAAGGAAAAGTTGTGGTCATCGAAGCGGAAGGGACGGCCATGTTGGGAGAAGTTAATTTTAATGGCTATGTTTCCGGACATGCGGAAGCACTAACTGCGAAAGGGCATGCACGTTTCACATTACCTGAAGACCAGGATGGCGATTTTAAAATTGGCCTCGGAGGAAAAGTGGATGTGGCATCAGCAGGATTTGAAACGGGTATTTCCTTATTTGAGGTCGATAGCCCGGGCTATTCTTATAATGATGGAACACATGAAAAGGTTTCTATGCTTGGGATAGAAGGTGGCGTCAATGCCGGTTTACAGTTTGGTGCTGGATTCGATATCAAAAGCGAGACAGTCTATTCAAATGACTTTTTAAATGTTCGTGCAAACGAAATAAATGTTGATTTGAAGTTATTACTTGGATTGAAGGCTTCGGTAGCTGTTCCTACCCTACAGTTGAAATGGCCATGGTAATATTGATGGAGGAGGCGTTTTCAGATGGGTGAAAAAATTGAATTGCAACAACAATATTCCGCCAAACAATCCGAACTGAATGTATGTTATAGACAAATCACCTCTTTAGAAGACAAGATCAGTCAACTTGAAGCGTTGAAAAAGGAATTTGTACAATTGAAAAGTGATGCAAATCAACTGAA
>Ga0079225_10001221_pt1 | contig 14336 bp, 11 predicted proteins | sample Poulit2012_FD_76344 | JGI IMG/M metagenome (GOLD analysis project Ga0079225, IMG submission 76344) | Agricultural soil microbial communities from Georgia to study Nitrogen management - Poultry litter 2012 | ecosystem: Environmental > Terrestrial > Soil > Agricultural land | place: USA: Georgia...
CCCCCCTCGTCGCCGTCAACCTCCTCGCCTGGCCGCGCGACCGCATCCCCTTCGACGTCGCCGCGGAGGTGCTGCGCGGCGGCGCGGCGGTGTGCGAGGCGGCCGGCGTCATCCTCGGCGGCGGGCACAGCGTCGACGACCGCGAGCCGAAGTACGGGCAGGCCGTCACCGGCATCGCCGACGCCGACCGGCTGCTGCGCAACGACGCCGGCCGGGCCGGGCTGCCGCTGACGCTGACCAAGCCGCTCGGGCTCGGCGTGCTCAACAACCGGCACAAGGCCACCGGTGAGCGCTTCGCGGAGGCGGTGGCCGTCATGACCACCCTCAACCGGGACGCGGCCCGCGCGGCGCTCGCGGCCGGGGTCACGGCCGCCACCGACGTCACCGGATTCGGGCTGCTCGGCCACCTGTACAAGCTCGCCCGCGCGAGCGGGGTCAGCGCGGTGGTCGAGGCCGCGGCGGTGCCGTACGTCGCCGGTGCCCGCGAGTCCCTCGCTGCCGGGTACGTGCCGGGCGGCAGCCGCCGGAACCTGGACTGGGTGCGGCCGCACCTGCGCTCCGACGTCTCCGACGACGAGCTCCTCCTGCTCGCCGACGCCCAGACCTCCGGCGGGCTGCTCGTCGTCGGGGAGCTGCCCGGCCACCCCGTCATCGGGGAGCTCGTCCCCGCCGAGGAGTGGACCGTCCGGGTGCGCTGAGCATCGCCGGACGGCTGCGTGTGTCGGACGGCCGCGCTACGGTGACCAGGGACGGGAGGGTGAGCGATGACGACGTTCCTCAACTGGCCGGTCCTGCGCCAGCTCACGGGGACGGACGTGCTCGGCCGCGGCAAGGCCGCGCGCTCGCGGCGCACGGAGGAGCTCACCCCGCGCACCGCCACCGCCGACCGGGTGGCGCGCAGCGTCTGCCCCTACTGCGCCGTGGGCTGCGGACAGCGGGTCTACGTCAAGGACGAGCAGGTCGTCCAGATCGAGGGGGACCCGGACAGCCCGATCTCCCGGGGCCGGCTGTGCCCCAAGGGATCGGCGAGCAAGAGCCTGGTCACCGCACCCGACCGGCTGGAGAAGGTCCGCTACCGGCGCCCGTACGGCACCGAGTGGGAGGACCTGGACCTCGACACGGCGATGGAGATGATCGCCGACCGGGTCCTGGAGACCCGCGCCCGCACCTGGCAGCAGACCGACGCCGAGGGCCGCTACCTGCGCCGCACCATGGGCATCGCCGCCCTCGGCGGGGCCACCCTGGACAACGAGGAGAACTACCTCATCAAGAAGCTCTTCACCGCACTGGGCGCGGTGCAGATCGAGAACCAGGCCCGGATATGACACTCCGCCACGGTCCCCGGTCTGGGGACCAGCTTCGGTCGCGGCGGGGCCACCAACTTCCAGCAGGACCTCGCGAACGCTGACTGCATCGTCATCCAGGGGTCGAACATGGCCGAGGCCCACCCGGTGGGCTTCCAGTGGGTGATGGAGGCCAAGCGCCGCGGCGCCAAGGTCATCCACGTCGACCCGCGGTTCACCCGCACGAGCGCGCACGCCGACGTCTTCGTCCCCATCCGCGTGGGCACCGACATCGTCTTCCTCGGCGCGATCGTCAACTACGTGCTCCAGCACGAGCTCGACTTCCGCGAGTACGTCCTGGCCTACACCAACGCCGCGACGATCCTGTCCGAGGACTTCCTCGACACCGAGGACCTCGACGGCCTGTTCTCCGGCTTCGACCCCCAGACCCGCACCTACGACACCACCACCTGGCAGTACGCCGGGGTCGAGCACACGGGGGAGGACGAGGAGGAGGTCGCCGCCGACCGCGCCGCCGCCTCCGGGCTGCAGCACGAGGCGCACGGCATGCCGGTGCCCGAGGAGCCGCAGCGCGACGAGACGCTGCAGCACCCGCGCACCGTCTACCAGGTGCTCAAGCGGCACTTCTCCCGCTACACCCCCGAGCTCGTCGCCGAGACCTGTGGCATCTCCCGGGAGCAGTTCCTCCAGGTGGCGCGCGCCTGGGTGGAGAACTCCGGGCGGGAGCGGACGACGGCGCTGGTCTACAGCGTGGGCTGGACCCAGCACAGCGTGGGCGCGCAGTACATCCGCACCGGGGCGATCCTCCAGCTCCTGCTCGGCAACATGGGCCGCCCGGGCGGTGGCGTCATGGCGCTGCGCGGCCACGCCAGCATCCAGGGCTCCACCGACATCCCCACCCTGTTCAACCTGCTGCCCGGCTACCTCGTCATGCCCCACGCCGCCAAGCACCCGGACTTCGCGAGCTGGGTCGAGGACATGGCCGGGCCCGGGTCGAAGGGCTTCTGGGCCAATACGGACGCCTACGCCACCAGCCTGCTCAAGGCGTACTGGGGCCAGGCCGCCACCGCCGAGAACGACTGGTGCTACGACTACCTGCCGCGGATCGACGGCGACCACGGCACCTACCGCACCGTCCTGGACATGATCGACGGGAAGGTCAAGGGCTACTTCCTCCTCGGGCAGAACCCCGCCGTCGGCTCCGCCCACGGCAAGGCGCAGCGGCTCGGCATGGCCCAGCTGGACTGGCTCGTCGTGCGCGACCTCTACGAGATCGAGAGCGCCTCCTTCTGGAAGGACTCCCCGGAGGTCGAGACCGGCGAGATCGTCCCCGAGGAGTGCGCCACCGAGGTCTTCCTCCTCCCCGCCGCCTCCCACGTGGAGAAGGAGGGCACCTTCACCCAGACCCAGCGCATGCTCCAGTGGCGTGAGCAGGCCGTGGAGCCCACCGGGGACCGCCGCTCGGAGCTGTGGTTCTTCTACCACCTCGGCCGGATCATCCGGGAGCGGCTGGCGGACAGCCATGATGAGCGGGACCGTCCGCTGCTCGACCTCACCTGGGACTACCCGGTGCACGGCCGGCACGACGAGCCGAGCGCCGAGGCGGTGCTCAAGGAGATCAACGGCTGGGAGGTGGCGAACGGCCGGCTGCTGTCGAGCTTCATCGAGATGCGGGCCGACGGCTCCACGGCGGGCGGCTGCTGGATCTACACCGGCGTCTTCGCCGACGGCGTCAACCAGGCCGCCCGTCGCAAGCCCGGCGCGGAGCAGCACTGGGTGGCGCCCGAGTGGGGCTGGGTGTGGCCGGCGAACCGGCGTGTGCTCTACAACCGTGCCTCGGCCGACCCTGAGGGGCGCCCGTGGAGCGAGCGCAAGGCCTACGTGTGGTGGGACGAGGAGAAGGGGGAGTGGACCGGCTACGACGTCCCGGACTTCGAGCGCACCAAACCGCCGACCTACCGCCACGAGCCGGGCGCCACCGGCGTCGCCGCGCTCGACGGAACCGACGCCTTCGTCATGCAGGGCGACGGGCGCGGGGCGCTGTTCGTCCCCAGCGGCCTGGTCGACGGCCCGCTGCCCACCCACTACGAGCCGGTCGAGTCGCCCTTCCGCAACCCGCTCTACGGCCAGCAGGCCAACCCCACCCGGATCGAGTACCGCACCGCCGTCAACCCGCTGCACCCCAGCCCCCCGGCGGGTGAGGACGTCTTCCCCTACGTCTTCACCACGAGCCGGCTCACCGAGCACCACACCGCCGGCGCGATGAGCCGCACCCTGGAGTACCTCGCCGAGCTGCAGCCGGAGATGTTCGTCGAGGTCTCCCCGGCGCTCGCCGCGGAGGTCGGGCTGGAGCACCTGGGGTGGTGCCACGTCGTCACCGCCCGCGCCGCGGTCGAGGGGCGGGTGGTGGTCACCGACCGGCTGCGCCCGCTGCGGGTCGAGGGCCGGGTCGTCCACCAGGTCTGGCTGCCCTACCACTGGGGCAGCAAGGGCCTGGTCACGGGCGACTCCACCAACGACCTCTTCGGGATCTCCCTCGACCCCAACGTCCTCATCCAGGAGACCAAGGCCGGCACCTGCGATGTCCGCCCGGGGCGCCGTCCCCGCGGCCGGGAGCTGCTCGACCTGCTCGACCGGTACCGTCGACGTGCCGGCACCGACGCCCTGCCCCCGTTCGTCACCGCCGACCCCCGCGCCGTCGCGCGGTCCGACGCCCGCGACGACGCACCGCACCGCCCCACCGACGGAGGGAGCTGACAGTGGCCAGGACCAGCCTCTTCGGGACGAACAGCCTCTTCGGCCCGGTGGACCCCGCCGTCGACGCCGGCTACACCGACCCGCCGCCGCGCAAGGGCTTCTTCACCGACACGAGCGTGTGCATCGGCTGCAAGGCGTGCGAGGTCGCCTGCAAGGAGTGGAACCTCATCCCGGGCGGGGAGGACCTCGACCTGCTCGGCATGTCGTACGACAACACCGGCGGGCTGGGCGCGAACACGTGGCGGCACGTCGCCTTCATCGAGCAGCAGCGGCCCCCGGTGCACCTCGGCATGCCGGGCAGCGGCCCGCCGGCGCCCACCGGCGCCCCGGCCGCGGCCGGCACCGACGTCCCGCCCGCGGCCGGCAGCGGCGTCCCGCCCGCGGCGGGCAGCGGCGTCCCGCCCGCGGCGGGCAGCGGCGTCCCGCCCGCGGCGGGCACCGACGCCCTGGCCGCCGCGGCCGCCATCGGGCGGCCGGATGCGGGGGCGGACACCGGCGGGACCGAGACCTCCGCGGCACCGGTGATGGCCGACGAGGACGGCGCCCCCTTCGACTTCCGCTGGCTCATGTCCTCCAACGTGTGCAAGCACTGCACCCACGCCGGCTGCCTCGACGTCTGCCCCACCGGGGCGCTGTTCCGCACCGAGTTCGGCACCGTCGTCGTCCAGGCCGACGTGTGCAACGGCTGCGGGTACTGTGTCGCCGCCTGCCCGTACGGGGTGATCGAGCGCCGCCGCGGCCCCCAGGGCGCCCCGAACGTCGGCGTCGCCCAGAAGTGCACGCTGTGCTACGACCGGCTCGGGGAGGGGCTCACCCCGGCATGCGCCCAGGCCTGCCCCACCGAGTCCATCCAGTACGGGGACCTCGACGAGCTGCGTGAGCGTGCCGAGCAGCGCCGTGCCGCGCTCCACGAGCAGGGCGTGACCGAGGCACGGCTCTACGGCCACGACCCCGAGGACGGCGTCGGCGGCACCGGGGCCTTCTTCCTCCTGCTCGACGAGCCGGAGGTCTACGGCCTCCCCCCGGACCCGGTGGTGCCCACGAAGTACCTGCCCCAGATGTTCAACCGCGCCACGACCGCCGCCGCGGCACTCCTCGCCGGGGCAGCCCTCGCCTTCCTCGGGAGGCGGCGATGACGACGACGGCGAGCAGGCGTCCCCGCACCCGCCGCGACCGTACCGACCAGCCGGTGCCCGACGTCGAGTTCGGCTCCTACTACGGCCGGCAGGTGGTCAAGCCGGCGCCGTGGGACGTGCGGATCCCGCTGTACATGTTCGCGGGGGGCCTGGCGGCCGGCTCGTCGCTGCTCGCCGCCGGTGCACAGCTGACCGGCCGCCCGGCGCTGCGCCGCGCGAGCCGGATCGGTGCCGTCGGCGGGCTCGGGGTGAGCATGGTGGCCCTCGTCACCGACCTGGGCCGTCCCGAGCGGTTCCTCAACATGCTGCGCACCGTCAAGCTCACCTCCCCGATGTCGGTGGGCACCTGGCTCCTCAGCCTCTACGGCGCACCGGCCGGGCTGGCGGCGCTCGACGAGGTCGTCCGGATGCTGCCGGTGGACGGCTCGCGCGGGCCGGCGAGGCTGCTGCGTGCCGCGGGACGGCTCGCCGGTGTGCTCGCGGGGCTCACCGCACCGCCCGTCGCGGCCTACACCGCCGTGCTCCTGTCGGACACGTCCACCCCGACGTGGCGCGACGCCTACCGTGAGCTGCCCTTCGTCTTCTGCGCCTCGGCGGCCGCAGCCGCCGGCGGGCTGGCGCTCGTGGCCACCCCGGTCGCAGAGGCGGCCCCCGCCCGCCGGCTCGGTGCGGCCGGCGCCGTCGTCGAGCTCGCCGCCGCCCAGGTGATGGAGCGCTCGATGGGCCTGACCGCCGAGCCGCTCCGCACCGGCAGGGCCGGGGCGTGGATGCGTGCCGCCACGGCGCTCACCGCGGCGGGCGGGTTCGGCGCGGTGCTCTCCGGCCGGCGGCGCTGGGCCGCGGTCCTCAGCGGTGCGGCGCTCATGGCCGGCTCGCTGTGCACCCGGATGGGCATCTTCGAGGCCGGGATGGCCTCCGCCCGCGACCCCCGCTACACCGTCGTCCCGCAGCGGGAACGCCTCGACCGGGGGGAGCCGGTGCGCTTCGAGCGCGGCGCCGACGGCTGATCCCGGCGGCCCCGACCGTGCGGGCGCCCGGCCCGTGCCCCGGGGACGACGCGCGGCGGGGCAGCGCGGACCGACAGACGCCGGTGGTCAGGCGCAGACCCGTGCGGCACCCGTGTAGACGTTGGCGGAGTCGCCGCGGCTGAACCCGACGAGTGTCATCCCCGCCTGCTCGGCGAGCTCGACGGCCAGCGCTGACGGTGCGCTCACCGCGGAGAGCACCGGGATGCCGGCGAGCTGCGCCTTCTGCACGAGCTCGAAGGACGCCCGCCCGGAGACCTGCAGGACGCAGCCACGCAGCGGCAGCCCGCGCTCCCGCAGCGCCCAGCCCACGACCTTGTCCACCGCGTTGTGCCGCCCGACGTCCTCGCGCAGGCACAGGAGCTCGGCCCCGCCCGTCGCGTCCAGTGCGAAGAGACCTGCTGCGTGCACACCCCCGGTGTCCGCGAAGAGCTGCTGCCGGGTGCGCAGCCGCTCGGTCATCCCGAGGAGCGCGGGCAGGGGGACCCGCACATCGTCGTCGGCCACCGGGAACCGGGAGGACCGGGTGACCGCGTCGAGGGACGAGGTCCCGCAGATGCCACACGCGCTCGAGGTGTAGACGTGGCGGTGGTGGGTGTGCACCCGGGGTGCCACGCCGGGATCGAGCCGGACGTCGACGACGTTGTAGCTGTGCGTGCCGTCGGGGTTGACCCCGGGCCCGTACGCGACACCGGCCACCTGCTCCGCCGACCACACGACGCCCTCGGAGACGAGGAAGCCGAGCGCGAGGTCGAAGTCCTCACCGGGGGTGCGCATCGTCACCGTCCAGGTGGCGCCGTCGACGCGCAGCTCCAGCGGCTCCTCACCGGCGAGCACGTCGCTGCGCTGCCGGGTCCGGCCGTCGGCGGAGAACCGCACGACACGGTGGCGCTTGGTGCGTCGCAACCCGTCCTCCTCACCGGCGACAGTGGCCCGATCGTAGCCGCGGCCGCCCGTCCGGCGTGATCCCGCTCCGGGACGCGACGAGGTTCTCAGCAAGCTCCCAGCCGGTGCGCAGGGCGACGCCAGGCGCGCGGTGTTCCCTGGGTGCGAGGCACGAACCGAGGAGGACAGATGGAACCGACGTCGCGTGAGGAGGCACGCCGCCAGGTGGCGGAGGAGCGCGCCGCGCACGAGGCCCGCGTCCGGGAGCACGAGGCCGAGCCGGAGCCGTACCGGCCGGTGCTCACCGACCGGGTGCTCCGGGAGCAGGCGGAGGTGGACGCCATGCTCCTCGGTGGGGCCCGGCCCGCGGTCGCGCCGGACCCCACGTCGGCCGGGGCCGGCACGGTGCAGGAACCGGGTCCGGACCCGGGGCCGGCTACGGGCGCTGTCCCGCCGCTGCACGCCACTGGCCCGAAGCGGGCTGGGGGCGGCGCCGCGCCGCTACGCGCCGCCGACCCGGTGGGGGCTGCGGGTGGCGCCGCGCCGCTGCGCGCCGCCGACCCCGCGTGGGCCGTGGGCGGTATCGCGCCGCTGCGCGCCGCCGACCCGGGGCGGGCTGTGGGTGGCGACCCGCTCCGCGATGCCGGTCCCGACCACGCGACAGGCGTCGACCGGCTCCGCACCGCAGACCCCGGCCGGGCGCTGCCGGCCCCCGACCCGGCCACCCGCGTCCCGCCCGCAGGGGAGTGGCCGCCGCATCCCGGCGGGGAGCCCCGGCTCCTCGCCCCCCTCGCCCAGCGCGGTCGCCGCCGCGGCTGGGCCGCCCTCGGCGGCACCGCCGCGACCGCCGCGCTGCTCGCCAGCTTGGGCACCGCCGTCGTCACCGGCGCGTTCACCGCGCCGCAGACCGCGGCCCCGGCGGCCGCGCCCGCCCAGGTGGTTCCGGCGAGCTCGACCCCGAGCACCCCGGACTGGCCGGCCGTCACCGCCGCGGTGGCGGACTCCGTCGTCGCCCTCGACGTCGCGACCTCCTCCGGCCAGGGCCAGGGCTCCGGTGTCGTCCTCGACACCGACGGGAACGTGCTGACGAACAGCCATGTCGTGGACGGCGCCCGCTCCGTCGTCGTCACGCTCGCCGACGGACGGATGTACGAGGCCGAGGCGGTCGGCCAGGACGAGACCACCGACCTGGCCGTCGTACGCCTCGTCGACCCGCCGGACGACCTCGCCCCGGCCACGCTCGGCAGCTCTGCCGACCTCGCCGTCGGTCAGGCGGTGCTCGCCGTCGGCAACCCGCTCGGGCTCGACTCCACGGCGACGACCGGGATCATCTCCGCGCTGGACCGTCCGGTGGTCACACAGAGCCGCGACCAGGCCGTGGTGACCAACGCCATCCAGGTGGACGCCGCCGTCAACCCCGGCAACTCCGGCGGACCGCTCTTCGACGCGCGCGGTGAGGTCATCGGGATCACCAGCTCCATCGCCGGCCTGTCCGGCGGAGGCTCGGCGGGCAGCATCGGGCTCGGCTTCGCAATCCCGGTGGACCAGGCCGCCGACGTTGCGCGCCAGCTGGTCGAGGACGGCGAGGTGGAGCACGCGTTCCTCGGGGTGGCGCTGAGCGATGCGACCGTCAGCGTCGACGGCGTCACCCGAGCCGGCGCCCGCATCGAGGAGGTCGAGCCGGGATCACCGGCCGCCGACGCCGGGCTGCGGCCCGGGGACGTCGTCATCGCCATCGACGACCGCCCCGTGGACGAGGCCGCGGCGCTCACCGGCCACGTGCGCCAGTACGGCTCCGGCGACCGGCCGTCCCTCACCGTCGTGCGCGACGGCACCGCCCACGACGTGGACGTCACCCTGGCCACCCGCCCGCCCAGTGCCTGACTGCCCTCCCGGCCACCGGCTGACTGCCCGCCCGTCCGCCGGCTGACTGCCCGCCCGTCCACCGGCGGACTGCCCGCCCTCGTCCACCGGCTGACTGCCCGCCCGGCCGCCGCCCCCCGACGCCAGGTCGTCCGGCCGGGCCTCGCAGTGTGCTTCGTACTTCTCGATCGTCGCTCGCCCCTGGGAGCGGGGCGAACTGAGTGAAAGGGGCGAGACACCTGAGCCGGGGCGGGGCGGACGAGGCCGGTCAGCTCGTCAGGGCGCTGCGCATGGGGCGCAGCTTGGCCTCCGACTCACGTGCCTCGGCGGCCGGGTCGGAGGCCGCGACGATGCCGCAGCCGGCGAAGAGCCGCACCGTGCGCGGGCCGGTCACCTCACCGGACCGCAGCGCGATGCCCCACTCGCCGTCGCCGTCAGCACCCATCCAGCCGACCGGCGCGGCGTAGCGGGCGCGGTCCATCCGCTCCGCGGCGGCGAGCACCTCCACCGCCGCGGCGGTCGGGGTGCCACCCACCGCCGCCGTGGGGTGCAGCGCCGCCGCCAGCGCGAGCGAGCTGGGGGCGTCGGGGGAGGAGCGGTCGACCACGCCGGTGACGTCGCTGGCCAGGTGCATGACGTTGGGCAGGTGCAGGACGAACGGTGACTCGGGGACGTTGAAGCTCGAGCAGTACGGCGCCAGCGCCTCGGCGACGGACTCGACGGCCAGCTCGTGCTCCCCGAGGTCCTTCGAGGAGCGGGCGAGCTCTGCGGCGTGGCGCAGGTCGGCCGCGTCGTCCCCGGTGCGCTGGATCGTCCCCGCCAGCACCCGGCAGGCGACCAGCCCCTGGTCGCGGCGCACGAGCAGCTCCGGCGTCGCCCCGACGAGCGCGTCCACCGCGAAGGTCCAGCAGGTGGGGTACTCGGCGGCGAGGTTGCGCAGCAGGTGCCGCACGTCCACGTCGCGGGCGGTGTGGGCGACGACGTCGCGTGCCATGACCACCTTCTCCACCGCCCCGGTGCGGATCGTGCCGATGACCTCGGCCACCGCCCGCTGCCACTGCGCGGAGGTCAGCGCGCCGTCGGAGAACTCGACGTCGCCCGGCGCGGTGACCGCCGCGACGTCGCCGCGGCTCTGGGCGAGCGTCGGCGTCGGCCCCAGCCCGGCGGGCCCGACGACGGTGAGCCAGCTGCGTCCGTCCCGCCGGCCCACGACGACCTGCGGCACGACGAGCGTGCCACCGGCGGCCGAGTCGCGGGAGAAGGAGAAGGAGCCGAAGGCGACCGGGCCCGTACCGGGCAGCCGCACCTCGTCGCGGACCACCATCGCGGCCGCGGTCGTCCGCCACCAGGTGTCGGCATCGGCCATCCGGGTCTCGCCACGGGTGTCGACGCGGGCGGCCACCCCCCAGCCGACGAGACCGTCGCCGCGCCGCACCCAGCTCACCGTGCTCGCGGCGTCCGGGCGGGGCAGGAGGTCGAGGAGGTCGCCGGGGTCGGGGATCGGGACGGTGCGCGCGAGCAGCGGGGAGCGCGCTGGTTCCCCGGCAGGTGCAGTGGACATCGCGGTGATCCTACGGTCAGCGCGTCGCGCGGTGCAGCGCGACGATCCCACCCGACAGGTTGCGGTAGGCCACCGAGCGCCACCCGGCGCGGGCGATGACGTGGGCCAGGGCCCGCTGGTCGGGCCAGTCGGTGATGGACTCCGCCAGGTAGCCGTAGGCCGGTGTGTTGGAGGACACGAGCTGCGCCACCCGCGGCAGCACCCGGGTGAGGTACCACGTGTAGACGGCGCGGAAGGGGCCGAACGTCGGGCGGGAGAACTCGCAGACGACCAGCCGGCCGCCGGGCCGGGTCACCCGGTACATCTCGCGCAGTGCGCGGTCGGTGTCCACGACGTTGCGCAGCCCGAAGGAGATGGTGACGACGTCGAAGGACTCGTCGGCGAACGGGAGGCGGGTGGCGTCCCCGGCGACGAAGGGCAGGTCCGGCCGGCGCCGCTTGCCCACCCCGACCATCCCGGTGGAGAAGTCGCAGGGGACGACGTCGATCCCCGCGTCGGCGTACGCCTCGCTCGACGTCCCGGTCCCGGCCGCGAGGTCGAGCACCCGCATGCCCGGCTCGGCGGCGACGGCGCGCCGGGTGGCCACCCGCCACAGCCGGTCCTGCCACAGGGACAGGACGTCGTTGGTGATGTCGTACCGGTGGGCGACGGCGTCGAACATCCGGGCGACGTCACGCGGCTGCTTGTCGAGGTCGGCTCGGCTCATGGGACCATCCTCCCAGGCAGCGGGCACCCCTCCTTGGTTAGGTAAGCCTAAGCGGACCTCCCGTCGGGACCTTTGTAGACTGCCTCCGCATCCCGGTGCCCGATCTGGGCCCGCTCGAACATCCTTCGCAGAACCAGGAGAGGTGACGTGCGCCAAGCCCACGATGACGCCGACGTCATCGTCGTCGGCGCAGGTCCCGCAGGTTCGGCCACGGCGCACTACCTCGCCCAGAGCGGGCTGGACGTCCTCCTCCTGGAGAAGGCGACCTTCCCCCGCGACAAGGTGTGCGGCGACGGGCTCACCCCCCGCGCGGTGGCCGAGCTCATCCGCATGGGCGTGTCCATCGACGAGTCCGAGGGCTGGATCCGCAACTGGGGGCTGCGCACCTACGGCGCCGGCCACTGCATCGAGATCCCGTGGCCCGAGCTCGCCGAGCAGCCGGCCTACGGCCTGGCCAAGGCACGGATGAACCTCGACGAGATCCTCGCCCGGCACGCCGAGCGGAGCGGGGTGCGGCTGCGCGAGGGCGTGGCCGTCACCGGGCCGGTCCGTCACGAGCGCTCCGGACGCATCCTCGGCGTCACCGCGCGGCTGGTGGACGAGAACGGCCGCCGCACCCGTGAGGAGCGCACCTTCCGCGCCCGAGTGGTCGTCGACGCCGGCGGTGTCTCCGCGCGGCTGGCCACGACGATGGGGATCGAGAAGAACGACAACCGCCCGATGGGTGTGGCGATCCGCACGTACTTCAAGAGCCCCCGCCACGACGACCCGATGATGGAGTCCCACCTCGAGCTGTGGGACGGGGAGCCGGGCAGGTCCAACCTCCAGCCGGGCTACGGCTGGATCTTCGCCCTCGGCGACGGCACCGTGAACGTCGGCCTCGGCTCGCTCAGCTCCACCGCCCGGCCCACCAAGCTGGACTACAAGGCGCTCTTCGCCCAGTGGATGCGCAACGCCCCCCAGGAGTGGGAGTTCACCCCGGAGAACCAGGTGGGCGAGCTGCGCAGCGCCGCCCTGCCGATGGCCTTCAACCGCAAGCCGCACTACTCCCAGGGCCTGCTCCTCGTGGGCGACTCCGGCGGCATGGTCTCCCCGTTCAACGGGGAGGGCATCGCCTACGCCATGCAGTCCGGGCGGATTGCCGCCGACGTCATCTCCCAGGCGCTCGTGCGGCACACCCCCTACGCCATGGAGAAGGCGCTGCGGACCTACCCCAAGATCCTCGCCGACGAGCTCGGCGGGTACTTCACCCTCGGCCAGGGATTCGCCCGGCTCATCGAGCGCCCGGAGATCATGCGGGCATGCGTGAAGTACGGTCTACCCCGGCCGGTGCTCATGCGCTTCGTCATGAAGCTCCTGTCCGACGGGTTCGATCGCCGCGACGGTGACTGGATGGATAGGCTCATTGCGGCACTGAGCAAGGCGGTACCGGCCTCGTGACACGCAGACATCACAGCGGCCCGAGCGGATCGGCGCCGACGGCACACCGAGCATCATCGGAGGAACGATGAACCCCTTCGTCCCGATCCTCGTCATGGCGGCGGTCGCCGCGGCCCTGGCGATCGGTGGCCTCGCGGCCAGCGCCGTCGTCGGGCCCAAGCGGTACAACCGGGTCAAGGTCGCCAACTACGAGTGCGGGGTGGAGGCCACCCCCCGGGCGGCCGGCGCCTCGCGCTTCCCGATCAAGTACTACCTGGTCGCGATGACGTTCATCATCTTCGACGTCGAGGTGATCTTCCTCGTGCCGTGGGCCATCGCCTACACCGAGCTCGCCGCCTTCGGGCTGATCGCCGCGCTCGCGTTCATCGCCATCATCACCGTGCCCTTCGCCTACGAGTGGCGGCGCGGCGCACTCGAGTGGGACTGAGGAGGAGTCATGGGTCTGGAGGAGAAGCTCCCCGCGGGGTTCTTGCTCACGACGGTCGAGAAGGCCGTCGGGCTCGCCCGGAAGAGCTCGATGTGGCCTGTCACGATGGGTCTGGCCTGCTGCGCCATCGAGATGATGGCGGCGGGGACACCCCGCTTCGACATCTCCCGGTTCGGGATGGAGGTCTTCCGCGCCTCGCCGCGGCACGCCGACCTCATGATCGTCTCCGGTCGGGTGAGCCAGAAGATGGCCCCCGTCGTCCGGCAGATCTACGACCAGATGTCCGAGCCGAAGTGGGTCATCTCGATGGGCGTGTGCGCCTCGAGCGGCGGGATGTTCAACAACTACGCCGTGATCCAGGGGGTCGACCACCTCGTGCCGGTCGACATCTACCTGCCGGGCTGCCCGCCGCGGCCCGAGATGCTCATCAACGCGATCATGGCGCTGCACGAGCAGGTGCGGAACGAGCCGCTCGGCGTCAACCGGGAGGCCGCGGCCAGGGCCGCGGAGGAGGCGGCCCTGGCCGCCACCCCGACCCACCAGATGAAGGGGCTGCTGGCGTGAGCGAGCGCGACGACGAGAAGCAGGCAGCCGCCGACACCGTCAAGCCGGGCGACGCCACGACGGGCGCGCAGCCGACCACCTCCGCGGCCCTCGAGGCCGGTGGCCAGAACATCCCCGCCGGCCCGGTCGGCGGACGCCGGCAGCTCGACGTCGTCGACGTCCGGCGCGGCATGTTCGGCGTGCACGGCACCGGTGACACCTCCGGCTTCGGCGGCCTGGTCAGCCCGGTGGCGATGCCGCCGGCCTCCGAGCGGCCGTACGGCGGCTGGTTCGACGAGGTCGTCGACATCCTCGTCGAGCTGCTCCAGGGCGAGGGCATGGACCCGGACGCGGCGATCGAGAAGGTCGTCGTCGACCGTGGCGAGCTCACCATCTTCGTCGCGCGGCAGCACCTGCGGCAGATCGCCCAGTGGCTGCGCGACGACCAGGACCTGCGCTTCGAGCTGTGCCTCGGCGTGTCGGGGGTGCACTTCCCGAACGACGAGGGGCGCGAGCTCCACGCCGTCTACCACCTCGTCTCCCTCACCCACAGCCGGCAGCTGCGGCTCGAGGTCGTCGCACCCGACGCCGACCCGCACGTGCCCACCCTCGTGGACATCTACCCGGGCAACGACTGGCACGAGCGGGAGACCTGGGACCTCATGGGGATCGTCTTCGACGGCCACCCC
>Ga0079225_10001222_pt1 | contig 14332 bp, 20 predicted proteins | sample Poulit2012_FD_76344 | JGI IMG/M metagenome (GOLD analysis project Ga0079225, IMG submission 76344) | Agricultural soil microbial communities from Georgia to study Nitrogen management - Poultry litter 2012 | ecosystem: Environmental > Terrestrial > Soil > Agricultural land | place: USA: Georgia...
AATAATAAAGAAAGTGAAAATCGCTTGATTATTTAAGATTACTCCAAAATAACTCAAAAATGGAACAAATAATAAAGTTATAGCTGTAATCAATAATCTTTTTGTGTCTTTTTCGTTTTTATCTAATTTGACAGGTTGTTTACTTCCTAATAATAAATAATCAGATGTACAGTTAAATATTTTTGATAATTTTATAACATTGTTTAAGTCTGGACTACTGTCTCCTACTTCCCATTTTGATACAGACTGTCTCGATACACCTAAAAGGCTTGCTAACTCTTCTTGCGACATTCCTATTTCTTTTCTAAGTTTATAAATTCTTTCGTTTATATTCAATATAATCCCCTCCATGAGTTAAGTTTATTATCAATAACAAATTATATCCACCAATTATTGCTTGAAAAACAGCAACTAGTGGTTGCAAAAATATTAAAACGCTTGAAAAAACAAATTTAATATCAACACTAACAAAAACAATATAAAATAGACTATTTTATTTCATTTATATTACCTTATTAATAGTTATTTTTTACTCTTGATCTTGTGTATGATGTATATCTATTCTAGATACTATATACAATTATACAATAAAAAATAATTATTGATTAATATAAATAATGATTTTATTGTGTTATCCTATTCCTTTGTGTAAAAAGAAAGGAATTGATAATTATGAACACAAGAGAATCTTTAAGAAGAAAGATTATAAAAGAATTTAAGAAAGGAGAAACTACTAACGACTTAATTAAAAAATACAACTTGCCTAAATCTACAATTAATGATTGGCTTAGAAATACTAGGTTGAAAATAGAAGACGATTCAATAAAAGTACTTTCTAAAAAATATTCGAAATTATATGATGAGTATGAAAAAATATCATTACAATTAGAAATTTACAAAAATTTAGATTGTCTTCCTTCAATGGACCGTATTACTAAACTTAACGCTATTAAAGAACACTATGAAGAATATCCCGTTAAAACAATGTGTCGGATATTAAATGTAAATGTTGGAACGTTTTATAATCATTTAAAACGAAAGGTAAAGAAAACTGTATTTGAAATTAATGATGAAATGCTAAAACCAGAGATTGAAAGAGTATTTAATCTAAGTAATGAAACATTTAGTGGTGAGATAATTTCTAAAGTATTAACTAAAGAAGGTTTTACAATATCACAAGGTAAAGCGAGACAACTAATGAAAGAGCTTGGTTTAGTTCCTGTTAAAGACCGTAAAAAATTATTTAAAAAACAAGAAAATAAAGATAAGTCTTTAAGAGATTTATTACTTAGGAATTTTAAGACTGATAAACCGAATGTTGCATGGGTTGGTGATGTTACTGAATTTAAGTTAAGTGATAACCCTTTTTACTTATGTGTAATAATTGATCTATTTTCTAGAAAAGTAATTGCTTATAGACTAGGTTCACAAAACAACACGAACTTAATATCTAACACTTTAAAAGATGCCGTTGCTAGTAGAGATAATTGTAAGAATGTTATTTTTCATAGTGATAGAGGAACAAACTATACTTCTTTCCAGTATAGAGAGTTAATGAGATTACTACATGTAAAAGAATCATATTCCGATGCTGGTAGTCCTCATGATAATGCTGTAGTTGAATCATTTTTCAAATATTTAAAAAGAGATACTTACAACAATGAATATTATGATACTACAGAAGAACTTAATTTTTCTATAAAAAACTATATAGAAATATACAATAATTTAAGGCCTCATACACATTTAAACAACTTAAGTCCTAATGAATTTGAAATTGAATACTTTAATAACAAAAATAAGCCTACTAAAAAGTAGGCTTATTGGCTTTATAGAGATAAAAAAAGACTTTTTACATTATCGGCCAAACCGGTTTAATGTGTATAAAAAGTCTTGTCATGTCCACAGTGGCAGTCTTGCGGCAAAATGCTACGCTTTTGACCGACCTCTTAAATCAAAATACACTCATTTTAAAAAGGTCTTAAATCAAAATACACTCGTTAGCAAATGTGATTACTAAGCCGTCAATGACTCTACCTATATATTGTATCACCCTTTACACTTCGAGTCAATAGCAAATCGACCGAATGAGGCGCAGGGATTCGAAACCATCAATTTTATACTATTTCAAGCTTTTATGAACTTTCATAAATTCTTATTTTTCTAGTTTTACAATTCTTTTTACACTATAAGGTATGATGGTTTTCATATTAAACAACTCTTTCATTTTCTTATGTGCATACAAAATTGCATCTACTTCTAGAGCTTGTTCCAAGTAGTTTATATCTGCTTTTTCAGTGTTATTTATACTTGGACTATTATAAGAAACAAAGTTATTATTCCATTCATTCAAAGTATCTATATCCTCATTTATATTATTATCAATTGAATACTTTTGATAAGCATGTCTTGCTTCATGAAAACAAGCAACTAATACTTCTGCAGGATCACTTTCTAACACCCAATTTTCATTGAACACTAATTCATATTTATCTTGTATAAATAAACTAGTTATATAAGGATTTGGTAGATTATTCCTTTCAATAAAAAACACTTCAGGTTCTGGAATTCTTAAATCTTCTACTGTCATTTTAACACCCATAATTACTACATCTAAGTTATTCATATTTACCTACTCCTTTTGCATACGTTATATTATACAAGTAAGTCAATTTAAAAAGTAATTTTTTTTGAATTTAAACTTATTTTATTTATTGCTACTTATATATGCTATAATTTTTTATATAGAGGAGTGATTATATTGACTGAAAAACAATGGACATATTTAATAGAACAGTTATTAAACGATTCAAATTTAGGCACTAATATAAAAGTTAAACCTTTTGTTAGAGTTCCTTATGCCAGAGAAATAATTTCATACGATTCAAATTTTAATGAACTAGAAAGTAACATGGCACCTTATGAAACGGACATATTAGTTTATGAAGAAATAAATAATGTTATTAAACCAAGAGTAATAATAGAATTAAAAGTTAGTTCTGTTACTACTCATGATGCAATAACATATAGTGACAAAGCTCAATTACACAAAAATGTTACTCCATATATAAGATATGGGATAGCCATTGGAGATAGAAAACATTATCCATTACCTGGAAGACTATTTAGACATGGTTTGAATTTTGATTTCATGATTAGCTTTAAAGATTTCAATCCTACTAATGATGAAAAAGAGTCATTTATTGAATTGTTAAAACATGAAATTGAAGCTTCAAATCAGATAGAAGAAATGTTATCTGAAAGTAGAAAAGCATCTAGAAAAAAATATTATATGTTACATAAAAAACTTGAATTGAAAGAATTTGATTAATTAATATTTTTAGTAATATTAACAATAGATTCTATCATTGTATCAACTAGTTTTAAATCAAAGCTAATCTTATTATCTTTTAAGTATGTGTTCACATTTGAGATCACATACTTTTTCTTTTGATCACCTTTTTGATAATGCGTTTCTGCTACTATCATTAGTTCTTTTACTTTATTTTCAATCTTTAAATAAGTTTCATAATACTTTTTTGTCTTTTCATTTCTTGATACAAAGAAACCCAATACTGAACTTATAATTGTTAAAACTATTGTTACTATCGTTATAATTAATTCTGGATTATTCATCTTTATCTTTTTCCTTTTTATTAATAATTTCTAATGCGTCTTTTATTACTCTAGGAATTGGAAGTCCTGCAAGACTTGCATTTTCGATAATGCTTATTCCCTCCATAGAAATAAACCCTATAACTGTTCCATCTCTAATAAACGAGGTCTCTAAAACTATATCAAGTTGTGTAGCTAATGCAACTAGAAATAAAATGAATATCTTTTTAGTTAAACCAACAATACCGGCGTGACTACTTAGTCCGCCGTTTTGTGTCTTCTTACTGTTTTTAAAAGCTAAAGCTAAAATGATACCACTTAAAAAGTCTATAACCATAAATATTAATAAAGCTATCATAACACTATCGAATCCTCCTACTAAGAATGAAAGCAAGGATCCAATAGATCCAAAGATTGTAATGACTATATTCTTATACTTCATTAGCTTCCTCCTACTTTTAATTCATTTCTAAACTCCTTGATTTCTTCTAATAAATTACTAAACTCTGTTACTACACTTTGATCCATTGTTTCCCAGTTTGATTTATAGTTAAAAATCATATCAGTAATTTGTTTAGGAATATTAACATCATACTTCTTTGTTTTCTTAAAGTTGTCAATAATCCAATGAACTCTATATATATGATATGAACGTTTAACTTTTACTTGTTGCTTATTAATAATCAAATCATAATAATTAATAAATGCATCTAAAAACTCTGGCAGCACTTTTTCAAATTCAATAGCAGCTAACTTATCAAACTCATCTTTATATTCTTGATTTAAGTAAATTAAATTATCTTTTGCTTTTAAAAAGTCATCAGCATGAATTAAGTTATATAAAGGCAATTCATCACTCATTGATTGTCTACCAATGAAACTATCAAGGCCATACGCAAAAATGTCTATACCAGATAATGTTGCATGTGTTATTCCACCAAGGTCGCTAAAAACTGCTACTACATCTATATCTGAATCTTTACTATCTGTTCCATAAGCTCTTGAACCACAAAAGTATGCGAACATTAAATCATTGTGTACAAATAAACCTTTTAATTTATCAGTAATTAATTGTTTTTCACTATTCTTCTCGCTCATCATTTTCCACCTCTCTATTTTCTAAATCGTCAGTACCCTTATCAAATCCTTCAACATTAACCTTTAACCATTCATAAGCAATCTTAATTGCATTATTATGTTTGAATAAATTAAAGTCTTCTTTAGGTACTTCAATATCTACTACTTCAAGTGGCTTGAAGTTTCCGATTCTTTTATCCAAATCTATATATGAAGCAAGTCCAATATTTACTTGCTTTTCATGATAATTTATGTTGATATGTACTACTCTATGGTATGAAACATCAACACCTACTCCTGATTTTAACTTCTTTATTATTGCCATTTCACATTCTCCCTTTATTCAAATACCTTAGTTCCATTTAAGGTTTCAATTACTTTACTATTATTTAAATTATTTGTAGTAACTTTACTACCATTTAATGTAATGTTATTAACTCCACTTGCAGCACCCGTTATTGTTATTGGTCTTCTTGGACTTCCCTGTACCTTATAATAAACAGAAATATAATAAGTCCCTGGTGCAACGTCGGCAAATGAAACCATGTAAGCTACACCAGAGACCAAATCATAAGTCATCTCATAATATAAGTTTTTAATAACAGACCCTCCTGTCAAAGTACTATATAAATCGATACTAAAACCAGGATAAGCTAAACCAGATCCACTTAGACTAAAGTTGATTCTTATTGATTGATTAGCTGCTTTACTAAATGTTGTTGGACTAACACTACTTATATTTAATGTATAAGCCACTTATTCCACCAACCATATCTTCTCTAAATAAATAGTTGTTGTTGTATTAGTAGTCCAGCTAATAGTTGACCCACTAAAATTACCAACTAAATGTTTTACAAATCCAATTGTCATTTTATTAGTTACAGAGTTTGAAACATAAGCTTTAAATGAATGAGTTTTAAAATACTGTCCATCAAACACACTCCATGAATAAAGCCTATCGTATGTTCCACTTGCAGTAGTTGTTGAGTTACTTCCCATTCTTCCAAAAACAACATGAGTTTCATATGAATCCGTACCAGTCATATTTCTAACTTCAAATGCAAGTATTCTATTATATAAATTAATACTTTGATTTAAAGTGATATTGTTTGCAGTTAGTGCACTTGGTATTGTTCCTGTTCCCTGATATAAAAGTGTAAAACCTCCACCAATTTTAACAACACTTGTATTACCTCTAATAAATACTTCGTTAGTAGATGTGTTAATAGCCATCTCACCTACTTGTGAAAGATTAGTAGTTGTTGGTGTAGTTGTCCCTCTTTTAATTTTAATTATTGCCATTAGAATGTTCCACCATCAATAATTGATGTTGGTCCTATAATTTTGTCTTTATCAATACCCATATAATAAGTTACTTTTGGTGGGTTATATGCAGAGTTAAGTACTGGGAATAAAACAAGTCCATTACTTAATACAGAATTATTAAATGCCGTTAGTGTGCTAACTTCTGCCATTCCATTACTACCATTAACACTAGTGTTAAATGTATTTTCAATTCGTCCTCTTTGTTCAGGTGTTAAGTGAAGGTTACTTGCTACGTGTGTATTATATGTACTTGCAGCAACTCCTCCTAAATCTGATAAAGTAATTGTTACTGCTCCAGTTTTAGAGTTAACACTTGTAACTGGTGAGACATCAGGAATGATTGAAGATGGTAGCTTATTGTTAGCACCAATTAATGGTACTGTTCCATTAGTTGTTCCTGTATTCTTTTTTGATGCAGTTCCTAATGATAAAGCCGTTATCTTAGTATTCATCATTGATTCAGCATTTGGTTTTGACATATATTCGATATAGTCTGCAGCTGCCAGTGGGTTTGATGAACTTGCTGTTTTATCTTTTTTAGATACATAAAGGTTTCCACCATTTAAATCTATTAATGGTTCACCAGCTTTAACAGAGCCACTTGCACCAACAAGTGGTCCATTACCACTTGAGGTTCTTCTTTTAATTTGTATAATTGCCATTTATTTTGTCCTCCAATTTTAATAAAAATAAACTCTATGAATTTGATGTGTTGTTGATCCACATGAAAGTGTAAGTGTCCCATTTGCATAGTTTAGTCCCAATGTGTAATCAGCACCGGTATGTCTATAGTTAACTGAACCACTAGAACCAACTGTAATAAATAACAATGCTCCTGGGAATGTTACTACTGCACTAGTTAGTTGTACGCTAATCATTGACCTAGTCAATATATAGGAGTTTAAGTTTCCTACCGTATAAACCCCATTAGATTGTTTAGTAGGATTTATTTGCATTGGTTCACCGTCTGATTCTACTTCATCTCTAAACTGATCTATTAGATCTAAATAATTAGTTATGTATCTTTTGTTATAACTATTATCAACACTTATTGAAGTAGCTGTTTTATTATAAGCGCAAAGTACTAACTCATATAGACCATCACCATTTAAAAGATTAGTTGTTGTTAGACTTGGATAACTTCCTGCTTGTTCTTTTAAATATAAAGTTGCAGTATTATTTGAAGTGTTAATACCTAAAACAACAAAGCCTCTTTTACTTGAATCAAGTGTAACTTTAATTTGAGTATTATTTTCTACATAAACAAGTCTTCCATATACTGAAACATAACCATCTTTAAACGTAATAGTATTACTTGAGATAGTGTGGTTTACTTGATTTTTAAATCCTCTTATAATTCCTACTTGATTTGATAATAAAAAATGATAGAGATCAGCGTCCACTTTTGCACTAACGCTTGCTCCATCAAATGTAATTTTTTGTATTGCCATTAAAACTCTCCTCCATCTAAATCAGAGAAACCCTGATTATTAATTGTCACATTACCAACATTAGAATTTACTCCCTTTGTTAGTATTTGAAGTTTCTCAGTTAAGTTAACTCTATATTCTCCAAGGGTTATATGTACTACTTCTGTATTATTAATAAACTTAAGTCCTGTAACTACTGAATCATAAATTCTACCTTTATAGATAAACTCAATAAAGTCACCTAGTTCTAAATTATTTAAAACTTCTAAACTTCCATATCTTTTAGTTGTAAAAGATATTTGATGATCTTCTTTACTAACGATTAATATACTTTTAACTTTATCAGGAATATCTAAATAATCATTATCACTATAAGTTTGAGCTTTTGATATTACTTTTTCATATCTTAAATTACTACTTACACTTTCACTTATAGTTCCGTCTTTAAGTAAATAATAGGTTTTAATATCCTTAAAAAACAGGTTATCTTTCCTTGGATAATATGTAACCTTATTTACTTGTTCTTTACTTGAATCATTAACTATTAAATCATCTAAAAATAAGTTATCTGCTTTGATTTTTACTCCAGATGATATTTGGACTATTCTAATCTTTAGTCCTAAGAATGAACCATTATCAAATACAACTTCACTTCTAACAGAAACACCATACATCTTAGTTATTAGTTCTAGTATTTCATATATAGTCATAATTTTGTCATCTTCAAAAGTTAATTTACCAGACTTACTAGTTTCCTTACTTATCTGTAAATATGATAGGTTTTGTCTTGAATCACTATTTGTTATAAAAGTAGTTCTTATAATACTTTCTATATAGTTAGCTAAGTTACCATCATAACTATTAGCTATTACTTCTACTTTGAAGATTTCTTTAAAATCATAACAAGATATTAATTGATAATTGTTCTCTTTAATAAAACTTTCTATAACGCCAAAATAAAGACCATCCTTTTTTACATAAAGATAGTCTCCAATTTTAGCATTTAATTTTCTTTTATCTACTTTGAATGTTGATCGTTGTGTTACAACAAGATCATTTAATATTTCAAACTCACTAGCAACCCTTATATTATCTTTAACACTAAAATTTAATCTATCTAATATAACAAGTTCCATATCTATCCTAAGTGATACTCATAAATAAATATTTTAAATGTAGTTGCTTTATTTGTACCTGAATTAAATTCAAGTGTTAGGTCTGTAGGTTCTAGTAATATAAAATTATCTTTTTCAAAGTCCTGCAAATGATAAATATCAGTTTCAACTAATCCTTCAATACTTTTAATATATTGTTTATTTGGAATTGATGATATTGCTATCTTTGCATTATTTTTTGTAATATTTAGTTTCATTGAAGTAACTATATTCTCACCCCTATATACATCTAAGCTTGGGTTTTTAACATCACCTGTAATTTCTATTAAAGTTGATGCACTAGTTACTCCTTCTATTTTTAATCTTGATTTACCACCGGTAGTTCCACTATAAGAATATGAATACTTAAAAGGATATACTTTTCCACTTTGTTCACTGCTATCAAAGGTAAGAATGAAGTTTCTTTCTTTTATCCAGTAAGTTTTCTTATTTAATGTAGCAGCACTTTTTAAGTGGCCATCTATTATTTCACTTTTTGATAAATTAACAAAATCAACATAAACATACTTAGTATCATTAGAAACATAGTAGAGTTTTAAATTGCTTGTTTCTATATTTAAGTAATCAATTAATTTTTGATAACCTGAATAACCTTCTAAGAATATAATATCAAATGAGATTTCTCCTAGTGGTTCATCCTTCTTAACTGTTTCATATATATGGTCATACTTCAAATAATTTATATTATAAGAAAAACCAAGACCACTTATATTAGTAAGTAAGCAACCATTGTAATAATTAAAATTAAATACTTGACCTTTACTATTTTCTAGATAAAACTTTCTTATCATATAAACTTACCTCCTAAAGCTCTATTAATCGAGTCTATATCGAAGGTAGATGAAGTTGTATTTACTGTTACGTTATTAGTTGTTGAGTTTGAATTACTTACATTATTAGTTTGTGAGTTCTTTTTTAGATTAAGTGCACTAGAAAAGAAACCACCTACTTTTCCAAGTACTCCGCTTACTGCATTAGTTGTTTTTGATACAGCATTTGAAACACCACCTACAATATTAGATGCAACATTACTTACACCACTTACAGCTTCTTTAGCAAAGTCACTAACTTTTGAAGTAGTATTTCCTATAAAGTCTCCAACTTTAGATATAGCATTTCCTACTCCACCAGAGACACTACTAATAACTCCACGTACAGTATCTTTAACTTTATCAATTGTTCCATTAGCAAAATCACCAATCTTACCAAAGGCACCACTTACTATATCTGTTACTCCACCAAAGACTCCTGATACTTTATCAATTACTCCTTCTAAAGCTCCTCCAAATGAGTCACCGATCGAATTAAAGAAACCAAATATTTTCTCAAAAAGTTTTATAATCTTTTCTAATATTTTAAATATAGGTTCTAATAATTTATTAATCATTGTAAGAGCAGGTGATAAAATTGCGTTTAATATATTACCAACCATCTCAATTAAAGGTGCTAATTTTTCAAATATCATAGCAGTGAATTCTAATTGTTTGATAAATGGTTTTAAAATAATATCTATTATTGGAACTAATAAATCAACAAGTCTAACTATGATCCCTATTACTGTATCTAAGATCGGCTTTAATGCATTCATTAAAACTTCTACTAAAGTAATTATAGGCTTTAATAGGTCCATAAAGACTAAAAGTAATTCTTGTAACAATTCTTTAAATGATTCACTTTCCATTAATGCCATCGTTACTATTGCAATTAATGCACCAATTCCAAGTGTTGCAAAGTTAATGCCTGCACCAGCAAAGAGACCGGCACTTCCTAGCGCCTTAAAGGCCACAGAAGCGACTTTTATCACAGGTCCGACTTTACCTACAATAGATAAAACAGGTCCGACTGTGGCCGCTAGTGTCGTTAATATTAAAATAATATTCTTTGTAGAATCACTTAAGTTATTCCACCAATTTACTGCCGTCTTAACTGCTGGTATTACATTATTTTGAATCTTATCTACAACCTTACTCATCATTGGTATCATGACAGTTGCAATCTCTACTGAAAGTGCAGTTGTTGATTGTTTTAATTTATCAAGTGAATTTTTATATCCACTTGTTTGTTCTATTTGTTCATTTGTGATAATTCCTAGTTTTCTTGCTTCTTCCCTTAAGTCACTTATCTCTTTAGATTCAAGACTTAAGATGGGAATTAACTCACTACCTAATTTATCACCAAATAGTTTATTAGCAAGTGCAGTTCTTAGAGACTGGTCTTCAACTTTACTTAAGGCAGCCCTCATGATTTCAAATGCCTCTTCTGTACTTTTGCCTTCCATTTCGTCCATTTGAATGCCTAGAGCATGAAATACACCAGCAAATGATTTAACATCTCCTAGTGCAATATCAGCTAGTATATTATTTACTTTACCGAATGCTTTCTCTAGACTTCCAGTCTCTACTCCTGCCATATTTGCTACATGGTTCCATTCCTGCAATGCTTCAACATTCATACCTATCTTTTGTGCGGTATTCTTTAGTGCATCAGCAGTATTAACTCCCTTTGTAGCAAGTGCAGTTAAAGCAGCAACTGCTCCTAGTATTGGTGCAGTGAGTGTCTTAGTAAGTGTACTACCAACTTTAGCAAGGTTCTCAAACTTTTGATTTCCTAAAGATTTTAATTTATCATTTGCTTGTTCTAGTTGACTATTAAATCTTCTTATGTCAGCTTCAGTATATAAGATATTTCTTTCTAACTTCCTAAATTCTGCTTCAGATATAGTTCCAAGCTTTAAGTTTTCCTTTGCTTTAACTAATAATTCATTTTGCTTAGAAAGTCTATTTCTAGTTCCTTCTAAAGCTTCATTTAACTGGCTTTGTTTCTTTTTCCAAAGCTCAACGTTTGAACTATCATATCTTAGGTTTGTATTAATTGCTCTTAGATCCCTTTGTTGTTCCCTAAGATCTTTATTAATTTCTTTTAGTTCGTTTTCTAAATCTTTACCATCTAGACTTAATTTAATATTTATACCTTTAATGGTTTCTGCCATTAATACTCACCTCCTTATAATAAAAATAAGTCTATGTCTTTTTGAGTTGCTTTTCTTGGCACTTCTTCATTAGACATAGTTTTTAGTTCTATATTTATTAATTCAACATAAACATCAATATCGATGTATTTAGCATCTTTAATTGAAATCCCAAGATGAGCCAAATTATAAATTATATTTGCTGTGACTTGCTCATCTTGAGTTTCTATTTTGGGGTATCTGTACTTTTACTATTCCCACCAAGTAACTCTGCAATTGTATTTGATACATTTTCTAGTTCTGATTCATTAGTGAGTAAATTAAAGTCTATACTTTGTAAGAACTGCTCATAGCTTCTTTTAGTAAATGGTTTATGAAGTACGTATACAATTTTAAATAATATTTCTAATACTTCTGAGATGTTTCCATCCTTTTCACTTTGTTCTAACTTAGTAATATCTTTAAACAGTTCTGTACCAAAAATGCTACGATATTCAATAATAGTAAAAAGTGAAGACTTTAATCTTAAGTCTTCACCATTTAAATTGATTGTTTTTTCCATATCTTATTTACCTATATTAGTTACGGTGGGTCCACTCGAGAAAAAGTCATTATAACTTTCATCACCGTATTTACTAATTATTCTAATAACTGATAAGTTTCCGATCTCAATAGATCTTGCTGTAATATTAAGTGTCACAGAATTTGGTTCAATACTTTCAGTTTGAGTTTTACTTGCATCACTTATAGGTGACGCTGTACATAAGAAATACCAAACGCGTCTAGATTTATCATCACCCTGGATTTCATACCCTAGTGCAAATGTTTTATTTCTATGATTTACAACTTCAACTAAATTGTTTTTAGAATCTCTTTCATATCCTAAGACATCAACTTTAAAGTCATCACTTACTTGAGTTAACTTTAAAGAAATGTTAGAACCACTATTTGATACTAATGTTGCTAGTATTCTATCGTCTGCATAAACATCAGTTTTACCAGAGATAACTTCTGCTGTTAATTCTTGTGCACCTTTTAGTTTCTTAGGTTCACTGTAAGTCCAAGAGTCATCTGGTCCTGGTGTTGCAAGTGAATAATGCACATTCTTTAAACCAAATGTTACTTTATTGCTCATACTTAAATTCCTCCATCTTTATTTCATATATTCTATAAAGACCACTATCAGGTAAGTAAAACTCACTTACCATCTTATAGTCAATATCATTTTTTGTTAATTCTTTTTCAAGCTTTCTTTCCAAAGTTATATTTTTATCTTTAGTAATTAAGCTTATTTGAATTACTGATTCTTTTAAGAGATATGAATCATCTGCATATATCTTATTTCTTTTGTTTAATTCTTGATAAACAATTATTGGTAGTAATACTTTATCTTTTATTGAAACTGCATAATAAACATTATTAGGTATTACTTCATTTAAGACTTCATAGATAAACTCTAATGATTTACTTGCCATTAATAATATCCTTTATATCTTCTAACATCTTAGGAGTAAATGCATCAAATGCTGGTCTTAAAAAAGGTCTAGGAGTTACATACTTTCCTGCTCTATGCATAAAGCCAAACTCAACTAAATGGACTAGCATTCCTTTTTCCTTACCATAGATAATAACTGTCTTATTAAATCCAGAACCATTATCTTCTTTAATGAAATCATCAGCTAGTGCTTTCTTCTTTCCACTCCTTGGTGCATTTTCTTTAATGTAGTTTAATATCTGTTCTGCAGTTTCATCTAACTTTTGTTCTAATTCCTTTTTTATAGAGTCCGAATACTTACTTACTTCCTCCATTATTTTGTCCGTTAAATTATCAAACGTAGTCATTAATATCACTTACCTTTATCTTTGTTTCAACTAAGTAAAGTTCAATAAACTGTCCTGCTAAATAAGTCCTTTCAATTGAATAAATAATATCATTAACTAAAGCATACTTACTTCCGTCATATAAGAAACTTTGAACCTTTATTGATAAATCAACTTTGTATTCATATTTCTTACTTTCGTAATATTCTTTAGATGTTACTGATTTATTAATTCCGATTAGATTTCTAGAACTAATTAGTTTAAGTCTATTGTTTCCAAGATTATCCCTTACATTATCTAACTTTAATAGCTTTAGTTTTATATTAGGACTACTTGGGAACATTAGCATCACCACTTGATAATGATAATTGTAATAAAAGCATTTCAAAACTACGAGGTAATTCTTTAACAGATCCATCTGATTTAAAACCAAAAAATGTCTTACAATAAATAAGCACTAAGGACTTAGTAAGGGGATTATTCTCTATTCCTTCAGGTTTTACTCCTGTTGATAATATTAAAGATTTACAAGCTTCAATATAAGCATTCAGTTCTAAATCAGCATATGTTTCCTCTATCGGTATTAATAATGATTTCTTCACATATTCAAGTAGTCCCATTTATAAAACCTCCTCTTATGGTTTTGGTGCTGTAGCTTTCTTCTTAATTCTTAAGAATCCGTTATAACCTACAACGTTTCCACCTGTAAATACTGACGCTTTATATGAAATAATACCGTCTTTAAATTTGTAATCGGTTGATTTACCAATTTCAACTGGTGAGAAGATTGGTACTTCATAGTTATGTAGCCCGCCATAAGCCATTACATATTCGCCATCATTTGTTTTTGTGTCTGTTAAGGCTTTACAGTATGAGTTAATGATATATGGAATACCATCAATTGTTGAGTTTACATAGTC
>Ga0079225_10001223_pt1 | contig 14328 bp, 12 predicted proteins | sample Poulit2012_FD_76344 | JGI IMG/M metagenome (GOLD analysis project Ga0079225, IMG submission 76344) | Agricultural soil microbial communities from Georgia to study Nitrogen management - Poultry litter 2012 | ecosystem: Environmental > Terrestrial > Soil > Agricultural land | place: USA: Georgia...
ATCAGCTGGATGATATCCTCGAAGTTTTTCGTCTCCCCGGAAAGTGAAATGATCAGCAGGATTTCCCCGTCTGCCAATTGTTCAATGCCATTCATCAGTTCCCGTTCATTTTTCAAAACCATCGACCGCTTGTATAAAGACAGAAGCTGGCGCTGCACATCATTTGCCACTTCGAGCTGGGCCGTGCCCGTACCGTAAATGTAGATGAAGGGCGCTTCATCGATCATGCGGTTTAGTCTGTCGAAGTTCAGTTGGCCCAGGTATTTCAATGTCTGTTTTATGTCATGCTCAAGCAGTTCCATCAGATCCTGAGTATCTTTCCCTGCCGTATCATTCAGCTTGATGTATGACTTCAGATCACTGTAGCCGTCGAAACCGAGTTTCTTAGCCATCCGGTGTATCGATGATATTGATATATGCGAGAGCTCTGCCAGCTCCTGTATCTTCATCCCCTTCATTTCATCTATATTGTCATGTATCACTTTGATGACGTAGAGGTCATTTTCGCTTAATGCATCATAGTGCTGATTCACGAGTTTATCCAGTACCATTTATCCTATCCCCTGTCCTTGATGAAAATATTTCCGCCTCCCGCAAATATAACCATATCGTACTATTCTATTCCTAAATGCGTCAAACCTGTTGGAAATTGAAAACGCTTCCTTTAAAGTGGCCCTTAAGACATACAGAAGGAGTTTTTGCCTATGAATGCTGTTAAACGATTTGGAAGCGCCATGATAGTCCCCGTATTGTTGTTCGCCTTCTTCGGAATCATCGTAGGGCTTGCGACTTTATTCAAAAACCCGAATATCATGGGGGGTATCGCAGCAGAAGGGACGATGTGGCATAGCATCTGGTCGATCATTGAAAGCGGCGGCTGGACGATCTTCGACCACATGGAACTCGCCTTCGTCATCGGGCTGCCGATTTCACTGGCGAAAAAGGCCCAGGCCAGGGCGACGCTCGCGGCACTGATGATCTACCTGGTATTCAACAACTATATAAATACAATACTGACTCTCTGGCCGGAGACTTTCGGCGTCGACCTGTCACAGGGTGTTGAAAATCTCACGGGGGTCAAAGAAATTGCGGGCATCGCCACGCTGGATACGAACATCATCGGTGCGATATTTATATCCGCCATCGTGATATGGATCCACAATAACTTCTATGATACTAAACTCCCTGAAGTCCTCGGCATATTCCAGGGCGTGTCATTCGTTGTGGTCATCGGTTTCTTCCTGATGATTCCGCTGGCTTTCCTTGTCGCTTTCATCTGGCCATACGTCCAGACCAGCATCGCCTCCCTGCAGGAGGTCATGCTCCAATCCGGTTATATCGGTGTATGGATATTCCATTTCCTTGAGAGGATCCTGATACCGACCGGCCTGCACCACTTCATTTATACGCCTTTCGAATTCGGTCCTGCTGCTGTAAATGAAGGACTGAAACCGCTCTGGATTTCGGAACTCTCCGAATACAGCAGCTCTGATGCCCCACTCAATGAGCTGTATCCATACGGCTTCCTGCTCCAGGGCAACATTAAAATATTCAGCTGTCTCGGCATCGGTATTGCCATGTACTACTCCACTCCGAAGGAGAACAGGAGGAAGATGCTGGCACTCGTGCTTCCTGCAACAGCTACAGCAGTATTTGCCGGCATCACTGAACCGTTGGAATTCACGTTCCTGTTCATCGCACCGTATCTGTTTGTCATCCATGCACTGCTCGGGGCAACAATGATCATGATCATGAACATGTTCGGCGTCGTCGGACTCATGGGCGGCGGGCTGATAGATATTGCGGCCATCAACTGGATACCGCTTGCTGCGAGCCATGGCGGCATCTATATTACACAGGCGGTCATCGGATTCATCTTCACGGGCATCTATTTTGTCACATTCAAATACCTGATTGAGAAATTCGACATACAACTGCCTGGGAGAAAAACGGACGAAGAAGCGAAACTGTTCACCAAAAAGGACTATCTTGATCAAAAGAATGGAGAGCCTGTCATTGCAGCCGAAAGCACCGGCAACGAATATGAAGATAAGGCCCTCTATTACCTCGAAGGTCTCGGGGGCAGCGAAAATATCAAAGATGTCACCAACTGTGCCACACGGCTCAGGGTGACTGTCAACGACCCCGGCCGGGTCAGGGACAACGACTACTTCACCAGCGGTCAGATGGCGCATGGTATCGCAAAAAGCGGCACGAGTGTGCAGGTCATCGTGGGACTCAGCGTTCCGCAGGTGAGGGAATACTTCGAAGCAATGGTCTGATAGACATAAAAAGATGATCAGGAGGAAATGACAATGAAAAAATTCAACATTACAATCGCAGGTGGCGGGAGCACCTTCACACCGGGAATCATCCTCATGCTGCTTGACTATCTTGATGAGTTCCCGATCGATACCATCAAGCTTTATGACAACGATAAAGAGCGTCAGCAGACAATTGCCGATGCATGCGGCATTTTATTGGAAGAGCGCGCTCCAGAGGTGACTCTTGCGGCCAGTACGGACCCGGAGGAAGCCTTCACGGATGTCGATTTCGTCATGGCCCATATCAGGGTCGGCAAATACGCGATGAGGGAGCAGGATGAAAAGATTCCACTCAGGCATGGTGTCGTCGGGCAGGAGACCTGCGGCCCCGGCGGCATCGCCTACGGCATGCGCTCCATCCCGGGGGTGCTCGAGCTCATCGACTACATGGAAAAATATTCACCGGACGCATGGATGCTCAACTATTCCAACCCGGCGGCAATCGTGGCCGAGGCGACACGCAAGCTGCGTCCGGATTCCAAGATCCTGAACATCTGCGATATGCCGATCGGCATCGAAGAACTGATTGCCAAAAACCTCGGCCTTTCTTCCCGCAAGGAGTTTGAAGTCGACTACTACGGACTGAACCATTTCGGATGGTGGACGGATATACGTGACAAGACAGGCAATACACTCATGCCGGAGGTCATCAGCCATGTAGCCAAAAACGGCTATGCAACGGACGGCAGCTCCGAACTCGAGCAGCAGGCAAGCTGGAACAGCACGCTGAAAAAGGCAAAGGATATCCAGACGCTGGATCCCGAGACTGTTCCGAACACATATTTGAAATACTACTTCTTCCCGGATTACGAAGTGGCCAATTCGAATTCAGATCGCACGCGCGCCAATGAAGTGATGGAAGGCCGTGAAAAATTCATCTTCAGTGAGTGCCGTGCAATCATCGAAAAAGGTACCGCGGAAGATACCGGTCTCACGATTGATGAACATGCCTCCTACATCGTGGATCTCGCCAGGGCGATCGCATTCAATACGAAGGAACGCATGCTGATGATCGTTGAGAACAATGGTGCCATCCGTAACTTCGATCCGACGGCAATGGTGGAGATTCCGTGCATCGTCGGCAGCAAAGGTCCTGAAAAACTCGTGGTCGGAGAGATACCGAGATTCCAGAAATCACTGATGGAGCAGCAGGCCGGTGTTGAAAAGCTTGTGGTGGAAGCGTTCGAGGAAGAATCCTATCAGAAACTCTGGCAGGCACTGATCCTGTCCAGGACAGTACCGAGCGCCTCGGTTGCCAAAGATATTCTGGATGATCTCATTGAAGCCAACAGAGATTACTGGCCGGAACTGAAATGAAAATATTCGGTGAAGACTGATTTGCATATTTTAATAGTCAAAATACAGATGCGAAAAAGAGGATGTCCCCCGGGCATCCTCTTCCTAGTTCTTGTAATAATAGACTGCAAGCTGTGTCCGGTCGCGCAGATCGAGTTTTGTCAGCATCTGTGAGATATAATTACGCACGGTCCCTTCACTCAGATACAGCTTCTCAGCTATTTCCCTGTTACTCAATCCTTCGGCAACCTGCCCGAGTATTTCCTGCTCCCTTTCGGACAGTTCTGCCATCGCTTTGAAATGGGAGTGTGTGGACATACTTTTTACAATATCGCTGTCAAAGACCATGTTGCCGGACGCAACCGCCTGGATGGCGGGCAGTATCCCTTTGAAATTATCTTTGAGCAGATAGCCCCGGCAGCCGATTTTAAGCGCCTCGTGTATGTACTCATCATCCTTGAATGTAGTGATCAGCAGGATGTTCGCCCCGCTGTCTTCATCCAGTATCTTTCTGCTCGCTTCAAGCCCGGACATGCCCGTCATCCTTATGTCTGTCATCAGAAGATCCGGCGTATGTTTCCGGTAAAGATCAATCGCCTCCCGTCCGCTCCCCCCAGTTGCCACAACGGTGTGTCCGGAACCTTCCAGTATCGTCCCAAGAGCATTCACGACCAGTGCATCATCATCCACTATTATTATATCCATCTACCTTATTCCCTCCTTGTAAAGCGTGATATACACCGTGAAGCCGCCGTCATGGAATGTGTTGAATATCCCGCTGTATTTCGCTACGATTTCCTGCATGGACAAAAGCCCCATGCCTTTCTTTTTCTCCGGTTTCCTCCTGCCGTTGTCTTTTATGGAGAGTGTCAGGAAATCATTCTGCTCTTTGATGAAAATATGCACTTCTGACGCTTGTGAGTGCTTTTTAACATTTGTAAGGGCCTCTTTCACTATAGACAGGATATCTATTTTGACCTCATGCCCGATCTCCATGTCCACATCATAATACAGCTCTACATCAAACCGCTCCATTTCTTCCATATAATCTTCAATCCGCGTCTTTAGATCGATGGATGTTTCATACAGATGATGGATGCTCATGCGTATGTCATCCATGCCCGACTTCAGCCTTCCCTGCAGCATACCGAGCGACTCCTTCAGCTTCTCCTCATCCTTTACATACTGCAGCGACTCGATCAGCAGGATGCTGCTGCTCAATGAATGCCCGAGTGCGTCATGCATGTCACGGGCAATCCTGTTCCGCTCATTCAATTCCGCCATGTATATATCCTTCTCATGATTTTTGAGCAGTTCGTTATGCTGCCGCCTGAGCAGCAGATTATCGCTTGTCAGCTGGTCCCGCACCTTTTTATTCTCCAACCTGAGCGCCGACACCCGCTCTCTCAGATAGACCATGTATATGACGATGCCCGAGAGCACAATCAGCGAAATTTTCGGTTCCGCCAGATGGAAGATGAATGTGGCAAGGACCCATCTTCTGCAGCTCCCGGCCACCGTGAAACTGAGCATCGGTACATAATAGACCCACCCGGTGTTAAGCAGAAGTAATAAAGTGAATATCCCTGCGGCAGCAAGTACGGTGAACCTAAGACCGGACAGGTCCAGGGAGAAGAACAGTATGAAAGCAAGCAGCGCGATGATCAGGCTTGCCCCTTCAGCATCCGCAAAATAGAAGCCGGTCAGCACGATGTACAGTATCAGCTTTTCTATGGTTCCTCCCATACCCTCACCCCCGTTTCATGACATCTGTCACCCTTTATCATTATTTTATACACTAACAACTGCTTCAATAACAGTATAAACTTAATGTAACAAAGATTGAACGGGGAGGAATCATGATGATCATGATGGAAGGAGTCGTTAAAAGGTACAACGAACTGATTGCGCTGGACCATTTTTCATTCAATGCGCGGGATGGCGAGATAGTCGGCCTGCTCGGCCCCAATGGCTGCGGCAAGACGACGGCCATAAACTGCATGCTTTCATTGCTCAGCTTTGACAGCGGGGAGATAGAGATCTTCGGCAAGAAAGTCGATTCAAACAATAACGATGTCAAACGGCGTATCGGCATCGTACCGCAGGAACTGGCGATTTTCGATAAATTGAATGTTTATGAAAATGTTGATTTTTATTGTGGATTGTATATCCAGGACAGCAGAGAGCGGAAAAAGCTGGTGGAGGAAGCGATTGATTTCGTGGGCCTGGACAAATACCGGAAATTCACACCGGGTAAGCTCTCCGGCGGATTGAAACGCCGTCTTAATATTGCCTGCGGCATCGCCCACAAGCCTGAACTGCTCTTCATGGACGAGCCGACTGTCGCAGTCGATGCACAGAGCCGGAACTTTATCCTGGAAGGCGTCAAAAAGATGAAAGCGGACGGCAGGACCGTCATATATACCACCCATTACCTGGAAGAGGCTGAACAGCTGTGCGACCGAATGGTCATCATGGATCAGGGCCGCAGCATCGCCCAGGGTACAGTCGGCCAGCTCCAAAAATCGATTTCCACTCAGGAAAGAGTAGAAGTCGGTTTCCTGACAGAATATCCCGGGATGAAAAGCAGACTTTCGGAACTGCCGCATGTCGTCAAAGTGACGAACAAGAATGATAACTATCTCATCCACTTTGAAAAACAGGAGAATAACCTGTCCAATCTCATCAAGTTCATAGAATCCAACAACCTGTCGTATACGGAACTCACAAGCGAGCGGTCGACACTGAGTGACATCTTCCTGGAGCTTACAGGCAAGGAGCTGAGGGACTGATGAATATATTCCGTATGACCTATTATCTGGTCAGTATCAGTTTCAAGGATTTCGGTTTCTGGTTCTGGACACTCTGCTACCCGCTTCTGCTCACCGGATTATTCATCATGACGGCTTCAAACATGACGGGCGGGGGGATTGAAAACATCGATGTCGGTATACAGAAAGACCAGGAATTGACTGAAGTGATCGAAGAGATTGATTTCATAAATATGACAGTCATGACAGAGGATGAAGCCGTGACGGGAATGAAGGAAGGGGAAATTTCAGGCTATATACACGGGGATAACACATTGCTTGTGACCGAAACAGGCTTTGACCAGACGGTACTCGAGATGGTCATCAATCAGATTGAAAAGATCGAAAGCGCCGGCATCCCCTATGAAAACTATGATTTTGAAGCCCAGTTCATAGAAGAGAACAGCCAGGAAGCCCAGCCGGAAGCTGTACTCTTCTATTCATTGATCGCCATGATAGCGTTCTACGGCATTTTCTCGGGCATTGAATTCATGTCGTCGATGCAGCCGAACCTGGACCCCATGGGGGCACGGTTCGCAGCGAGCCCCTACAGCAAAATCAAATTCCTGTCAGCCAGTGTGCTCGGAGCCCTCATGCTCAATCTGGCCACGAACATTTTCATACTGGCCGTCATCATCATCCTTTATAAGATCAACCTGTTCACGGAATTATGGCCGACGCTCTTCCTGCTCTTCATCGCCAACCTGACAGGCATCGGGCTCGGACTGATCATCGGGCTCATTCCGAAAATCAACGCCGGCATGAAAACGACGATCTCAGTTATATTCATCATCGGACTTGCCGCACTTTCAGGACTCATGGGACCGTTCATCAAAATCATCCTCATAGAGAATAATCTGATGTGGGTGAACACGCTGAACCCGCTCGCAAGACTTACGGATACGATGTATAAGATCAATTTCCTGCGCAACTACGATGACTACTGGGCCACCATCGGTATGCTCATCGTATATGCGGCGGTCTTTTTCGGCATTACATTACTTGCACTGAGGAGGAAACAATATGACAGTATTTAAAGGTATTCTCCTCCATTTCTGGAAGTACAAAATTCTGATAGTCCTCCTGCTTGCGGCATTTTTCGTATTTGCAGTCATGTTCTCACTCGGCAACTCAAGCGACAGCTATACTTCAGAGTCACTCAGGATCGAAGTCATCGACCACAGCAGTTCAGAAGTGAGCCGGGGACTGATCGGCTACTTGGATGAAAACAATGAAGTCACAGTGACCAATGCGGAAAATCCGGACATTGAAGCACTCGAGGAGAAGATATTCCTCGCTGCCATAGATGGTTTCATCATCATCCCCGAAGATGCAGAATCAAGGTTCACTTCCGACAGGCCGGTCGTCGAGACTACGACAGACCAGCGGTCGACAAAACATCTGCAGCTGCAGACCGCCATCCAGCAGTACTTCATATTCCTGAAGGCGGATTTTGACACCACGGGTGAACTCCACACAGATGATGTTACAAAGCTGCTTTCGGACAGTATAGATGTAGATGTTCATGAATCGGTGGATGTCGAAGCACAGAGCAATTTTGAATATATGAGGAACTACACAAACTTTGCCGGATACTGGATCATGCTGTTCCTGCTCATCCTCGTGGGCAACATCATGTCGGAATTCAATTCACCGGAATTGAAGCAGAGGATCAACGTTTCTCCCATGAAGACAAGCACCTTCATGTCCCAGATGATACTGTCCCAGATTGTCGTTGGCCTGTTCGTTGTCGCATTCATGTTCTTCGGTGCTCTGGCACTTCGCACGGGCAGCCTTTCGGGTGTGCCGCTCGGTAAAATGTTTGCAGCGCTGATTCTGATCACCGCACTCACACTGTCAATCCACTATGTAATCGGCGCCATAACGACTAACAAATTCATCATCAACGGTCTCGCAAACTTTATTGCGATCGGCATGGCGTTCCTCTCCGGTGTCATGATACCGCTCGAGGTGATGGGACAGACGGCGCAGAATATCGCCCAGTATCTCCCCCTCTACCATTTCACACAGATCTATGCGGAACCGGACATCTCATGGGGCGAGGCGGCATTCCCGATGCTGGTTACAGTTCTCTACACAGCTGCCTTTCTGATCATCGGGATGATTCTTGAGAATAAGAGAAAAACTTCCTCATAAGCATGCGAAAAGGCGATTCTGACGAATCGCCTTTTTTCATATCATATATGTGATTTTAAGTATTCCGCAAATTTCCTCTGTGTTTCGATGTAATTTTCAAGTTCCCGGTCCGGAATCAGGTCCATGTATTCTTCGCGAAGTTTCTCGGCATGCTTTTCTGCACGGGCAATTGTTTCCAATCCTTTTTCCTCAATGACCAGATACCGGTTCCGTCTGTCTGCCTCTTCCACTTCCCTTTTGACGAGTTCCTTATTTTCCAGGTTTTTGATGATCTGGCTGACTGCACCTTTGGAGATCACCATTTTTTCAGCAAGCTCATTCTGTGTCATCCTGCCGAATGTCTGAAGTTCATTGAGGACAATCAACTGGGTAAGCGAGACATCCTCCCCGAATGTCTTATTCCAGTGTCTCATTGATAAGTTTGTCAGTGACTCGTTTAAATTGAAAAGATTATAGAAATGATTATTTTCTACCAATTTTATTCCACCCCTTTCATATTATTTAAACATACTCAATTTAAATTTAAACTGTTTTTCTAATATTTCTTCAATTTTAATTGGGAATAAGAAAAGCAGGACAATGTGTCGTTGCCCTGCTGCTCAATTCCTGACTTTTTCAGGAATTTCTATATTATCGATACTGTTGAAGGATTTGAATTCCACATCGCCGGTCAGTTCGAACGGCCCGGTTTCTGTTTCACCCTCCGCTTCATAATCTATTTCCTTTATCGTGTTCTCCGCCGAATCCACTTCTATCTCCAGACTGTTGTCTATTTCAGAAAGGGTAATATTGCTGAAGTTCTCCGTGAACAACTGTTTGAATGTCTCAAACACCTTTTCATTCTCCCCGTCGTAACTGTAGACCACCGTATTGCCATCCTCTTCTTTTTCCAGCTGGTCCCTGATGTCGGCAAGTGACAGCACGGCGTTGTTATAGGTTACCTGATAGAGGGAGAGGGCACCCGCAGAATCGGAAATGTTCACCCAGTCTGTGCCATTGTAATAGAAGGTTTCCCCATCCTTTGAGAATGTGCGGTCTTCTCCTCCTGATTTCAAATGCAGCGAAGGCGGGCCGTCTTCCTCCCCTTCCCTGAAGCGGACATCTGCATCGAGCGCCTCAGGACGGGCATCATCGATCTGGCCTTCAAGGTTCAGAAGTGCCTGATAACTTTCTATATCATGCGACTGCCCAATGACGGCATCGAGTGTTTCATCGTCCGTCTCTTCCATGTTCGAGAGCTTTTCCTGCACAGTCTGTGTCGGGACGACCTCTTCATCCGGCCCGCTTGTCTCAGATGCTTCTCCTGATGTTTCATTTATATCATCTTCCACTTCGTCTGTATCGGAACATCCTGCGAGGATGACCGAAACAGTTAATGTGGCAAATAAATATTTTGAAACTTTCATTCCCTCTTACTCCTCACACCTCAAATTGTCCATAAATCATAACACGATTCCCCTGTCATAACTAATAATATGCTAACCGGAGACGCGGCGCCTTGATTCTTTTCCGCTTTTTTTCCGAATCTGCATGAAGCGGCTGAGTGTATAGAGGATGAGTCCACTCCAGATCAGTATATACGCCACTTTATGAATATCTGTAAATGCCTCATCATACATGAACACCCCGATGAGAAGCATGATTGTCGGAGCAAAGTACTGGAGGAAACCGATCAGCGACAATCTTATCCGCCGGGCTCCCAGCGCAAACAGCAGAAGCGGGACTGCCGTCGCGACACCCGTACCCATCATCACCAGGCTGTCGAGGTTGAATCCGAAATTCCCTTCCCCGCTGCCTTCCAGACAAAATATGAACACCAGTGCAAAAGGAGCCAGTACGAACGTTTCAACAGCCAGTGCAAAAATCGCATCCAGATTGATCACTTTCTTGATCAGACCGTAAACACTGAACGATGTCGCAAGGTAGAGCGAAATCCACGGTGCCGCTCCGAGACCTGCCGCAAGATATGCAACACCCGCAAATACAATGATGATTGCTCCCCATTGAACTTTGGAAAATCGCTCACCGAGCAGCACGAAGCCAAACAGTATGCTGATCAGAGGGTTGATGTAGTAGCCGAGACTTGCATCCAAAATATGACCTGTGTTCACCGCGATGATATATACAAGCCAGTTTGACGTGATGACAACCGAGGCCAGGAACAAGGCAGCCACTTTCTTTTTATCCTTGAAAATGAACTTCAGATCCTTTTTGAAAAGGCGCAGCCTGTTTGTGACGATGATGAAGACGACCATGAATATGAAAGACCAGAATACCCGGTGTGAAATGATCTCATAAGGTGATATATGTTCAATCTGTTTCCAGTAGATGGGAAGGAACCCCCATATTATGTATGCCCCAAGTGCAAAAATGATGCCTTTGTTGTTTTCACTCACTTTACCACCTCTTCCCGTACATTTATAACAAGTTTACTCCTAAATTGATTAATTTCAAGAATATAAAAAGATCGGGACAAAAAAGTCCCGATCTTCCAAAACTATTCACCAATGCGATGATCAGAGCGGTCTCAGACCGTCGTCCCCTTCATACTGCGGCGCCTCTTCAAACCTGTCATAGCTGTTATCATCCCTGACAGGCTCCTGTGGATTTTCGCTGTATCTCCTGTCCAACTCGTCACGGCACTCGAAATAATAGGCCGTAAGGCTGCCGGTCATATAGTACATGACGTAACAGAACAGCGCGATGGTTATAAGTGTCGCCAGTGTCACAAGTATTATCATCATGTAGCCGAGGTTCTGTCCATCCCCGGCTGCAACTGCGGTTATGGCGATTCCTGCAAACATCAGGACGTAGAGGATAGTCGGCAGCAACAGCAGCAGGAAATTGCTCACAATCAGACGAATCAGGCCACCGCCAGCTTTGAACATCACGTCCCAGGCAATCCTGAATTTATCCAGTGTCGGGATCATCGGCTGATCGATGTAGGTCATGAACGCAAGGAACATGTAGATCCCCATCAGTATATAAGGTATATACGAAACGACGATGACCAGGACAGTGAGCAGGAACAGTAAAATGACAAGACCGACCTCCCCGTTTGAAATATGGCCGGTTCCGCCGGATACCCCCTCACCGATTGCGATCAGCGGTGCATTTATCGCCATCAGGAAAAATTGCACGAGAAAACCATAAACGAAGGAGAATATAAAATAGATCAGCAGCATGAGCAGGCTGAGTTTGACTACCTTGCTGTAATTCCCCTTTCTGAAGGTGATGAAGACATCTTTGAACTTATAATCCTTCTGTCTGTAGGCACTTGCAAAATATCTGAGAACACCGATGCTGACCGGATAGATTATAAAGATCGAAATCAGCAGAATGACGAAAAACATCGGAAATATCCAGAGCAGGACCCACGCGGAATCGAAGAATGCCGCCGGAAGCATCAGCAGCACTGCCACGGCAAACATTGCCACATAGACCAGAATGAATGTCAAAACAGTATACCAGAACGTCTTCCCATGAAGCCCGGAAGCATTCCGCTTATATGCAGACTGGTATTCGAACATAAAGCCACCTCTTCTTAAAAGATATTCAATACGCCGCTTTGGCACAACGCACTCCGTAAAGTCCCTTTTGTCACTGAATCTGTGCCAAACTCGCATTTTGTTCCTATTGTAATAGTACTATACCCTCACTATGATTAAATTATATATAAAATATTTATAAATATATTTCAAGGGGTGACAGACATGTCAGAACAAAAAAGCGGTATTTCCCGTAAAGTACAGGCGTTCGGCTCGTTTCTGAGCAGTATGATCATGCCGAACATCGCGGCCTTCATCGCCTGGGGGCTCATTACAGCCATGTTCATCGATGTCGGCTGGTTCCCGAATGAAGATCTCGCGACCATGGTCGATCCGATGATCGTCTACCTCCTCCCTCTGCTCATCGCCTACACCGGCGGTAAGCTTATCAGCGACGTCCGTGGCGGCGTTGTCGGTGCAACGGCAACAATGGGAGTCATCGCCGCATTCCCTGATTCCCCGATGCTGCTCGGTGCCATGATCATGGGACCTCTGGGCGGTTACCTGATGAAACAGGTTGACGCCGTCCTTGTACCCAGAATCCGCCAGGGACTCGAGATGCTTGTCAATAACTTCTCGGCCGGCTTCCTTGCATTCTTCCTTGCACTGTTCGGATATTATGGCCTCGGACCGATTGTCTCATGGCTGACACAGCTGCTCGGCAGACTGGTCGATATAATCGTGGATGCAGGACTGCTGCCGATTGCAAGCATCTTCATCGAACCGGCAAAAGTGCTCTTTTTGAACAATGCGATCAATCACGGTGTACTGACGCCGCTTGCATCTGAAGAAGTGCGTGAAGTGGGCCGTTCTATCCTCTTCACACTCGAATCCAACCCCGGTCCCGGTTTCGGTATCCTGCTCGCCTACATTATATTCGGCAAGGGCACCGCACGCGCCACTGCACCGGGTGCTGCAATCATCCATTTCATCGGTGGTATCCATGAGATATACTTCCCGTATATTCTGATGAAACCGACACTCGTAGTTGCTGCGATCCTTGGCGGTGCGTCAGGCATACTGACATTCTCACTGCTCGACTTCGGCCTTTCCGGTCCGGCTGCCCCAGGCAGTATCCTTGCATATATCGCAATGACACCGCGCGGCGAATATTTGACGATGTTCCTCGGAGTGCTCGCAGCAACACTCGTTTCATTCCTTGCCGCATCAGCAATATTGAAATTCTCCAAGCAGAAGGATGAGGCGGATCTTGAAGCGGCAACAGCACAGATGGAAGAATCCAAGGGCAAAAAATCTTCAGTTGCCGGCTCTCTGACCAAAGCGGAAGAAGCAGAAAAGACTGAAGCAGGATTCGACTACAAGAATGTCGACAAAATCGTCTTTGCATGTGACGCCGGCATGGGTTCAAGTGCCATGGGCGCAGGCATGCTCAAGAACAAGTTCAAAAAAGCAGGTCTTGATATCGAAGTGACGAACTCCGCCATCAACCAGCTCAAAGGTGATGAGGACATCATCATTACGCAGAAGACCCTGACAGAACGCGCTGAGAATAAAGTTCCGACAGCAAAACATATTTCAGTGGACAACTTCCTCAATAGCCCGGCATACGACGAACTGCTGGAAGATCTACAGGATGAACAGGGCACTGTACAGACGGAAGAAGCTGTAGAGAGCGGGCCCGCCGACTTCGATTATTCCAAAGTGGACAAAGTCGTCTTTGCATGTGACGCCGGTATGGGTTCAAGTGCGATGGGTGCGGGTATGTTAAAGAACAAGTTCAAAAAAGCAGGACTTGATATCGACGTAACAAACTCTGCCATCAATCAGCTCAAAGGTGACGAGGATATCATCATCACCCAGAAAGTACTGACAGAACGCGCTGAAAACAAAGTTCCGCATGCCAAGCATATTTCCGTGGACAATTTCCTCAACAGCCCACACTACGACGAGCTGACCGAGGAACTTAAAAAGCATCAATAATTAAATAGCATTATATGAAGGAGGTGTCATTATGATCAGTTCTCGGGAAAAGAAAATCATCAACGAGTTAATATATCATAATGACACCTTCATGCTTATCAAGGAACTCGCCGGCAAGCTGGGTGTCTCCTCAAGAACCGTCCACAGGGAACTAAAAAACGTAAGGTCAACGCTGAAGAAGCTGAACATCGAACTGATCAGCGAATACAAAAAAGGTGTCAAACTGGACCTTGCACAACTCGAAATCGAAGC
>Ga0079225_10001224_pt1 | contig 14322 bp, 11 predicted proteins | sample Poulit2012_FD_76344 | JGI IMG/M metagenome (GOLD analysis project Ga0079225, IMG submission 76344) | Agricultural soil microbial communities from Georgia to study Nitrogen management - Poultry litter 2012 | ecosystem: Environmental > Terrestrial > Soil > Agricultural land | place: USA: Georgia...
CCGCGCGCTGCCGTCCTCGCCCAGTTCCAGAACGCGAGCGGTGTCGCGCTCGCTGACGAGCGGGACCTCGCCGTGGAAGGTGATCGACCACGGGGCGTCGAGGCCCGTGGCGTGCACGGTCGGCTCGGTCGGCGGCGGTGGCGCGGTGGGCTCCGGCTCCTGCGTCGGTGCCTTCGTGGGCGCCTCCTGGGTGGGTGCGGGCGGCGCGGGGCTCGCCGGTGCCGGCTGCGGGTCGGGCTCGGTGGCGCAGGCGGCCACGAGCGCGAGTACCAGGGCCCCGCATGCGAGGAGTCGTGGCCGCCGACGCGCTGCATGCTGTGCTGCAGCATTGGTCGGCATGGTCACTCCTGCGGGGTTAGGCCCCGTGGCCGCCGTGGGGGACGATCTCGGCGATTCGGACCAGGTCGTCGTCGGTCAGTGAGATATCGGCGGCCGCGATGTTCTGTTCGACCCGCTGCGGGTTGCGCGATCCCGGGATCGGGACGACGTTGTCTTTCTGCGCCAGCAGCCAAGCCAGCGCAAGCTGCGAGACGCTGATCCCCTTGCTCTCGGCAAGCTGCGCAAGGCGGTCGACCATCGCGACGTTCCCGGCGAAGTTCTCCGGTGCCCACATGGCGATCTGGTGGCGACGATCATCTGCCCCGAGCTCTTCCCGCGGCTTGGCGGCGCCGGTGAGGAATCCGCGCGCGAGCGGGGAGAATGCCACGAGCCCGATGCCGAGTTCGTCGAGCACCGGAAAGAGCGCCTCGATCTTTCGGTCGAAGATCGAATACTGCGCCTGCAGTACCGAGATGGGGTGCACGGCGTGGCCCCGGCGGATGTCGTCCTCGCCGGCGTTGGACAGGCCGACGTACTTCACCTTTCCGGCCGCCACCAGCTCCTTCATCGTGCCCACGACCTCCTCGACGGGCACGTTCGGGTCGGGAGCGTGCTGGTAGAGGACGTCGATGACCTCGACGTCGAGGTTGCGCAGGCTGTTGTCGACGACCTCGCGGATGTGATCGGGCTGGGAGTTCTGCCCCCAACTGGGCGTGAGGCCGAATTTGGTTGCGATGGTCACCTCGTCGCGAATCGGCGCGAGCGCCGCGCCGAGCAGCCGCTCGCCGTCTCCCCAGCCATACATCTCGGCGGTGTCGAAGTGCGTGGTGCCGAGCTCATGAGCGCGCCGGATCGCCGCGATCGATTCGTCTTCATCGGCTGGGCCGTAGGCGATGACGGTGCCCATGGCGCCGTAACCGAGGGCGGAAGAGGTGAGGCCTTGCTGGCCGAGGGTGCGCGTGTCCAAGGAGATTTCCCCTCTCGAGGCCTCGCGGACAGGCGCCGCGGGCGTTGCGTGTGTGGAGCGTCGTTGATCGCGTCGATGCTATCGCTCGGGCTTCGGTGGCCGCAGGCCGGTCGAGGCGTTCTGTCGCTCGACGATCGCCTTGAGGCGGGCGAGGTCGGCCTCGACCATCGCGGCGTCGCGCTCGAACTCCTCGTCGCTGAGCTTCAGCTGGCGCAGCGTGAAGACGATCTCGGCGCCGTCGGGGTGGGCCAGCACGCGTAGCGGGTTCGTGACCGTCGCCCCCGTTGGCAGGGTGACGTCGTGGTCCAACACCCCGAGGTCGTTGGCCGGCGCGAAGCGCACGGTGACCTCGCCCATGGGCGAGCTGGCGCGCAGGACGTCGCCGTCTCGCGAGACCTCGGAGCGGGCGAGCCCCGCAGCCCACCGGGGCAGGTTGTCGGGATCGGCCGCGAAGGCGTAGACCGCTGCGGGATCCGCGGAGACGACGGTACTGATGTGGCGGCTTCTCATGGCTGCATCCATCCCTTTGGTGGGGCCAGATTAGTGGGTTCCGATGAGGCCGCCGAGGTCAGGTGCCGTGGAGGTCGAGGTGTTGGCCGGTCCAGGTGCGCCGAAGCCAGCGGTCGTGAGAGGCGACGACGACGGTGCCTGGGTAGGTGGGGATGGCTGCTTCGAGTTGGGTGACGAGCAGGAGTGAGAGGTGGTTGGTCGGTTCGTCCAGCAGCAGCACGTCGGGCGGGTCGGCGAGGAGTACCGCCAGGGCCAGTCGGCGTTGTTGTCCGACGCTGAGAACTGTGACGGGCCGGCGCTCATCTCGAGCTGCGATGAGTCCGAAGGTGTTCAGCGGTACCTGTTCGGCCCGCCGCATCCCGACCAGGTCTTCGTAGGCCTGACGTACGGTCCGATCTGCGCCGCGCTCCTGCGGGTCGGGCAGGTCGACTTCTTGCGTGAGCAGACCGACACGTACACCGGCCAGCCGGTTGATGGTTCCCGAGGTCGGGTCGAGGTCACCGGCGAGCAGGTGGAGCAGGGTGGACTTACCCGAGCCGTTGGCGCCGGTGATCAGCCACTTCTCGCCCGAGCTCACGGTCAGCGAGGTGGGCGCGAGCCGGCCAGCGACCGCCGCGCGGGAGACGGTCAGCACCGGGCCGGGCCAGGTCCGCTGGGAGCGTTCGACACCATGTGCGGCCGTGAGTCCGCTGAAGTGGAGCTCCTTGGGTGGCTTGCGGATTTGCTGCTCCTGGAGGTCGGCCAATCGGGTGCGAGCGTCATTGACTCGACGGGCCACCACTTTGGCGTTGCGGTCGGCGTAGTACTTCTGCGCCATGCGCACTTCAGTGCGAGGTTTCCAGTCCCGGTGACCGACGCTCTGGTTCTCACCGACGGCCGATCGCAATCGCTTGAGTTCTGCTTGCTCGTCGCGGTACTGGCGTTCCCACCGTTCCCGTGCGTCCAGTCGGGCGTGCACGTAATCGGTGTAGGCGCCGGTGAACCGGGTGATGCCGATGCCTGTGCCGTCACCATCACCGACGAGCGGCCCGGCGACGGCGTGCGGGATGGGGGCAGGGTCCAGGTCGACGAGTGAGGTCACCGCCTCGTCCAGGAACGCCCGGTCGTGGCTGGCGATCAACACGGGCCCGGTCCACGTGGACAGCACGCCGCGTAGGTGTTCGGTGGCGGCATCATCGAGGTGGTTGGTCGGCTCATCTAGCAGGAGCACGTCGGGAGCCGAGAGCAGCAGCCACGCCAGCGCCAGCCGCGACCGCTGCCCGCCCGACAGGCGCCTCGTCTGACGGTCGCGAGGCAGGTCACCCAGGCCCAGTCCCGTCACCATCGCGTCGATGCGCGCATCGACCTCCCACACCCCGAGCCGCTCGGCGGTCTCCAGTGCTTCGGCGTACCCGCGCGCCAGGCTTTGGTCATCAGGCTCAGCTGCTAGCGCACTGGCCGCTGCGTCGACGGCGTCGGCGGCCGCACGCAGCGGGGCTACCGCCGATTCCAGCGCTTGGGCGATCGAGGCTGTGGCGGGGAAGGGTGGTTCTTGGTGTAGGAGGCCGATGCGCGGTGCTCGTCCGCCCGGTGCGGTGGCGCTGACGGTACCGGCGTCGGGGTACGTCAGGCCGGCGATGATGCGCAACAGGGTCGTCTTGCCCGAGCCGTTCTCCCCGATCAGTCCCGTCCGGTCCCCCGCGGGAACTGCGAAGGAGACATCGGTCAGTACGCGGCGGCCAGCGAAAGCGATCGAGATGCCGTCCAAGCGCAGATGAGCCGCCGCACGCGAAAGCGTCGAAGAAGGGGTACTGGTCACAGGTGTCCTCAGAGTCGATCGAACTCCCGCCGGGCACAGGCCACGGACGCAGGAGAGGAGCGAGGATCACCGGTCCATGTCCCCACCATACAAGCCGGTTGAACCGGTACACGAGCTCCGGCATGACGAGCGCATCTTGGAGGGGATCCGCCACGGCGCAAAGCCTGGGAATTGACAGTTGGCCCAGACGCCTGGCGACGATGCGCAAGCTCAGCGCCGGTTCCACGAAAGCCGCCATGGTAGAGCGGCTGATCGCGGCCTTCTTCCAGACTGACCTGCGACACACCTTCGAGAGGCGATGAGCGATGAGTTCCGCCGCTCGGGCTGATCTGTTCACTACAGTCGGCAAACCCAACGGAGGAGCAGAACATGATGATCGTCGCGGGACACATCATCGTTGACCCTGCACAGCGCGAGGCCTACCTCGCCAGCTGCGTGAACGTCGTTAAAGAGGCCCGCCGCGCCCCCGGGTGCCTCGACTTTGCTATCACCGCCGATCTGGTGGATCGCGGCCGCATCAACGTCTTCGAGCGTTGGGAGTCACAGGCGGCCGTCGAGGCGTTTCGCGGCAGCGGTCCTAGTGACGAGCAGGGTGCCGCGATGCTCACCGCGGCGATGGCGGAGTATGACGTAGCAAGCCTGCGCTCCCTGACCTGAACACACAGTGCAGTGGTCCGTGTCTCGGGAGGAGCGACCTCATGGGCTCGTCGGACACGGCACTCGGGACGAGGTTCGCGACTTCCTACTGCAAGTACGTCCGCAGCGCGTGGTGAACTGGGATAGCGAACAGGATGACTACGTCGATCTCGACCCGAGAACGACACACTGGCCGCGCACTCGGACCCATGTCGATGGCGGGCCGCGCCCGGCTCCAAAGGTTTCTTGGTGCCGTAATCGCAGCGGGCGGGGATAGGGCGGGCCCTGGAGGTCTCAGAGAGATAGCGACGGGTCGAGGAGCTGTCACTCGTTGTCAGCCCTCACCCAGGACGGCGCCGACGACGGGGCCCAGGTCAGCCGCGTTGGCGACGACCTCAGCCTGTCCAGGAGCGGACCGGGTGAGGAACCCTGACCGCAGGCGCGCCCGGCTACGGGGCGTCGAGCCCGAGGAAGGCGCCGAGCTCCTCGAGCCGCTGCGGGGTCGTGGGCAGGTAGTCGGTGAGCCTCCCGGAGCGAACGACGACGGCGCACCACTGGCCGCGGGAGACCGCCACGTTGATCCGGTTGCGGTTGAGGAGGAACTCCATGCCGCGCGGCACGTCCTCGGCGGAGGAGGCGGCGAGTGACACGATGACCACGGGCGCCTGCTGCCCCTGGAACTTGTCGACGGTACCCACGCGCACGCCGTCGAGCCCGGCGTCTGCTAGCGCCGCGCTTATGGTCCACACCTGGGCGTTGTAGGCGGCGACGACGAGGACGTCGCCCGCGTCCAGGGGCCGGTCGGTGCCGTCGGCGGGGTCGCGCCACCGGCGGCCGACGACGGAGCGCACCTGGGTGACGATCTCGCGTGCCTCCTCCGGGGAGGCCACCGCGTTCCCCTCGTGCTCGACGAGCACGGAGCGGACACCGGGCGCCACACCCTCAAGGGAACGCTCGGCGGTGCACGGCATGCTGGTCAGGCGGTCCTCGTAGGACAGTCGCGAGACGGCGGCGGCGAGCTCAGGGTGCATGCGCCAGGTGCGGGCGAGGAAGTAACCGAGCTCGGGCGGCAGGGTGTCGTGCCCGTCGGTCAGCCAACCGAGCGCCGAGCGGTCGACCGGCTCGGGGTGGCGGCCCTGACTGACCTGCGGCAGCTGCTGCGGGTCACCGAGGAGCAGGAGGTTGTGGGCCGCGGTGGACACCGCAAGGGTGTTCGCGAGGCTGAACTGCCCCGCCTCGTCGACGACGAGCAGGTCCAGCGGCTCCTCGGGCAGCCGCTTGGAGTTGGTGAAGGTCCAGGCGGTGCCGCCGACGACCAGTCCGCCGGGCTGAGCGTAGAAGCGGCCGTATCCGGAGTCGGTGAGCGCCGTCCACCCCGCAGGTGTCGTGCCGGTGTTCCCCGGCTTCTTGCCGATCCGCTCGGCCGCCACCCCGGCCCTGGCGACGCCGTCGAGCATGTTTTCCACGACGGCGTGGGACTGGGCAACCACGCCCACGCGCCAGCCTTGCTCGACGAGCCCGGCGATGACCCGGGCACCGACATACGTCTTGCCGGTCCCGGGCGGCCCCTGCACGGCGAGGTATGAGCCGTCGAGGAGCCGCAGCGCGGCGGTGATGGCGCTGATGTCGTCGTCCTCGCCGCCGACCGGCGGGAGCGCGACGCCGCCTCGCAGCCGCGGTGGGCGCCGGCGCAGGATGTCCAGCGCGCAGTGGTCGCGGATGGTGGGCAGCTCGCCGGCGACCTGCTCGGCCAGGCCGCGGATCGCTGCCTGGAGCTTGTCAGTCTGCGGACCGGCCGTCGGCGCCAGGGCCATCGGCAGGCAGTCGTGTGGCTCGTCGTTCTTGGTGAGTCGGTCGTTGACGAGCATCACGTCGGTGCCGTCGGGCTGACTCCGGACCTCCAGCACCCTGAGGTTCATGGTCCAGCCGCGGGTAGCCCGGACGGCGGTCTTGGCGCAGTCCGGCAGGGGCTCCTCGTACAGCCCCCACGCCGTGGCATCGGCGGACAACTCGCTGCCGGGCTCAAGGCGCCCGATGATCCGCAGGTCCCTGCTCAGCGTCTGGGCCTGCCCGACCTTCCCCCACGGACGGACCACCTCGACGTCGTCGACGACGAGGGTGCTGCGCTTGTCGGTCCACTCGTCGGGGTGGCTGGAGAGACGGTCGAAGTGTGACCACCAAAACGGCTTGTCCTCGCGCCAGTGGTAGCCGAGGGCGGCAGCGAGCATGGCGATCGCCTGCTGGTCCCCGTCGCGGTCGACTCCCTCGCCGGCGAAGGCGAGCAGCGAGGCGGCGAGCTCGTCGTGGCCTGGTCCGCCGTCGCCCTTCTCGCCCTCGCCATCGTCGGCCGGGACCGCGCCGGGGACGTGGCCCAGAGCCGCGGCCTGTGCAACGAGCCAGTCACGCAGCTCGAGGGTGGAGAGGCAGTCGAGGCGGTTGTAGTCCCCGATCTCCTCCAGCCGCCGCCGCCACTCGGTCTCGTCCCCGGAGTCGCGGGCCGCGCACGCCTCGGCGTACTCGACGATCGAGTCGCCTGCCGTGGTCACGTCCCCGCCGCGGTCCTCCGACAGATAGAGCGGTTCGAGCTTCTTGATGGAGTAGGAGTCCTGCCCGGTGCGCAAACCGGCGCGGACAGTGGCGTAGAGGTCGACGAGCACGCCGTCGCGCAGCAGCTGGTCCACCTCTTCCTCCCCTACCCCGTGGCGACCGGCCAGACGCAGCAGAGCGCTCTTCTCGTAGGCCGCGTAGTGGTACACGTGCATGCCGGGGTGCGTGGCTCGTCGCTCGGCGACGTAGGCGAGGAAATCGAGCAGGGCCTGCTTCTCTTGGGCGCGGTCGTGCGCCCAGAATGCCCGGAACGGGGCCGGCTCACCCGGCGTCGCCGGGGTCTCGACGAGACCGAAGAGGTACTCCAGCCCCCACTCCCCGTGGGCGTCGACCCACAGCGGGTCTCCCTCGAAGTCGAAGAATACGTCGCCGGGGTCGGGCGCCGGCAGCTTGGCGACAGCCCGCGGGTCGTGCAGGTCGTGCTGCACCGGGCCGGGTTCGGCCGACGACGGCGGGTGCTGGGCGACCTGGAGACTGGCCTGGGCGCGCAGCGAGTCGAGGGTGGCGCGGCCGATGCCCGTGACGGGCCCGTCACTCGCAGCAAGCTCGTCGATCGTCATGATGCCGGCCTCGGCGAGGCGAGCGCGCTGGGTGGTGCGCATCCCGGCGACGATGAGCACGTCTCGGCGCTCGACCAGCTCCGGTTCGCACAGCTCGCAGCGCAGGCACGCCCGCACGGACTCGTCGCCCCAAGCGGCAGCGTCCCCGGCGGCCACGTGCAAGTCGATGAGCTCCTCGAGCCGTGCGCGTCGTACGCGGTAGACCGGCAGCAAGTCGGCCAGCCGGTGGGATGTCGTCGTGTCGTCCCCCAGGCGCAGGTGGACAGTGGGACTGGTGGGGATCCCGTCGGCGAGGAGCTGGTCGGCGTAGGCGGCGAGCTGGAGCAGCGCGGTGACCTTGGCCTGGCGTGCGAGCTTGGTGTCGTGCACGGCGTAGGCGCCGTCGGGCTCGCGGACGAGGAAGTCGGCCCAGCCGGAGAAGCGGCCGTCGAAGAAGCCGGCCTGGAAGACAACGTCGGCGCCGGCACGCAGGGCGTCGAGCGTCTCCTCGCGCTTGGCAGTCAGGGTCTCGCGGGTGGGTCGCGACGGGCGCTCGATCTCCGCGACGCCGATTCCGGCCGTGCGGTTCCAGCGGCCGAAGTGCTCCCGGTACTCGTCGAGCACGCGCCCCTCGTGGGCGTCGCCGAGCCGGGCCGCGCGCTCGAGCATGGCGTCCTCGGCCAGGTCCAGAGCCTCGCTGCGCCCGAGCTTCACGTCCAGGTGGCGCAGCAGTGCGTACTCGCAGGCCGCCGCGCTGGCGAGGTCACTGGCGCTGTAGACGACGGTGCCGTCATCGAGAAGCAACATGCCTTGAGCCTACGGAGGAGGTCCGACATCGCGGTGTCGCCGCGGCTAGGTCAGCTGCAGAGTGGTGAGGCAAGTGGGTCGTGCGCGCCGGTCACCACCGCCACCTCACCCGGCCCACCTCCGTGGGTCACGGTCAGGCTGCCCTCGACGTCGCGCGGCAGCCAGTAGCCAGCGAAGCCGTTGGCGTACATCGTGGTCGCCGTCCTCGACGAGCACTTCGCCCTCCGCGGTCGTGGTGACCTCGAGGCCCTGCTCGACGAGCTCACCCTGGCACGTGGTCGGCGAGTGACAGTAGCACTTGGGGGCGCCTCGACGAAGGGCGCGAGGGACCGGTAGAAGTCGTCCGCGGGCACAGCGACGGCGAGCTCCTCAGCGCCGGCGGTGAGGAGAAGGTCGGTGGCACGCACCAAGTGATGAGTTCGGCCAGCCGGCCGGTGCCACCGAGCCGGGGTGGTCGACGATCTCCTTGTCGCTCATCCCCTCGAGGCCGTAGTTGGCCAGCAGCGCGGAGTTGACGACTGAGTCTTCCACAGCGGGGGCGCTCACGACGTTGTCGGCAGCTGCGGTGTCGGCGGCCTCGGAGCAGCCAGCGAGGGCAAGCGGGACGGCGTCGGCGAGGGCGCGGTTTCGGGTCAGATGTCCAGTGTGCGGTGCCCGCCGCGGCGCACGGGCGCAGGTCTCGCTGGTGCACTGGCGACGTCCCGCCAGGGGACCCTCAGACAGGGAGGGGTGTGGATCCAGCGGCGAGCCATACCGGTGGTGGAAGTCGGCTGGGATCAGCGCGAGCGCGGCTCCCGCATCACGCGTTGTCCCGGCGGGATGGAGGTAGTGTTCTATGCGGCCAGCGGCTTTACGCACCATCTCGCGGTTAGTACGACAGCAGCCAGAGTCATCACAGCCGCGACGCCAATCGACGCCAGCACTTGGGCTGAGGTTGCTGCGAGCGAGGAAGCGATGACCCAAACGGCGACAGCGGCCAACGGAACGGGAATGGCCATCACGAGACGCAGATTCGCGCGCTGTGTTCGTCGCACGAGAACCATGACGGCGGTAAATGTGAGGGCCTCGGCAAGGAGCCCAGCGACCAGCCCGATTGGGACACCAAACAGCACGGCGAGAGACCAGTACTCACTTGAGCCGGGCAGCATCAGGACGAGTCCGGCGGCTGTACCCACCAGGCTTCCGCCGACAACACCGACGCTGAGAAAGCGGCCCAGAGCCTGAAATGCGCGCTGTTCGCCACGCACGGCAGTCGACATCGATCAAGTAGAGCACGAACAATCCTCGAATAAAGCACGACCCTCGCGTCAAACGTCAAACGTCCGGGCTCAGCCCGACACCCCCAGCGACTACCCCTTTTTCTCGGTGCGCAAGTGCTTGCCCCTCAAGGGTGCTTCCGAGAGCGCTGGCCGCCTAAGCACCTTGAGTACCAACCCTTGGTACAATCGTAGCCATGGCGCGAAACACCTCAATTAGCCTGGACGACCACTTCTTGGACTTCCTTTCGCGGGAGGTCGCCTCCGGCCGTTATCGGTCGGCAAGCGAGGTCGTCCGCGCCGGCCTTCGGCTGCTCGAGGACCAGGAGACACGGCTGGCCTCCCTACGCAGCGCCCTCGCCGAGGGCGAGGACAGTGGCGCGCCCGAACCGTTCGACTTCGACGCCTTCATCGCGGCGAAGAAGGCGTGAGCCGGTACCGGCTCACGCCGGCTGCGCAGCGTGATCTCTCCTCGATCTGGGACTTCACCGAGGAGCGCTGGGACGTGCGTCGGGCGGAGACGTACATCGCAGAGATCAGAGCCGCCATCGAGCGCGTGGCCGACGATCCCCGGCGTGGGCGCGCCTGCGATGAGATCCGCAGGGGGTACCGCCGCTACGGGATTGGCAGCCACCTGCTCTTCTACGTCGAGAGCGCTGAAGGTGTGGACGTGGTCCGGATCTTGCACCAGCGGATGGACCCGACCCGGCACTTCTGAACGGGAATCAAACCAGCGCTGGCTGGACGCCTACACCCTCGCGCTCACGGAGACGACGCTCCATCGGCGCCGTGGTCGCCTCGCCCGCATAACGGTGTTCAGTAGGGGATCCTCCTGCGGGCCGCGAACCCGCACGGCTGCCGCGGCCGCGGTCATTTGAACCTCCAGTCGATGGGAGGTCAGCCTCGCTCACGTGAGTTTCGCCCGACGGACAACGGTGGAAGGCCCTCGGACTACTGCCGTGAGCTCGGAGCATCCGAGCCGCCGCACAGGGCGTACCTCAGGTCGAGGATCGATTACTTCTCAAGGCATGAGGAGGACGACGCCGAGCACCGCGGCGCCGAGGCTGGCCAGGAGCATGCCGCCGGTGTGAGCGATCGCCTGCCAGTGGCGGCGCTGAAGTAGCAGGCGCACACCTTCGAAGCTTGCAGTGCTGAACGTGGAGTAACCCCCGAGAAAGCCGACCCCTAGAACTGTCTTGAGTTCTCCGAGCTCCGGAAATCTCATGACCACGCCTGTGAGGAGGCCCAGCAGGAAGCAGGAGGTGATGTTGACCGCCACCGTTCCGACTGGAATGGAGAGCCGGTTATGTCGGGCGATGAGGGTGTCGAGCAGAAAGCGAGCCGCGGCACCCGCGCCGCCCGCCAAGGCCGTGAGAAGCGCGATCATGCCTCCTCCTTCACGGCTCGGCGACGTCGGCTCCCGGCCGCGCCGACCGCTACGCCAGTGCCCGCCGCCATCAGCCCGAGCAGCACGCTCACCACTGGGTAGACCACGGCGATAGCGGTGTAGCCGCCCCGGAGCAACTGCTCGATCTCGAGGACAAAGGTGCTGTAGGTCGTGAAGCCGCCCAGAATGCCAGTGCCGCAGCCTAGGCGGACCGCTCGTCGCCACCCGGTGTCCCTCCCGCTACGCACCAGCGACTCAAGCAAAATCCCCAGGAGAAACGCACCAACGAGATTGATCCCAAACGTCGCCCACGGCCACCCGCCCACGGGCGCTAGAAATGTCGCTTCGAGCTGGGCGCGGGCCGCGGTGCCGGCGGTGCCGCCCAGCGCCACCAGTGCGACCATGCGTGCCAGCGAGGCCGACCGATGACGATGATCCGTGGGGGGCACGTTGGCCGGATGACCGGCCACCTCCACCATCCGCGACACCGCTGGCTGCGGGACGGACTTCTCCACCACGACCGCACCTCCTTCAGGTAGGCGGCATCCCGCCCGTCATGACGACAGGACAGAAACCATCAGCCACCGGCGGTTCGGGCAGAGCCCAGGCGGGATCCATCACCTGATACAACCCTAGCGGCCTACCTTCTATGCGTGGCACGGAGCTCCCGTCGTCCGCCGCGAGGTCACCGCATGGACGGAGGTCGACAAGAGCAACGGTGGCTGATCGCCGCCCCTTGTTTCGTTTCCGGTGAGCAAGCGTGGGGGCGCGCCCCGCGGGCTGGAAATGACGAAGGCCGGTATCTCGACTTTTCGGTGAGATACCGGCCTTCTGTGGTAGCGGGGGGAGGATTTGAACCTCCGACCTCCGGGTTATGAGCCCGGCGAGCTACCGAACTGCTCCACCCCGCGTCGGCGATGTCTCTACATTAGGCCGCCGAGGCGCTCGTTAGCAACGTCTCGCGTTGTGAGAGGTCTCACCGGTGGCGATCACAGTGGACCGCCACCGGTGAGCAGAGGGCTATTCGCCCCCCGCGCCTCGGATCTCTTCGTCGGCCTCGAGCGCCGCCTCCAGTGCCCGGTCGAGCCTGGCCTGGGCGTCGCCGTAGGCGGTCCAGTCGCCCTCGGCGAGCGCGGCCTGGGAGTCGGCCATGGCCTGCTGGGCGTCGCTCAGCGCGTTGGCGAGGCGTTGCGCGGCGTCGGCGGGAACCGGGGTGGTGCCACCGTCGCCGGGCTCGGCGTCGGGCGTCTCCTCGTCCCCGGGTTCCTCACCCGCAGGCTCCTCGCCGTCCTCGGGCAGGTCCTCCTCGATCGGGGGCGCGTCGGGCCGCAGGTCCACAATGTCCGCGTCGCCGCCCTCGGCACCGGAGTCGCCGCCGAAGACCTCATCGAGGGCCTCGGTGAGGGTGGGCGCGAAGCCGATCTCATCACCGAAGGACACGAGCACGCGCTGCAGCAGCGGGTACTGCGTGCCTTCCGATGCCTGCACGTACACCGGCTGGACGTAGAGCAGCCCGCCACCCATGGGCAGCGTCAGCAGGTTGCCTCGGATGACGTTGGAGCCACCGGTTTCCAGCAGGTTGAGCTCGGTGGAGATCGTCGGGTTGGCGTTGAAGGTGTTCTGCACCTGGCCGGGGCCGGGCACCGTCACGTCACTGGGCAACTCGAGCAATCGGAGCTGCCCGTACCCTTCCCGCACTTCCCCGGCGACGTTGCCCGTTTCGGAGTCAACCGCGAGGAACCCGGTGAGGATGTTTCGGTCAGTCTGTCCACCGGGGATGAAGCTCGACGTCAGCGAGAACCGTGCCTCGTCCTGGTCGGGCATCTGCATCGTGAGGTAGTAGGGCGGCTGGGACACGCCCTGGTCGGCGGTCGGGTCGTTCGGGATGTTCCAGAAGTTTCCACCGGAGTAGAACGACGCCGCATCGGTCACGTGGTACCGCGCGAGCAGTTGGCGCTGCACCTTGAACAGATCCTCAGGGTAGCGCAGGTGCGCCATGAGGTCACCGCTGATCTCGCTCATCGGCGTGATGTGATCGGGGAACACGTTCTCCCACGTCTGCAGGATCGGATCCGCCTCGTCCCACTCGTACAGCGTCACCTCGCCGTCATAGGCGTTGACGACGGCCTTGACGGAGTTGCGGATGTAGTTGACCTCTTCAGGAACGCTGGCGACGTTGACGACGCCCAGCTCCTGGGTGAGCGCATCGGTGGTCGCATCCTCAAGGGACTCTCGGGCCGAGTACGGGTACTCGTTCGTCGTCGTGTAGCCATCGACGATCCACACAAGTTCCTTGGGCGTATCCGGGTCGTCGTCCATGTCGACGACTGCCGGGTAGGCGCGTGCGTCGAGCGTGAGGTAGGGCGCTACCTTGCCGATGCGCACGTGCGGGTCGCGGTCGAACAGGATCTGGGATTCCTCGTTCACCCGGTCGGAGAAGACGATATCCGCCGTTCCGAAACGGATGGCGAACAGCAGCTGGTTCCAGAAGCTGCCGACGCTCGGCCCGCCGTCACCGGCGTAGGTGTTGTTGACCTGGCCGTCCTCGGCTCCGTCGTCCGGGTAGTCGAGCTCCCACGGCTCGGTGCCCTCAGGGGCGCCGACGATGGAGTAGCTGGGCGTCTCCTGCCCGAAATACACCCGCGGCTCGTAGTCACCGAGCTCGCCTGCGCTGGGGATGCCGCCTTCGTAGAAGGCCGGCCGGCCGTCGCTGGAGACGGTGTTGCCGTAAGCGGCGACGACGCCGAAGCCGTGGGTGTACACGGTGTGGTCGTTGATCCAGGTGCGCTGGTCGGCGCCAAGGCCATCCTGGTTGAGCTCCCGCACCGCGATGACCGTGTCGCGCTTCTCGCCGTCGATCTCGTAGCGGTCCACCGACAGGTTCTGCGCGAAGTCGTAGTACTGCCGGTTCTGCTGCAGCTGCCGGAAGGTGGGGCTGACGATGTTGGGGTCGAGCAACCGGATCGAGGCCGTCGATTCGGAGTCATCGCGCAACTGGCCGGGCTCGGTGTCGGTGCGCGCCGCGTACGACTCGGTCTGCACGTTCTCTAAGCCGTAGGCCGCGAGCGTCGCCTCGATATTGCGTTGGATATACGGCGACTCGGCCTCGATGGCGTTGGGGTCGACCTGGAAGCGCTGGACGATGGCCGGGTAGATCCCACCGATGACGATGCCCGACACCACCATGACGCCCACGCCCGCCGCCGGCAGGATCCAGTTGCCGCGGAAGGCGGCAACGACGAAGAGCGCGGCGATGATGACGGCGATGATCGCCAGGATCGTGCGGGCGGGCAGGTTGGCGTGGATGTCGGCGTAGGAGGCCCCGGCATACCGGGCGTTCTCCGTGACGAGCAGCGAGTAACGGTCCAGCCAGTAGGAGGCGGCCACGAGAAGCACGAAGACGGCCGCGACGATCGCCAGCTGGATACGGGCCGAGCGAACGATCTTCTGCCCGCGGCCGGCGATCTGGATCCCGCCGTAGAGGTAGTGGGTGACGA